>Ga0163109_10001244_pt1 | contig 20314 bp, 25 predicted proteins | sample CRUFie1St13metaG_FD_108704 | JGI IMG/M metagenome (GOLD analysis project Ga0163109, IMG submission 108704) | Marine microbial communities from the Costa Rica Dome - CRUD Field 142mm St13 metaG | ecosystem: Environmental > Aquatic > Marine > Oceanic > Photic zone | place: Costa Rica: the Eastern... | reverse complement strand
CAGTGATCAGCGCATTCGCGCCGTTGAACGGGCTTTCGATTTACCCGTGGACTCGCGAGGCCGTGGACGGAGCGATTTCGAATGTATTTTCATGTTGGCGCCCGATGCGGCGACAGCGCGGACTTGGCGCCCCCTTTTGGTATTTCATATGGCAGGGGATGTGCCTGTCTACGCGACCTCGGCCATCAATGATGGTGTGACTGATACCCGGAATCGTGACCTTAATGGCGTGCTGTTTTTAGAAACACCTGCCATGCTGCCACCTGAGATAACAGACCGACTGAGTCGACTTAGAGCACTCGGGCGCGACGCGCTGACCTTGGCCAAGCACTGGCAGCAAACCACCGAGACAGAGCAGTGGGTTGTTCGCGGCCAAACCGGTTTATTGCGTCGAAAACAAGACGGATCGGTGGAGCGGGCATTGGAATTGGCCACATTTGATGGTGCTAGGATCCGCCCGGCAGCGCTACCCTAAACCGATTCAGTGCGCTGGAAGTGACAGTGAAATCGATCGGCCAGTATTGGAAACAGCGGGCGGAGCACTTTTTACGGCAGCATGGCCTTCAGCTGATCGCCCGCAATTTCAGCACGTCATCGGGTGAAATCGACCTTATCATGCGCGACGAAGAGCATGTGGCCTTTATCGAGGTGCGGTACCGCGGTAAGGCTCGTTTTGGCGGCGCCATCCATAGCATTACTGTGGCAAAGCAGCGCAAGCTGAAACGCTGTGCCGCCTTGTTTATCAGCGGACAACGGGCGTGGTCACGCTACCCTTGCCGCTTTGATGTGATCGCTTATGATGCGCCCAGTGGTGACGAGGAACCCTTGTGGGTTCGCGCTGCCTTTGACTAAACCAAAACCAGTGGCTTTTACTGCATCGTGGATTTCTACCCGCTCATCTCTGATTTTTTCCAACGACACTTGGAAACAACCAGTCTGGCAATAGACGGCCTCGCTGAGACTACTGGTACCGCGGTAGAGCAAGGTGCTCAGGCCATCCTCAACGAATGCAAGTTGTTCAGCATCGGCTTGGGTGCGGACTGCGCTGGCGCCACCGCGCTGGCGAGCCTGTTACACCGCGGGGTACTCAGGGAACGTCCCAGTCTGCCGGTTGTCGAACTGGCAGAGCACCACATCGAATCCGTTGAAACAGGCGTAAATTGGGCGGGACAACAGATTCAGGCGCTGGGCCAACTGGGCGATGTGGCGTTTATTTTTGCCGCGTCCTTGGGCGAGCCTCAAATTCAGCGGCTGGCCGTTGCACTGGAACAACGGCAAGTGGGAGCGGTCTGGATCGGTAATCGGGGGCCGGGGCTGAGCATGACGATAGCTGATGAGAACGTTGAGACCCGGCTGACCTTGAACGGCGCCCTAGCGATCTGTTTGGCGCGACTGATCGATACGCATACATTTGGGCCAATGGGAGACTAAACCATGATTGCGATAAGACAACGACTTGCCAGCCTCTCGCTACTGGCGAGTCTCTCGTTACCAGGGCTGTTAAGCGGCTGTGGATCGATCATGTCGAGCGCCGGCGCAGGGCCTATCGAGGAAGACCCCGGCGAACGGACCTTCGGACAGCAGATGACCGACGAGAGCATCGAAACCAAAGCCAAGGTTAATATCAATGCCGCGGACGAGGGCTACGATGACGCACACCTGAGCGTCGTATCTTTCAACGGCTTCGTGTTGCTTGCAGGGCAAGTGCCATCGGAAGCACTCAAAGCGCTGGCAACCGACGTGGTGAAAAAAATCGAGGACGTCCGGCGAATCTACAATGAATTGGAAGTCGGGCCTGCAACCAGTATCGGCACACGTAGCCACGATACGTGGATCACCACCCAGGTTAAGTCAAAACTTCTCGCGAGCTCTGATACGCCCGGCACCCGGGTCAAGGTCGTCACGGAGAACAGTGTTGTCTATTTGATGGGCCTCATGACCGAGGAGGAGGCTGATCGCGTGTCAATGGAAGCAGCGGAGGTCAGCAGTGCAGAACGGGTCGTACAATTGTTTGAACTGATTCCGGCACCAACTATTTAACAACCTTGAGGCTGGGCCGACCGCGCCCCGCTGGCGGCTCTGGCGGATCATCAGGTTCCTCCGCCGCGTCGAACACCATACCCTGTCCATTTTCTCGCGCGTAGATGCCGAGAATCGCGCTGATGGGTACGACAATATCGGTTGCCACACCGCCAAAACGGCCGTTGAAAAGGATCAGGTCGTTGCCCAACTCCAAACCCACTACTGCGTTAGGGGAGAGGTTCAGCACGATCTGGCCGTCGGTCACATAGCTTTGAGGCACATCGACCCCCTCGTGATCCACATCGACCAGCAGATGAGGGGTGCAATCATTGTCCACGATCCACTCATAGATAGCGCGGATGATGTAGGGACGGCTCGAGTTCAAGGGTGGCTCTGATCGCTTTAAGAGCGCATCTCCCGTTCTTGAACGGAGAGACTCTCCTGAAACGCCTCCCGATTGAACAGACGATCCATGTAATCGAGCAGTGGCTTTGACTGCTTGCTGGGCCGGATGTCTACACCCAGTGAAGGCAAGCGCCACAAAATAGGCGCTACGCAGCAATCCACCAGAGAGAACTCTTCACTCATAAAAAACGGCTTCTCCATGAAGATCGGCGCCACCGCCACCAGGCTCTCTTTTAGCTCCTTGACAGACTTCTTCACGACGTTTTCACTGCGAGACGACTGTATGGCATCGACCAACACCGCCCAGTCTTTCTCGATGCGGTAGACAAAAAGACGGCTTTCGGCGCGCGCTACCGGATAAACGGGCAGCAATGGCGGGTGGGGGAAACGCTCGTCAAGGTACTCCATCATGACCTTAGACTCATACAACACCAGCTCACGATCGACCAATGTCGGCATGGTGTTGTAGGGATTCAAGTCTCCCAGCTCCGCGGGAACTGCGCCGGTCTCTGACTCAACCAGTTCTACGGTGACGCCCTTCTCGGCCAGTACCAACCGAACACGATGACTGTAATGGCTGGTGTTATCCGAGAATAAGGTCATGGAGGATCGCTTCGATACGATCCCGGATGCATCGTCTGACATACAAATTCAACTGGTCAAAAAAAGAGGGGAGCGAAGTGTACCACTCAAACGGGGGCAGAAGTTGCCCCCTATATCACCAGTAGCCGCGTTTAGTGGACGTCTTTCCAGTATTCGCGGTTAAGCAGCCACGCGAAAATAAAGAACACCACCAGAAATAGCAGAACGTAAGTGCCAATGCGTAACCGATCTGCCTTGTAAGGCTCTGCGATATAGGCAAGGAAATTGACAAGGTCGTACATCGCACCGTCGAACTGCTCGGCAGACATGGCCCCGGCCGAAGCCATGTCCATCGTGACGCATTGCTCGGCCTTTGCCGCCGCAATGCCAGTCTCATCAGAACAGGCTGCCAGACCCTGCAACTCCATCAACACGTGGGGCATCCCCACGTTCGGATAGACGCGATTGTTCACCCCGTAAGGCCGCAGGTCGTCCTGATAAAACGCCCGCAAATACGTGTACAGCCACTCAGGTTGTCTGGCTCTGGAGATAAGCGTCAGATCTGGCGGGGTTGCACCAAACCAGCCCTTGGCATCGCCCTTGTCCATGCTGTTGGACATAAGCGAGCCGAGTTTGATTTCGGGGTCAAAGACTAGATTGGCTTTGTACAAATCTTCCGGGATACCAAGGTCACGAGCGACACGGTTATGCCGAGAATACTGAAGTGAGTGACAACCCATGCAATAGCTGGCATAGAGTGCCGCACCGCGCTGCAAAGACGGCTGATCGGAGGGATCCGCTTCAAACGCGTCACAGGGAATCGTGCCGCAGTCATACGCCGACTCCGCCCCAACCACCTTAAGGGGCAAGAAGGTCATAACCCCGATGATGGCCAAGGTGGCAAGGCTCTTCCACATCGGCATTCCGCCATCCATTGTTACCCGCTCGGGTACCGGTTTGGTACGGTCAAAACGCGACCACCAAGGCATTGCGAGGAAGAAGACGAAATAAAAGATTGTGCAGATTTGCGCGAGCACAGTGCGCTCGGGAGTGGGTGACTTGACGCCCAGCACGCCCAGAATAATGAACGACACCACGAACAGCAGCAGCATCACGCGGTTCAGCATCCCACGGTAACGCCACGACTTCACCGGACTTCGATCCAACCAAGGGAGTGCAAAGGGAATCACCACCGACGCTGCAAAGAACACGAAGCCCCAGAACTTGTCCGGCACTGCACGCAGAACGGAGTAATAAGGTGTGAAGTACCACACGGGAGCAATGTGCTCTGGGGTCTTCAAGCCGTTTGCCTCTTCGAAGTTCGCAAACTCAAGGAAGAAACCGCCCATCTCAGGAGCGAAGAACAGCACCCCACAGAAGAAGAATAAAAACACCGCAATACCCTGCACGTCGTGCACTGAGTAGTAGGGGTGGAACTTGATACCGTCCAGCGGCACACCGTCGGGGCCCTTGTTTTTCTTGATCTCGACACCGTCCGGGTTGTTCGAGCCCACCTCGTGTAACGCCAGAATGTGCAGCACGACCAGCGCCAGGAGCACAATCGGCAGCGCCACAACGTGCAGAGCGAAGAACCGGTTCAAGGTGATTCCAGACAGCAGATAGTCGCCTCGGATCCAGGTCACGATGTCCTCGCCTATCACCGGGATCGCGCCGAACAGCGAAATAATGACCTGTGCGCCCCAGTAGGACATTTGCCCCCAAGGCAATACGTAGCCCACAAATGCCTCGGCCATCAGCACAATGAAGATCAGCATCCCGAAAATCCAAATGAGTTCCCGGGGCTTTTTGTAAGAGCCGTAAAGGAGCGCGCGCATCATATGCAGGTACACCACAATGAAAAACGCCGAGGCGCCGGTAGAGTGCATGTAGCGAAGTAACCAACCATAATCCACGTCGCGCATGATGTATTCAACTGAGGCAAAAGCCTCTTCCGCTGACGGTGTGTAACTCATCGTCAGCCAGATACCTGTCAGTAACTGGTTGACGAGCACAAGCAGGGAAAACACGCCAAAGAAGTACCACAGGTTGAAGTTCTTGGGCGCGTAGTACTCGCCCATGTGCGTGTCCCACGCCCGCGTCAGCGGCAGCCGCGCGTCTATCCAGGACATCAGGCCAGTCAGTGCTTTTTCCATCAGGCTGCCTCCGCGTCAACGCCAATCACCAGCACGTTGTCGCTCTCATAAGTGTAAGGGGGAATCTCAAGGTTAGCTGACGCCGGCACGCCCTTATAAACGCGCCCGGCTAGGTCAAATTTGGAACCATGGCAGGGACAAAAGAAGCCACCTAACCACTCGTCGCCTCCCATGTCTGCCGCACCGACCTCAGGCCGGAACTTGGGGGCACAGCCGAGGTGGGTGCACAGCCCAACCATCACGAGAAATTCTTCATTGATAGCTCTCCCGTCGCCCTCGATGTAGTCCGGCTGCGCGGATGCCTCAGAAGAGGGATCTTTCAGGTCGTCGTTCAAGGTACCCAGACCTGCCACCTGCTCGGGGGTTCGACGTAGCACATAGACTGGTTTGCCGCGCCATTCGATCACCACCATCTGGCCCGGTTCGAGCTTACTGATGTCAGCGCGTACCGGTGCGCCTGCCGCCTTTGCTTTTTCAGAGGGATTCCATGATCCGAGGAAAGGCACCGCGACGCCCGCTACACCGCCCACGCCCACCGCAGACGTTGCGGCAGTCAAAAACCGCCGGCGTGTTTGGCCATCGTCAGCCGTCGAATCGTGCGCATCTGTTGTATCCGTCATGATCGAAAATCTCCCGGTCTACCGTGTCACCTGCCAATATCTGTACTCATCCACATGACGGGCAAAAGGAATCAGATTAGCCTTGGCGAACAAGATGAATTCAGCGCGCGAAGTGTAATGGTCACGCAGGCCCCCAGCAAGTTGAATTACGAAACAGTTACGGGCCGGGATCAACCGGAAAGATCAGGCTACCAATTACTTATGGGGGGCAAAGCTATTCACTAACACTACCCCCGCCACAATCAGCAACAGACCCACAACAGCGCGCCAATCCAGTGCCTGTTCGAAAACGAGGTAGCCAAATACGGTGATGAGAAAAATCCCAAGCCCAGACCACGTGGCGTAGACCACCGCGATCGGCAGCGTATTCAGGGCAAAGGTCAAGCAGTAGAAAGAGGCCGCGTAGCACCCGATCAGTGACAGTGTGGGCAAGGGGCGGGTGAAGTTCTGACTCACGGGCAACAGCATGGTCCCACACACTTCTAACGCCACCGCTATCAGCAGATAAACGTACTGCAAGATGTCCGGCTCCTTCTCTTCGGCACTGCCATTAGCGCGCTGCCCCCTCTCCGTTAATGATGCTCAGCTGCGCCCACCGCAGATTGTGATGTTTAAACCGAAGGGAAATCGCGATGTTGACAGGAACCCGAAAAAGGCCTCAAAAAAAAGGCCCGTATCGACGGGCCTCCGGAAATCTCAATGGGATGATCAACGCTTTGAGAACTGGGGGCGCCGACGGGCTTTTCGCAATCCCACTTTCTTACGCTCAACCTCTCTGGCGTCGCGGGTAACATAGCCTGCAGCGCGCAGTGTGCCGCGAAGGCTTTCGTCGTATTCCAACAATGCACGCGTCAGCCCATGCCGAATAGCACCGGCTTGGCCAAAGCTACCACCACCGGCAACCGTCACATTGGCATCAAAAGTGTCGGTGTTCTCGGTCAGTTCCAGAGGCTGCCTGACAATCATTCGCGCCACTTCTCGACCGAAGTACTCATCAATGGGACGGCCATTAATGATGATGTTGCCGCTACCTGTCTTTAAAAAAACACGCGCAGTTGACGTCTTACGACGTCCTGTTCCGTAATACTGTGCGGTTGCCATTGTGACCTCCTCAGATCGTCAGTGGCTGCGGCTGCTGTGCCGCATGCGGATGCGAAGGTCCCGCGTAGACTTTTAGCTTTTTCAGCATTGCGCGGCCCAAAGGGCTCCGCGGCATCATGCCCTTCACGGCACGCTGAATCACCCGCTCGGGCGCCTTGTCGATCAACTGCTCAAAGCTGGCTGAGCGGATGCCACCCGGAAAACCCGTGTGGTGGTAGTACATTTTGTCCGTCTGCTTGGCACCAGTAACGCGGATTTTCTCGCAGTTCACGACAACAACGTAATCGCCCATGTCCATGTGAGGCGTGTACTCTGGCTTGTGCTTGCCGCGCAAACGGTGCGCGATCTCTGTGGCGAGACGTCCGAGTGTCAAATTCTCGGCATCAACCACCAGCCAGTCGTGCTGAACGTCTTCTGCCTTAGCGCTATATGTTTTCATGACCCGTGCCCTGAGCGCGAATTCAAAGGAGCGCGGATGTTACTGGAGTGCCTTTGCCCTTTCAACCGTTAATTTGCCTCGATGGCGTCACGGCCGATGCTCGGCTTTGAGGTATTCCTGAGTGCGCATTTCCTGCAATCTAGACACTGTCCGGTCAAACTCAAAACGCAACCTTGATCCATCGTAGAGCGCTTCTGGCGCCTGGTCAGCTGTGGCAATCATTTTGACATTTCGATCGTAAAACTCATCCACCATGTTAATGAAGCGCCGCGCCGCATCCTCTTTGTCCCGGTCCAACAAGGGAATCTGCTCAATCAATACTGTGTGGTACTCGCGAGCCATCTCGACATAATCGGCCGCGTTACGTGGCTCCTCACACAGGGTGCTGAAGGTGGCCCAGGCAACACCGGGCGCATCGGCAAGCAAATTCAAGGGTCTTTGGTTGATGTCGACCGATTTGGGGTCACCCGCCTCCCGTCCGGTCAGCGAAGAAAAATAGGCTGACAGCGCCTTTCTGGCGGCCTCGTCATGGGGGACGTGCCATAAATCAGCGCGTCGTAGCGTTCTGAAGCGGTAATCGGTAGCCGCTTCAAGATGCGTCACCGTCAGGTGTTGCTCGAGCAAAGCAATCGCCGGCAGGAAACGACTGCGCTGTAATCCATCACGGTACAGCTCCTGTGGCGGAATATTCGATGTGGCGACGAGCGTGACACCTCGTCGAAACAGCGCATCGATCAATCCACCGAGGATCATGGCATCACCAATATCACTGACGAAAAACTCGTCAAAGCAGAGCACCAGGGCCTCATCAGCGATGTCATCTGCCACGACCTCAAGCGGGTTTTTGGCGCCACTATGTTGGGTCAAAGCCGAGTGCACGCGCTGCATGAAACGATGGAAATGAACTCTCAGTTTTCGGTCCAAGCCCAAACTATCGTAGAAAGTGTCTACCAAATGAGTTTTACCTCGCCCTACACCGCCCCAAATGTACAGGCCTCGCTCTGGCGCAGCGGAACCACCCATCAGCTTTCGCGCGCGGGCGCGAAAGGTATTTCGCTCTGCTGCCCTCGCCAGTAGGCGACCGCACAAATCATCCAACTGGCCCATCACAGTCTCTTGAGCAGGGTCAGCCAGTAGGGCGCCAGATGCCACGTCTCGATGGTAGCGCTGTAATGGGGAAAGGCCTTCTGTCATGGTTCAGCAATGCAAGAATGATAAGGATTGTGCGCTGGTTGAGCGGCGCGCAGGGTAGCACGGCCGTCGCGACCAGGAAGCGTGCTGTTTACCACTAGACGGTATACGGCTCCAGCACTCTAATTAGATCGATCCCACCCTGTCCCAACCATCGCGGGACGCCGTGACTGACTTGCAGTACACTCTGAAGGGCAGTAGGGAGAAACCCAGCAACCAACAAAGGCCTTCAAAACCATGTATTCGATGTCAAACCTAGTCTTTGCACTCATTATTGGCGGCGGTATCGGTTGCGTTGTGGGGTGGTACCTGGGTTTAAATGCGCGCGGCGACAACAAGCGCAAAGTGATCATGGACCTCGAAAGCCAGCTCGATCTTGCCAAACAAGATCGGGCAGACTACGAGGCGGAGGTCTCTGATCACTTCTCACAAACCGCCGATCTCCTGCACAAGCTGACCGACGACTATCGGGCCGTATACACGCACCTCGCGGATGGCGCCGAGCAGTTATGTGGTGACCGGGTCAGCCTCTCCGAGGCGGCGCTCACCGCGCCCGCGGCAGACTCGACTGACAAACCGCATCTGGTCGAGGTGGCGCAACCACTGGACTATGCCCCTAAGAAACCAGATGAGCAGGGACAACTCTCAGAAACGTTTGGACTCGATAAGTCCAACAGCTCGGCTGCTTGAAGCCGTCAGGCAGGGTTGTCGATATCGATGAACTCGTGGCTCAGTCCCAGCGCCTCGGCTGCGAGTGAGCCGACCGCCTGCACGCCGTAGCGCTCAGTGGCGTGGTGGCCCGCGCCGATAAAAGCAATACCGCGCTCCAGCGCCACATGCGCAGTCTGCTCCGAGACCTCCCCCGTCACGTATACGTCAGCGCCCGCATCGGCGGCGAGGTCGATATAGCCTTGCCCGGCGCCTGTACACCATGCCACTGATTTCACCTCGCCCTTTCCAATCACGAGCGGCGAGCGATCCAACGCAGCGCTGAGTCGGTCCGCAAGTCCCTGAACGGTGACCGACCCCTCGAGCTGGCCCCGAAAGACTGGTGTGCCCGGATCTTCTGGGTCGAGCACCTCGGGCGCTTCAATGCCCATAAGCAGACCGAGCGCCGCGTTATTGCCGTGCTGCGGATGACAATCCAGCGGCAGATGGTAGGCAAACAAATTAATGTCAGCCTTTACCAGCGCGCGAATTCGCGCCGCTTTCATACCCGTAATACAAGGGGGCTCCGAGCGCCAGAAATAGCCATGGTGGACCAAAATCGCGTCAGCCCCGCGGTCGCGCGCCGCCTCAATCAGCGCCTGACTGGCTGTCACACCAGTCACCAGGTGTTGCACGTCGCTTTTCCCTTCAACCTGCAACCCATTTGGGCAATAGTCTTTGAAACGCTGAGGCGTCAGTAAATCATCAAAAAATGCGTTCAGTTGTTGCCGATTGCAACCCATGGTCCATCCAAGCCAATGATCTCTTTGGGGAGAATAACCAGCGCACGATCATTTACAATGCCCCCAGGAGACCGATGTGAAACAAGACCTGACCGCCTTTATATGGCCGGCACTGGTCGGCGTCCTTGCTGCGGCACTCATTCTCGATAAATGGGTGCTGGAGCCACAGGAAACCGGCCACACGCCGGTCAACTACGGGTACCGCGATGCGGTAGCGCTGGCCACCCCCTCGGTGGTCAATATCTACACGGCTAAATTAGTCGACGCGCGCACCGACCCCCGTCTGAACTCACCACTGCAGCGCCGCTTATTTTCCAATCGCGGCAGTCGCCAGCGCATCGAGCGTTCGCTGGGCTCTGGAGTGATTCTCAGCGCTGCGGGACATATTGTGACCAACAATCACGTGATTGCAGGCGCTGACGCTATTCAGGTTTTGCTTGCGGACGGCCGCTCCGCCAATGCATCGGTGGTGGGGAGTGACCCCGAGACCGACCTTGCCATTTTGCATATCGACCTGCCAGAGCTGACACCGATCGCGCTGGCGGATGCCGAGAGTATCGCTGTGGGTGACGTCGTGTTGGCCATCGGCAACCCCTACGGCTTTGGTCACTCTGTATCACAGGGCATCGTCTCGGGCATCGGCCGCTTCGGTTTGCAGTTGTCGACCTACGAGGACTATATTCAGACCGATGCCACCATTCATCTGGGTAGCTCAGGCGGCGCCCTGATCGATCATCAAGGTCGTCTCGTGGGCATCAATACCCTGATCTACACCGCGGGCACGGAACGCAATGGGGAAAACCCAGGGATCGGTATTAACCTTGCGACTCCCGGCACGCTGGCTGCCGGGGTGCTACAGGACATCGTCAAATATGGCCACGTCATCCGCGGCTGGCTGGGCGTTAGCGTGGAAGTGCTGCTCGGTGAACAGCAAGCTGGGGGGCGAGTGCAGCAGCTGATCGTGACAGATCTGGCTCCCGGGGGGCCTGCGCAGCGCGCTGGTATTCAGCTCAATGACATCATTGTCGCTATGGATGGTGAACCTGTAGTGGATGGCCGGGCGGCGATGATGCAGATCGCGCAATTACGACCGGGCCATCTCCTTCGTGTCAACCTGGATCGCGAGGGCGTGCCGATCGAAATAGAGGCCGTTGTCGGCACCCGCGGCAACAGCTGACTCAGTCTCCGACACGCATACGCTTTTGGGCGCTTAGCCCGTGAGCTTCCAACGCCTCGGCATCAGCCAGCACCGCCGCGACCCCACCGAGGGTGCGCGCCCCCTGCTCGGAGATCTTGATCACACTACTTCTGCGCTGAAAGTCATAGACACCCAGTGGCGAGGCGAATCGAGCGGAACCTGCAGTCGGTAATACGTGATTTGGGCCCGCACAGTAATCACCGAGCGCCTCTGAAGACATCGCCCCCATAAAGATCGCGCCCGCCGCGCGGATATCGCCGACCACGCTGTCGGGGTCTGCCATTGCCAACTCGAGATGTTCGGGTGCGATACGATTGCTGAGGGTCACTGCCGCCATCATATCGGGGACCTTGATCAGGGCGCCGCGGTTATTGAGCGCCGCCGTGACGATATCGCGCCGCGACAACGTGGGTAGGAGTCGTGCAATACAGGCCTCCACCGCATTCAAGTAGTCACTATCGGGCGAGATCAGGACCGCTTGAGCATATTCGTCGTGCTCTGCCTGAGCGAACAGGTCCATGGTGACCCATTCGGGATCCACCGACCCATCTGCGAGGATCAGAATTTCAGAGGGGCCGGCGACCATATCGATGCCCACGCGCCCGAAAACCTGCCGCTTTGCCTCCGCAACGAAGCGGTTACCGGGACCGACAATTTTGTCGACCCTAGGAATTGTGGCCGTGCCATAGGCCAGCGCGGCGACAGCTTGCGCGCCGCCTACGGTGTACACCTCATCGACACCCGCCAGCGCCGCGGCTGCCAGCACCGCGAGGTTGAAGTCCCCGTCGGGCGCCGGCGCGACCATGACAACACGGTCCACACCGGCGACTTTCGCAGGAATCGCGTTCATCAGCACAGAAGATGGATAGCTCGCCCGACCGCCGGGCACATATACACCCACACAATCCAGCGCTGAGACGCGTTGGCCCAGCAGATTGCCTTCCTCATCCTCGTATTGCCAACTCTCGGCACGCTGACGTTCGTGGAACTCCCTAATACGCGCCGCCGCTCGCGTGAGCGCCGATGACACCTCGGGGTTCAACTCAGATAAAGCTAGCTCGATGGCATCCGCGCTGACACGCAGCGCCAGAGCATCCTCTACGGCGCGCCGATCCAGTTCGTTGGTGTATCTGACCAGCGCTGCATCGCCCTGGCGCGCTACCGCTGCCACGATCTGCGTCACGGTCTGCGCAAGGTCCGCATCGGCCTCTGCCGGGCTGATGAGCAAGCGGCCAAAAGCGGCCTCAAAGTCAGGCTCGGACACATCCAGTCGGCTAATTGAATGCGTTGCCATCAACGACCTGCCGTTTTCACTGCAGCAGTCAGCGCTTCGACCAGCGTCTGGACAGAACCATGTCGGGTGCGCATCGATGCCTTGTTCACGATCAGTCGCGAAGAGATATCAGCAATCAATTCCTTCGGGACCATGCCGTTCTCTGCCAGCGTTTTGCCGGTATCAACAATGTCGACGATCTCATCGGCCAAGCCCATCAGAGGCGCTAGCTCCATAGAGCCGTAAAGCTTGATGAGGTCGGCGTGCAGGCCCTTGCGCGCGTAGTGCGCCCTCGCCACGTTCATAAATTTGGTCGCCACCCTCACGCGGCGACGTCCGCCAGCCTCGGTGATATCAGAGGCCGGTCCCGCTGTCATGAGACGACATCGCGCGATGCCCAAATCCAGCGGCTCGTATATGCCCTCGCCCCCGAACTCCAGCAACATATCTTTGCCCGCGATCCCGACATCCGCGGCACCGTGGCGAACATAGGTTGGTACGTCCGATCCACGCAGGATCACCAGACTGATGTTGGGCACTGTGGTCGCGACGATCAGCTTACGGCTGCTATCGAGATCTTCCTGTGGCGCAATACCAACCGCTGCCAGTAGTGGCAGAGTCTCCTTCAGTATCCGGCCTTTGGTCAGCGCAATCGTTAATGTGTGTTCGAGTTTCATCACGGTGTTATTCAGACTCTCAAGTCGATATACGACGGATATCGGCGCCCAGACATTGCAATTTACCCTCGATATTTTCGTAACCGCGGTCGATGTGGTAGATGCGATCGATCCGGGTCTCACCGGAGGCCACCAAGCCTGCAATCACCAGACTGGCTGAAGCGCGCAAATCCGACGCCATCACGGGTGCCCCCTGTAAGTAGGGTCGTCCGGTAATACGGGCACTGTCTCCCTCAATGACGATATCGGCACCCATACGCTTCATTTCATGGGCCTGCATCAAGCGGTTTTCAAAGACGGTCTCCGTGACACGAGAAGCCCCCTGCGCCACCGTATTCAACGCGGTGAATTGGGCCTGCATGTCGGTGGGGAACCCCGGAAAGGGCTCGGTCACAATATCCACCGCTTTCGGTCTCTCGCCGCGCATATCCAGACTGATCCAGTCCTCACCCTCATCGAGGTGAGCACCCGTTTGCCCTAGCTTGCCGCGCACCACGCCCAGCACCTCGGGACAGAGACCCTCTACGCGCAGTCTGCCGCCGGTTGCCGCCGCGGCAACCAGATAGGTGCCGACCTCAATGCGATCCGGCATGACCTCGTAAGGCGCACCGTCCAGTTTTGCCACACCCTGCACCGTCAAGGTGTCAGAGCCCTCTCCTTCGATGTGGGCACCCATGGCTCTAAGGAACCTCACCAGATCGACAATTTCGGGCTCCCTAGCCACATTGCGCAGGACGCTGGTGCCCGCAGCCAGTGACGCCGCCATCACAGCGTTTTCGGTCCCCCCCACCGTGACCGTGTCAAAGGTGAAGTCGACGCCATGTAAACCCTCCAGCGCGCTGGCCACGATGTATCCGCCTTCGATCGTGATGGCGGCTCCCATCGCTGCTAGTGCACGGATATGCAGGTCCACGGGGCGGCTACCTATGGCACAGCCCCCTGGGAATGACACCCGCGCTTCCCCGTACCTTGCCAACAGTGGGCCCAACACGAGGATGGAGGCACGCATGGTTTTCACCAGATCATAGGGCGCGGTGAACTCTCGCACCGAGTCACCTTCTATCAGCACCTCTCCATCTTGGCGCCGCGCCGTTTTTGCACCGAGACTGGCGAGCAAGGTCAGCATGGTGGTGATGTCCCGCAAAACTGGCACCGCTCGCAGGGAACAGGCTCCAGAGGTCAGCAGTGTGGCTGCCAGTATCGGCAAGGCAGCATTTTTTGCGCCAGAGGCGGTCAGCACGCCCTCAAGGCGATTTCCTCCCCTGATAATCAGACTGTCCAAAAGTCGCCTCGTTCAGGGGGTTTTCGCAGTGATGTTGACTGCGTGCAGGGTGCCATCAGCAATGAGTCCCGACAAAGGCGCGTAGACGCGCTGTTGGCGCGCGACCGGCCTTAGGCCCTCAAACTCGTCGCTGATCACTGTAATGTCCACATGCTCTCCCGTAAGCGCCACGGATACATGCGCGCCCGGAAAAGCCTCGGATAACAACTGGGTCAACTCTGATTCAGTCACCGGTTAATTCCTCCGCCTGCCGGACTACCGCCTCGTTCCACTGAGCGATCACGCTATCCAAGTCGTCATCAGCATCTCTGGCCAGCGCACTGAACTGGTTGCGGTAGATCTCACCAAGATTAATGGTCTCGATAATGAGATTTCGCAGCCGCCAAGCGCCGTCTTTATACTGACCCATCTGGTAGCGGATGGTGTACACCCGATCCGCCTCACCATAGACCAGCTGCGTGACGGAAGCGACGCGCGCGCTCTGTGGTGAGGCTTCTACGCCCTGCACCTCCATTCTGGCGCCGCCAAAAGCGAGCAAACCTTTGGCATAGCTCCTGATCAAGCCTTCCCTCAAAGTGGTTGCGAAGTCATCCCTCTGGCGCTTGAGATTGGCCCTGCCGGCTTGATCCATGGAGCGGCCACGACTGTAATATTCGCCCATCACCGCGGTAGCAAAACCTCGCCAGTCCACTAGCTCGGCGAGCGCGGCGTCGATCTCGCGGTAGTAGCGGTCGGGGTCTTCTTCAAAATACGTATTCGCTTCAGCGACCACCATCATGACCTGAGTCGTGACATCAATAATGACTTCAGAGGGCCCGCTCTGTCCTGCAGAGGCTTGCTCGGCACGAACTGGAGCAACTTGGATGACCGCAAAACACAGCGCCATATTGGTCAGCAGGCACATTAATCGGTTTAACACAGCAAACTCCTTTTAAACCCTCAAAACCACCCATTCTGATCGCCACGAGCGAATACCTGCCAACAGGAGAATTGAGTGGGTTAGACTGTCAGGACGAAGCGATGATCGACTCACTTTTCCTTGACAGCTCACCTTCGCACGCAATGATACCCGATCGTCGATCGACCCACTTACCCACCGAATGGACGGAATAGGAAAGCATATCGTGTTGTGGTACTCGACAGTGATTGCGGTGGGTTTGCTGGCGCTTGTTTGGAGCGCGGATCGCTTCGTGGATGGCGCCTCCGCCATTGCTAAGCGAGCGGGTCTGACACCCATGCTAATTGGTCTGACAATCGTCTCGGTTGGGACCTCCGCTCCCGAGATCCTCATTTCCATCATGTCTGCGCTGGCAGAGTCGGGTGAGCTGGCCGTGGGTAACGCGCTGGGTTCCAACATCGCCAACGTGGGCCTCGTATTGGGTGTCACCCTCTTGTTCAGCAGTATCACGCTGAGACGAGATACCACCTGGATCGACCTCCCCCTGCTGATGGTGGTTGTGCTCGTCACATGGTACTTGCTGTATGACCTCGAGCTCTCGCGATCAAACAGTTTCATCCTGCTCGGCATGCTGGCACTCTTCTTTTTTCGTGTGGCCCAACACGGTCGACAATCGAGTGATGATAGCGAGGCACACGAAATACCGACGCTGACGGTGTCACAAGCATGGCTGTCGTTCATTGGTGGGCTGGTCTTGTTAATTGCGTCATCGCGCATACTGGTCTGGGCTGCCTCCAACATTGCAACCGCGTTGGGTGTGTCAGAGCTGGTCATTGGGCTGACGATTGTTGCCGTCGGAACCAGCTTGCCCGAACTCGCCGCTTCGGTTATGAGTGCGTTGAAAGGTCACGCCGATATGGCCGTGGGTGCCATCGTCGGCTCCAATATGTTCAATATTTTGTTGGTGCTGGCCATTCCCGGTCTCTGGGGCAACCTCTTCCTGCAAACTGCCGTGGTCAGCAGGGACATGGTCGCGGTATTTCTCACGACTCTCGTTCTTGCCCTCGCAGCTCTGTGGCGTTGGAATGGGGGATCTGGATCCGGCACGTTGGGGCGCGGGACGGGGGCGCTACTACTGTCCCTGTACATCGCTTACTACGGCTGGCTCTTTCTCGCTCCCTGACTGAGTCCTAACACTGCAAAACATGGCCAACCACACCGATCAATTTTTCGTCGACTCTGCTCAGAGAACTATCTCAATGGAGGCGGACGCGGTGTCTGCGCTGAGCAGCGCACTCGGCCGACCCTTTGCAGCCGCCTGTCGGTGCATCCTTGGGACGACTGGACGTGTGGTGGTGACAGGTATGGGCAAAAGCGGACATATCGCAGGCAAAATTGCCGCCACGCTAGCCAGCACTGGCACACCCGCTTTCTTTGTGCACCCCGGTGAGGCTTCCCATGGCGACATGGGCATGATCACCGCGAGCGACTGTGTGATCGCGCTGTCCAACAGCGGCAGCACGCATGAAATCCTCACGCTTTTGCCCCTAATTAAGCGCCTCGGTATCCCGCTGATCAGCATGACCGGGAGTGATACCTCCGAACTCGCACAGGCTGCCGACGTGCATTTGCTGTCCTCGGTGGAAACAGAAGCCTGTCCATTGAATCTAGCACCAACGTCCAGTACCACGGCTGCACTGGTCATGGGCGACGCATTGGCGATCGCCATTCTCGAGGCGCGGGGTTTCACAGCCGAGGAATTTGCGTTCTCCCACCCCGGTGGCGCACTGGGCAAGCGACTACTGCTTCGCGTTGCCGATGTAATGGTCAGCGGACGCGACGTGCCAATAGTCCCACCTACCGCGGCGCTGGCCGATGCGATCGTAGAGATGACGCAGAAAGGCCTTGGCATGACCACCATCGCTTCAGACGACTGGCAACTACTGGGCATCTTTACCGATGGCGATCTGCGGAGAGCGGTCGAAAATGGCACCGATTTGCGCGCCACACCGCTGACTGAGGCGATGACCGCCGACGCCCGCACTATTCATCAGGACTTGCTGGCCGCCGAGGCGATGGCCCTAATGGAGAGACACCAAATAAGTGCCCTGGTGGTCGTTGATGATCAGAAGACCATTCTAGGCATTGTCCCGCTGTTAGCGCTGCTGAAGGCGGGTCTTTCGTGACAGGGCGCGCAGCACAGAAAGCGGAGTCAATTAAGCTGGTGGCGCTGGATGTCGATGGCGTGATGACGGACGGCACGCTGTTTTATCACGCCATGTCAGAGCCCGAGACTAAGGCCTTCAACATCAAAGACGGGCTAGGCATCAAGCTGCTGCAACGCTGTGACATCGATGTCGCGATCATCACAGGCAGATCTTCAGAGGCACTGACTCGGCGCGCCGCTGAACTGGGGATTGCGACGGTGATTCAGGGCCGGGAAGACAAAGGCTCAGCGCTCGAGGAACTGCTGGAAGCAAAGGGACTTAGGGCCTCCGAGGTTGCCTATATGGGGGACGACCTGCCCGACCTCGGCGCGCTTCGTCTGGCGGGTCTGGCCGCCTGCCCTAATGACGCGGTCGAGGCTGTTCTTGAGTGTGCCGACTGGATCGCGCCATTGACAGGAGGGGGAGGCGCAGTTCGTGCACTGGCAGATTTTATTTTGCAGTCCCAGGATCGTCTTTCAGATATGACCGGGGCTTACCGATGAAAGGCGCCGTGATTACCTTTGGTGTGGTCGCGCTTGGCGTAGCACTATGGCAATCACTCGCTCCCGAATCTTCTCCAATCAAGCAGATTGATCTGGAGGAAGAGCGGCTGATTGCCAGCTATCTACGCAAAGGGACACGGCGACACTTTTCTCAGGATGGCATCGCATCGGATGTTTTGGAAATCGGCGGGGCGACCCGATGGCAGAACAGCGAAGAGACCACTCTCAGGGAGATTCGTTATCAAGCGCAGGCAGAAAATGGCGCGCTCTGGGATATTGACGCAGCGGCAGGGACTTTCTTTGAAGATCTCAATGAACTTGCACTAAAAAATGGAGTCACAGTACTGGAGCGGACCCGGGACGCGACGATGCAAACAGAGTCCATGCGCCTTTATATGGACCAAAAGCGCGCCCAAGGCGAGCAAGAAGTGGTGATGACAGGCAGGGGCAGTCGCACGACGGGCTCGGCCTTTGAACTGGATTTGCAGCGCAGCATGGCGACATTGAAGGGCGACGTCAGAACTGAATATGAATAACGATCATGCTGCCGGATGCGTAGCGTCATGCCTGGCGTGCCCGGCTTGAAGCGCTCACTCCTCACACTGCTATTTACGCTGGTGGGGCTCTTCTCATTAGGGGCCGTGGCGTTGGACTCGGATCAGGAACAACCTATCCAGATTGTTGCTGACGTGGCGATCAGGGATGAATTGGCTGGAGAAACTCGGTACGAGGGGAACGTGGTCCTTACCCAAGGATCGCTGATGATCACTGCGGATACGCTCTCTATCCGGCACAGCACCGACCAAGCCGATGAAATCGTCGCTACCGGGAAACCGGCGACGCTGGTGCAACAACCGACACCTGATCAAGCGCCCGTCGACGCTTCAGCGCTGCGTATTGAGTACGTCAGATCTCGGGATCTTGTCCGGTTATTGGATGATGCAAGAATAGCCCAGGACGGTTCTACGCTGTCAGGTAGTCAAATCGACTATCTGGTCAGTCAGCGCACTGTCAGGGCGGCAGGCACACCGGGCGCTGAGGGAACCGGTCGGGTAGAAGTCGTGATCCCACCTGAAAATCTGCGGGGTAATGCTGCCGATGGCTAGCACCCTCAGCGCGCATCATCTTGCCAAGGCCTACGGCGGTCGGCCGGTTGTGAAGGACGTGTCGCTGCAAGTCAGCGCGGGGGAAATCGTCGGGTTGCTGGGCCCGAATGGCGCCGGCAAAACCACCTGCTTTTACATGATCGTGGGTCTTGTGGAGGCCGATGCCGGTGATATCCGCCTAGATGAAGAATCGCTCATGGCAATGCCAATGCACCGCAGGGCACGCGCGGGCATCGGCTATCTGCCGCAAGAAGCATCGGTATTCCGACAGCTCTCGGTCCGAGATAACCTACTGGCGATTCTTGAGACACGTCGCGAACTGACGCGAGCCGAGCGCCACACATTAACCGAGTCACTGCTCGAGGAGTTCAATGTCGGCCATTTGGCTGATTCCTTGGGTCAGGCGCTGTCTGGCGGAGAACGTCGGCGGGTCGAGATCGCGCGTGCGCTCGCCACTGAGCCCACTGTGATTCTCCTCGATGAACCTTTTGCAGGCGTCGATCCCATCTCCATCTCTGATATCAAAGACATCATTTCCCATCTCAAAGCCCGTGACATTGGCATACTGATCACAGACCACAATGTGCGTGAAACTCTGGATATTTGCGAGCGCGCTTACATCGTGGGCGAAGGACATGTCATCGCATCTGGTACACCGACTGAGGTGCTCGCCAACGAGAGAGTTCGAAAAACCTACCTCGGAGAGCACTTCTCGCTCTGAGTGTATGCCGATTAGGCAGCCAGCCATGACGGACGCTCAATACATTCAACTCACCTTTCCCGCTCACCATTCAAATAAAGCAAATTCCTTGCCAACTTCTTTGCACGGCAAGATTGGGACGATACACTGTGGCCTCAGCTAGCAATCATCTGTGGTATGAAACAAGCGCTTCAGCTCAAACTCGGGCAACAACTTGCTCTCACCCCGCAACTGCAGCAGGCCATCAAATTGTTGCAGTTGAGCACTGTCGATCTGCAACAAATTATTGAAGAGACACTGGAGAGTAATGCGCTGCTTGAGCGCGAGAGTGAACAACCTGAGGAGGTTGACCTCGATTTTGCTGAGGCAGCAGCATCAGAGGTCGTCACCGAGGATCTAGCCGTGGACACCGTGTGGGAAGACGCCCTCCCCTCCTCGGCACCGCCAACACCCGGCCCTGCTGCCGAGGCCGATTTCTCCGAGCAGGATTCTGAAGAGGAGTCCCT
>Ga0163109_10001241_pt1 | contig 20320 bp, 10 predicted proteins | sample CRUFie1St13metaG_FD_108704 | JGI IMG/M metagenome (GOLD analysis project Ga0163109, IMG submission 108704) | Marine microbial communities from the Costa Rica Dome - CRUD Field 142mm St13 metaG | ecosystem: Environmental > Aquatic > Marine > Oceanic > Photic zone | place: Costa Rica: the Eastern... | reverse complement strand
ATTATCTTTCTTTAGCATTGGACTTGTCACATAATAACCATCCTCGTTCGGTCCAGACGATGCATTGACACTTTGGTATGGAAATATAGGCCTTGGCGAACCTCCAAAGCCGTTCATTGGATCCTCTGTCTTGTCGGCCTTTGTACCAAAGTATATTCCTATTCTAAATCTTTCGTAATAATCGTTTTTTCTAGAATCTTTATCTGGAATTAACGCAATGGCGTAGTTTCCTGGCAAGTGACATATTGTTCCAAAGTTGGTTTGCTCTTTCGTGGGTTTAATCCACATTTCAAACGTAACTCTTTGGTTTTGCCAATTAATCGCATAACGACCACCTGTGTTGTGATAACATAATGCAGGTACTTTATCTGTGTCGTATGTACTAAGGCACAAAGCTTGGTCATTGTGAACCCACCAACCATACTCATAAGGCTCTAGGTCTTCTATTCTGTTTGCAAGGTTTCTTTGATATAACGAACCACTCGAGAATATATCATGATTTGCTCTTCGACGTATGATCTCTTTTTTCGTTGCGTTACGTGGATGCATGCTTAGATCTGAATAACCCTTTACCACGAAATTACCGATAACAGATGCATCCCACTTCTTCACTTCTGGTGGCCAAGCATTCACATCTTCTTTATTAGTCAATGGTGCATCCAAATAAGGTATGCCAAGCTCATCTTCAAATATTTTGAACCCTGTGAACTGATATTTTAATCGATCTGATTCGCTATTAGCGTTGGTAAAGGAAGAGTTCCCAATTTTCCAACCTTCGGCGTACATAGCTTGATTTTCAGCTGTGTTATACTGTGTGAGACTATTGTCTAACAAATACTGTTCGTAGAGAGCAGCCTTTGCACCTTTAGTTCCTGCTTCCGCTCTGTATGCATGATCCTCGGTGAAAGGATTAGCACCATCAAGTAGCATCCCTAATGCTATTTCAAAACTTTTTCCGTTGTTGTCTCTATCACTTTCTGCAAGCCTATTATGTATGTCACCAAATTGATCTTCCCAACGATCATCTGATCTATATTCAAAAATGGCACCATCGTTTATTCTAGTTGCTACAGCAGCTGCACCATTGTAGAATGTACTACCATTGTACAGATCCCATTCTACTGGAGGATTGCCTGTATCGAGTCTTCCGTTAATATACTCACCGGTATATGAAGCAGCAACCGGAACTGAGGAAGCATTTCCATTCTCGTCAGGTTCGTATGTGGCACCATTAAAATTGACAACATATTCATACTGAATTGCATCGGCGAACATTCCGCCAATGAATTTACCAAACTGCCCTTGATAGATCTCGATTCTTCTTGCTTCTAACGAATTAGAATCATAAGGTCGAATAGGCTTGCCAGAAAACTCTGTACCTTCCTCTACCATTGGTGCTAGTTCGAGTCTCTCGTCGATGTTATCCTTTTGAGTTATTGACCTATTGGGAAATACGTGCACACTACCAGTTATGCCGCTAGACGACGATATATACGTTCTAGCAGGGCTTAACTGAACACTTTGTTTGGACTTATATTTATCTGCAAGGCGAATTATGGCCATGACGTACTCCTAGAAGTCTAGGCGTACTCTGATAGTCAGCTCAGACTCATCGTTCTTTTCGATTGGTCGATTAAGTTTTGCAATAGCGACAACATCGCCTTTAGAATCAGCCAATGCAACAGTGGTGATATATGTGAACGGCTTGTCGTTGTCTGCATCTTGAATCATAACAGGTACGCCATCATCGTCTAAAAATGTCGGATTGGAACTCGTATTAAACTCATTCGCACTCGCACGACAGAAGTAGATAGAAGAATTAATTCTTGTTTGATTTTGAAAGGCCATAGCTGTCAGAGACCCAGATGAGAATCTTGTTGCTGCTATGTGATCAATAATGTTATCGATCGATGCACTTACAAGCAAATCCGGATAAAACGTTGCATGTTGAGTCAAGCCAGATGTTTGTCTTAGAGCAACGTCCGGACCATCCGTCTTGTTATTTGAAATACCTTCTGTCAAGGGCCGCCCAATAAATGTAGTGCCTGTACCAGACGTTGGATTTGATTGGCTACCATTGTTCCATTTGTCTGCCGCTAATGAAGTATTGCTCATTCCGTCGATAATGCCGTTAATTTGATCTCTTGGTTCCAAGACAGGTTGAATTGTGTTCGTACCAGTTAGTATTTGCCCAAGTCCAACATCTAGATTGGTCCCAGTAGCGTGATTGGAACCAGCAAGTACCGATGAACCACCTAAATTAAGCACAGCAATGCCTGCTTGATAGAAAAGAAGTCCAACAATCACAGAGGAATCACTTGCTAGACGCAAAAGACCTACATCACCTGCTGCATTGTCTGACTTAAATGTTTGTGCCGCTGTCAAATCAGCAATGATCTGTACACCATCTTCAGAAGAAAGAGGAGATGATCCAAATAAATTAACCATACTTCGATCTTGCACTTTTCGAGTGGTGTTATTTATTTGAATTTGCGTGCCGACAACGGAATAATTGTACACCCAAGAATCAGCTCTGGCACCTGTGCTTCCAGTTCCATCATCCCAATCTGGTGCATTTTTATATAGTCTAATCGCAAAAGTTTCCTTTCTAATTCCGTCACGTGAGAACAATCTTTTGACATTCACAAAAAGAGCTGCATCGATGACCGTTACGTCAGTTGTAACATTGAAACCAGCTTTTCCGGCAGAAGATGGAAAATTTTCAACGTCTAAGATAAACGCAGCATTCGGGTCACCAAGCAAGTAGTTTGCGTATTGACGATATATGTTGATCTTTTCTCGCATCATCATAGTAGAAGTAGAACTAAACAAAGCTTGGCCAGTCGTAGAGCTCAACTGGTAACCAGTTCCTTGCGTCACTAAGTTTTCTCTTTTTGTAGTCCCATCATCTGAGTGAAACAAGCCAACTGTCATGTCAATCACTGGATTTGCTGTTTGTAGCGTAAAATCTTGATCATAAACGGTTTGATATAGAGAAGAAGTTACGCCAGGTCCAATACCACCTGTCACAAAAGTTTGGTATTTTCTTCTTGTGGCAGAACCAGATATATCTTCTTGAATAATGTCGATCACTTGATTCAAGTTCGACTGGACTGTCTTTTTGGTGTCCGCATTGAAATCTTTGAAACTCATTTTAACTCCTATTCGTAACTAATGTCAATTGGTATTCTCTTTCTTGTGCCGTTAGAAGCTCTTACTTGGATTGACGTGTTAATCGATTTTTTACCAATTCTGTTGAGCACTTCTCTTCCGCGGGCTGAACGATTAAATCTGACCGTTATATCTTCTTTAGATGGACTTTCAATCACGATATAGCGTCTTGCTCGAGCGTTTGGTACGTCTTTTGGCTGGAATGCACCACTTGGTGACAAAAAGTTTTTATCATAAGTGATATAGTACTCGATACCGGGCAGAATGTTTTCGTTATCTGTCAACGAGATAGTGAGAACTGTATTGGTGACAGTGTCACTTAAAGCACTCTTGGTTATTGTCGTTGTTAGCGTTGGTTGTGCTACGATAGGATTAGCACTTGTAGAAAGATAGTATTTGACGCCTAATTCAGCATTGGTAGATGCTTCGAATATCGGAGTATTCTTTTCTATCTTTTCTTTGCCGACGATTGTGCCATATTTCTTTATCATTGTGTAATCAATTTCATCATCAGCAAATGCGTATGCAGCGACAAAGTTTTCAGATGCAGTAGCAGATGCTAATTTTTCTCTACCTACATCTGTAAGAACGGCATCGACAATGATGTTGTTAGTCGAATGATCTAAAAATCCCATAATTGAACTCCTCTAATTTCAACTTAATTATACTATAGCTTCCAAAATCAGAAACTATTTACTGTTTCATTTATTGTTATCGTGATATTTTTTTCCACTTGCGTCTCTAAATCGAAAAGCTGCAATCGACTCGCAGGCTCGTTTCGGTTTGGCACAGAAAGAAGTGTGTCAGGTGCGAAATAAATGTCTAAGTATTCATAGCCTGACACTTTCATTGCAGAATCGACCAGTTTTCCCTGCACCAACATGTTTGGATACTGTTTCGGTGCGCCCTCAATAGATGCCACTTGTATATCTACTTCGCCTGTTACGTTATTTCTACGTATCCTATATTGCACTGAGTAATTAGAGCTATTTCCATGCGCATCAATCGAACACATTGCGAAATAATAATCGGTATTCGGTCGTATTTTGAATACATAATTCTTAAATTCGTAAAATACGGGCAAATTATTTGGGTCTAGTAAGCCTTCTGGCGAATACTCGGATGAAATAATTAAATCATCAGAGATAAGCTCCGCAGATCTTTGTTTATATTTCTGAGGCAATGTATTATTAAACGTAAAGTAACGATATAATTGATACGGTTCGTGTAAAGAGTGACGATAGAATAGTTGGTAACCTTTAATATCGTCAGAATCGAAGATTTTATTCTTGTCCACTACTTTACTTACAGGTCTTTCCCATGTTATATCAATGAGTTCGTCGCCTATGTATTCAAATCGCAGATTCTTCGGTGGATTTGGCGATTTCTTCTCGATGCACTCGATGTCAATATAAGAAGATTCATCACTGCAGAGGAAAACAACTCTATCAGAGGAAGGCATCACGTATTTACAGAACATCGGCCTTATTTCATATCGATACGTTTTCCCATAGGCGATATATGGGTCTTCATACGATTTTTTGTAAACTACCCTAGAGTACATGTAAGTCTCAGAGTCGTTCTCGATTCTATACTTACTTATAAAGTAACCAACTAATTTCCAATCTTCCAATGATGTGGCATTTTCGGTATCTCGACTGATAGAAAATAGTCTCGTTGTTATCTGTCCACTTTCATCGGGCATGCCTAATGACTTAATTGAGTTTGCAAAAGTGGTCAACAGTCTTGCAGAGTCTCTTGATTCTATATCTTTTTCCGCTTTTGTCGAAATAGTTTTTGCATTACTTCCAAACGAATCAAACGCACCACCCGAAAGAGGAGAATCGATTGACTTTTGAATGCAAGACTGCAGATTTGCACTTCTAACAAGAATATCAGGAGGCTGATTATCATTTTGGTTCAAAGACTTGCCTACCACTGGAGCGTTTGTAGTAGGATCCAATACGGGTATTACGCTTGTGCCTGCTTGTATATTCTTTTCTAAGTTTTCTGTGTACTTATTTGATGCAACTGTTTCAAGCAGATACTCTAATTTCGATGCAGTGCTCGTGTTATCACTAATCAAATGTGTCTGTTGTTCGGTTGCTTCGTCCTCGGAAGTTGTCAAGCTAGTGAATCCACTATTAAGATCACTTGGAAAAAACAAACTTTCTCTGTGGATTATGTCTTGACCTTGCATGCTGATAGGCAAAGGCTCATTTTCACCTTCCCACTCAATAAGAGTGTATCGAGGCCATGTTTCGCTATCTTCTGCGAACCTAGAATCCTCTTCAGATTTTTCTAGAGGCTCAAAATACCTGTATCTGAACGTACCGGTAACGCTTTTAAGTTCACTTGGTAGGTCAAAGTGGTTAATAATTTCTGTTGTTTTCATTTTATTCCTCCAGAACCACGAACCTTATAGAGCCAATAATTTCTTTAATTACATTGTTCTGATCTATAGTGTCAATTACGTCATCGTATTCATTTAAGTCATTGCTTTTTATAACAATTCCTACGACCCGTGCGAAATCATTTTGCATGCAAACATTATTAAAGTAATTCTTTGGGAAAACAAAAGGTGAAATAGTGAACACATTGTCAATTTTCTCTTTTGGCTTGCCTTCTTCGAACTGGTCGGCCACCCAAGGAAATACACCCGATTCATTTTCTATTACGATAGGCTCGTAAATTAAATCATTTTCTGCAGAAAATGTAGTTTCCGTTATATCAATGCCTCTCACGAGGTGAAAATACTTTAAGACATTGGCAGAATCTAATTCATCTCCAGAAACTGTGGCTGCAGGCACAAGATCAAACGTCTTTGTAAGATTACTTAATCTCACAATGTCAGAAGATCCAACATACTCTGGTACGATGGAAATTTTACCTTGTGAATTGAATGACGATCTTTTAAGCCCAAGAACGTAGCAATATATCCAGCTTTTTGAATCTTCAACAAAACCTATGGGATTTTCAAAAAATAAATTATTCCATCTATTCGCGATTCCATCGGAATTGGCACTATGCTTTGCTCTGTTGTTCTTAATTTGATCCATAAGGAGATTAGGATTTTGTATGTCGTTTTTTACGTCCATACCACCTTCTGAAAAAATATCTATTGCTGTGTCACTTATTGCAAATCCTTCAATGAAAACCTGTAAGTTTTCAAAAGCTTTTCTGATTTCTTTATGAAACAACGAATGTTGAAACATTTCCTTTGATGTTTCAACATATGCAGTATACTGATTCAAGAAAGTGGTATCAGTATCAATTGCGTTCTTCGTTTTATTCATGGCTCTGCCATCTAAAAATTCTATAGATCTAAATTCTAAGGGATCATAGTACTTTTGAAATTGATCTGATACGTATGCATTGAATCCGCCATGCACGTTTTTATAGTTGTTGTTTGCATTAATTGCCATTCCTTCTGGAGGTAGATACGTAGCATAATCAAACTCAATTTCTTCGTGTTGATCTACAATTTTGATGGAATTATTTTGAGATACAGATGAGGCAAATCTTGCGTAGTTCTTTAGTAATTTACCGTTGTTGTCTCCAGAAGTATTTCTATATTCAATCTGCCACATTCTTTTTAGATCTTCACCTGATACGTCGTCTGTGAACCCGATTGTACCATCCACTCTTACGAAACAATTTTGTTTAATGCCATTTGATTTTATAAGATTGTATACAACCGTGTTGATAGCGTTCCATAGAAGGCCATGATCAAATAGATCTAGTATTTCTCTAGTGGTGAGTTCAATATTCAAGCCTGTTATTTCATTGACAGATGTGATAAGATTTTTGTACGTATCAATCGTAATAGTTCTAAATAGACTTACCATCGATGCCCAAAAGTAAGGTAAATTATAATTCTTCTGTCTCCAAAAATCGTAAGAATCGTTATTTTGGTTAGAGCTATCCCAATTAGAAGGATTGATATACCCATAATGCACTCGCTCAGATCGAGAATATGATGGTGCACTCGCAGAAGTGGTACCACCGACCATCACTCTGGACACTGATACTTTATAACCCATTAACTTATAAGCAGCAGGTGCGCCCCAAACGCTTAATCTTCCTTCCGATCCAACGGCGCTAGAATCATCATCACTCAATGGCTTAAGCCCATATCCTTCTGCAAGATAAATGCTGTCGTTTTGAGTGATGTCACTTTCTCTGGTGTGGTCGATACCCCGCAAATTATATCCGACAAAAGTCCTTTCAGATTTACCTGTTTTGTCATCACCTGCAGGAACGAGATATATTTCTGTTGAATTGAAAGATTCGTTAATTTTGTAAAGATGTGCGACTTTTATATCTTTTTCTGCAACTCGCTTTGCCGAACGTCCACCAGCATTGTTAATATATGATTGGACACCTACAGTCTGTTTACTATGGAACCCATACTCAGATATATCATCCCACATCTGTAATACTCTGTCATGATCTGAATCATACTCGACAATATTTTCTAACAAGAAATTCTTTGTGGCGGTGTAATCCCACGCTTTGTCTATAATTTTAAGCAAAGCATGATAACATAAGAAACCTGTCTTCGTAAAATTATCGATTGTGTAATCTTCTGTAGAAGTACTTGCTTTTGATGGAGCTTGATGACAACCGGCAGGCCCTAAGACACTGGATCTTCCCATAAGTGCGAATATATCCGTTGATCCTTTCGTTGGTGCATGTTCAGTAACATCGAGATTTGATTGGCATATTTTCAAAATTGCTTTCTTAATAGCTTGCATGACTAAGAGAAAGTTACCTCCTGTCGTACTCAGCTTTGCTACATTTTCAACTTTATCAAGCGTACTTGCATACGAATCTAAAAAGCTGTTCAGTGAATCGAAGTTTAATTCTTCACCAGTTAATATCTTCGCAAAATTGTCAAAGTACCACTCTGAAAGCCACCCTTTGTTCGCGAACGTTTCTTTCTCTACGCCACCATCGGAAAATGTCAACAATGAATTAATGTCAGCTCCCATATCATGAAGATAATTGACACTGTTCCCGCCGAGATCTGGTATTCTTTGATCTTCGATGTGCCCTTCTGTGATCAAGGTGTCGATAAATTTGTTCCAAACCTTTCGATACGTTGTTTCCGAATAATTTTTCTGAGTTGGCAGTGCAACTTGTGGCGAAGAACCAGTGACGCTAGCATAGACAAAGCCCTTCTTGTACTTACCTTGGCTATTCGTTCTAGAATTATTTAGATCTGACAAAGATTTTGCAAATTGTAGCTTCGTCAGGTTCACACTATTTGACCTTGGTGTAATCTGTGGGTATGCAATCTCGTATAATTTATTTGGCATCAGCGACCCAACAGATATAGTCTCGCCATCACGTATGTCTGTTAGGGTTTGTAGAATAGAATCAATATCTTTATCCATTTTCGTATACGTCTTTTTTAATTCCTCGTAATCTTTTTCTGGTAACGATTCCAACGTATTTTTAACCAAGTTAATAATGAACTCTAAGTATTGACCTCGTTCTTCTAGTAGATTCTTGTCTAGCCAAAATTTTGTAGCTAGAATTGTCTCCAATCCATTTTCTGCTTCTTCGTCAATGGCGACACTAGTGAAAAAATCTTTTGACTTAAGCTTAGTATTCGCATAGAAGGAAGGATCTAACTCCACATTTCCACCTTCGTCTTGAAGGTTTCTTCCGACAGGCGCAGTGACTTGAGGTATTTCCACCTTGTTAGTGTTTGAAAATGCTCCATTGGAATCTAAAGCCACATTGAACTTGTTGCCACCTCGAGGATACACGTCTATTTCGTAAGTGTTAGGTGCGTTATCTGTGTTTAGCACAAACGTAGGTAGCGTATATTCAGCAAACTCGGCTCTGATCCCATCTAAAAATGAAGTTTCAAAGAAATTGGAAAGCTCTTGGATCAATGAATTAACGCTATAGTATACGTTTTCTTGATCAGAAGATGGTATATCTGCTGGAACATTCATTATCTACTCCCTAAAATCGATTTTCTGATGGGTGGTCTAGTTCGTAGATCTATTTCTAATGATTTTACCAAATCTTTGTCTAAAATCTGCTGACTCTGAACTAGTGTTCTATTGCCAATGCTTGTTGATCGATTATCTTCTGGCTCCGGAGGCAATTTAGGTACAGATGATATTTCAACGGAATGTTTCAAAGTTTTTCTTTTCCCATCTTTGTATATAATTTCTATGTTATACAGAAGAGTCCCAGTCTCGATTGTTTTCGTGATGGCCTCATTAAGCATCCTGTTATTGGTGCGCGCAGTGTTCTTCTTTTTCGCCGTGTTCACTAAAGAACGCAAGTTATTTTTTGTCTTGCCAAGTTTTGGACGTGGTACAGGTATATTTCTTCTTCTAGCTAACTGCGTATCTGCAGCTTTACGGCTGCGAACCGTTTTGGTAATGATTTTTCTTGCATCATAATAACCGATAAAATCGATGATATTAATCTTTTCCGTTGGATGATATGAATCTAAAAGTTGATTCGCCTCTCCCGTTTTGTCAATATATACTTCTATTTTGTCAATTGACCTCATGGACGTGGTCGGAATCATTAGATCAAAAGCATAGTATGGAAACGTTTGGATTTCATCGTCTTTATCGTTATAATAGTACAAAACTTCCCAGCCTTTTGATTCTATTTCTACATTGGTCGTTTCTACAGGTGCTATAGGCTTTGAATTTAGCAGATATGCATACGGAGATTCACTAGAATATACGGTGTCATGTATATTTGTGTTCTTTAAGTCTTTAGGGATTTTATCATAGTACTTTCTTCTCGGATGTTCTTCTTTCCATGTGTTGTAGTTATAGCGATACGATCGTCGCTTATTTTTTATAAACACAGAAGCGTCTTTCGCGAAAGTGTACTCTACATCATTTCTTAATGAATATTCAATGCCAGCAGACCAAAATAACAATCTAAACTCGTACGATAAACTTTTTTCAAGGTTTGGATCATCTAGATTTCTAAGTTCCCTGAAAGTCTTTGTATCTCTAAATATAAACTTATAGCCGCGATTTATTCGTTCTAATTTATCGAAAGGTGGCGACAATAAAAATTTTGGTTCGATTTCTGATGTAGTGTTAATTGTGTAATAGCCATAATCGTAAGCATCGCCATCTTGGTGTCTCTTAATTTGTAATTGGCACATCATTTTTTCGGACTGAATCGCAGACTGCCATAATTCACCATCAAAGGGAGACACTGCATTGATCGGTGTATAAAGTGCATTGTTCAAATCTTCGATATACACTTCGAAAGTCGAACTATCTAATTTCGACACTCTTAAACTTATAGATTCATCAGCTCGTTTCGAAAACAAAGTTCTTCTTTCTTTTTTGATAAATGATCTAAACATGCCATTGACTCGATAGAAGAAAAAGTCTAATTCGATTTGTTTATCGTTAGATACGTTATTAACTTGAAAAGATTTCTCTATTCGACCCTCAGGCGTAGGATTCAGCTTCACTGTCGCAACTCTTTTGTCACCTTCTCTTACGACCAATTCGTTGATTGTTTCTCCTAAGATGCCTTCCATCCTTACTTGATACCTATCCGGAGTTAATTGGATTATATCCCAATCAAATTCTTCTACTTCTTTGTAGTAGACTCTTCTTTCCTTGAATCCCCCTATTGGTTTTCCTTCGTGCAAAGGAACAGCTCGTAACATGAACTCTCCATCCTGAGTAAACTCTAAAGGGTCACTGCCTTGTTTATATCTTCCTAATTTCACCCAGTAAGACTCAAGATTTCTGTCTCTATATATCCGCTTGTAATATATTTCGCAACTGTCGATTGGATCATCATATTTCACAAAAATGTTTCTATCTTTTACGAATAGATCGTATCTTATGCGCAGAGGTAGATTTTCCTCGCCGGGTAACGTTCCAAAGTTTTCATCAGTTATTTTGAAGCATTTATTATAGTTGTACACGTGCCAACCACTAAAGTTTTCCAAATGTACGAATCCATCTGGTATCGTTATTTCCTGCACTTCAATTGGTGGCTGTAATTTCCCTGATTTTATACTTGCAGTCATCTTAAAACCCGGTTCAAGCGTAGATTTGGCCACATTTTTGAAAGCATTGAGAGGTTTGTTTGGCACTACTTTCGGGGTTCTAGTCAAGTCACTAAGTTTTTTTGGCGGCGGAAGTATTTCTGTTTGGGCTACTTCAATACTGGATACGTTAGGATCTAGCTTTATTGAGTCTGGTATACCAACGTGTACTTGTGATGCTGACGATTTGCTTGGAGTTTTGAAAACTCTTATTTTCATATTTCGTCTCCCGCATTATGAAAAATTAATGAATATGCTCTAGAGAATTTTGATGTCCCATTCTCGTCCTTGTATATAAAGCCAAGATGGTATAACTGTAATATCACTTCGTTTTTGTCGTTCTTATACTCGCCACCATCAATAACTAAAAGTTTTTTCACACTTTGGTCTTTCTGGATGAACATCTGAGAAATTACATTGTGTTCCTTGAATGATTCGTTGGAACCGAGTATGATTCTAGCTTTACCTCGTGATTTTTTCTTTAATTCCTCCAACGTGTTATCTAGTGTGTTTGCTTTTCCAAACCTATTAAAGGCTCTCAAAGGCTTTATAGTTCCGTTATTAAGCGAAACAGGCGGCAAATAAACAGTATTGATGTTGCCACTAAATCTAGGATCGATCAATATCGGCTTAAGTTGTTCAACGTCAGTCTTTAGTGTTTTAGACGAATCTATATTCGATTGAATCGTTACTGATTCTGTTGACACATCAAAGTCAGGCACTGACGATTCGGTTCTTAAGATTTTAATGTTCTTATATCGACTAGTCATGATGTTAGTGTAATCATCTATGCGGGAAAATGCATTTACCTTATTGAACCCCTCTGCTGTTTGTTCGAATAGTACGCCATTATTAACCACTAAGTCCTTTGAAAGTCTTTTTGTAAGAAGAAATTCACCTTGGTTGTCGATTTCCGGTGTTATCTCATCGTTTGGGGAACTATGAGCTTCAAAGGTTATTCTATCTGATATGTCGACGTATACGCCATTGCCATCGTTTTGGTAATCAACGCTAGTATCAGAAAACGAGGCGAATACAACTTCAAACTCACCTCTATTCATTTGATCTCTTCCGATGTCAGTAAGGATAACATCCAAAATACGAGACTTGTTATCTAATATGCCTGCCATATATACATGCTCCGAATATAAGTTTAATTATACTCTTGTTGATATTTATCGTAAATCTTCGTGCATTTCAATTATACTGACATCTAATCTTGATGTGAGTATTTTCTTGACAACGCCCAAGCTGCAATGAGGGCAAATGGCAATTGAAGATCTTCATCGAATGATTCTTCGTCTTGTTCATTGAAAGTTTGATATAGAAGGTATCTTAAGTACGTCGCTTTTGTTACAGAATCTTTGTTTGTCTTAAGATTACGAATTTTTCTATCTAGGTTTCGTATTTCCAGTTTATATCGTTTTCCTTCATCTTCTGGCAGACTCATAAAAAGTGCCGTGTCTTCTAATAACACTCTGGCCTCCCAGCAAAATCGTAAATAACGAAAATATAATTTCAATTTTTCAAACATGTTCGCTCCAAATAAAGAAAAGGTGTGCCCACAAAGTAGACACACCTAATTATACAGTTGATTAGTTAATTAAGTACTAGCTTAAAAGAACTACCTGTACAACATCACCGACAGCAATGAGGTCAGCTGCAAATTCGATTCTAACTTTGCCGCCTTGTCCAACAAATCTATAATCAAAGTTTGCGCCGATAGCCGTAGAAGCATCACCTGTTCCAATCAATCTCATGCCGTTCAAGAAAACAGCACTGATGCCATCTGAGTTCATGACATTATCGAAAGAAGGGCCTGAGCCAGCTTGCAAGTCAGCAGAACCACCAAGCTGATTGATTTCAGTAGTTGTGTTGTTACTACCGCCGCCAATTTGAAGGTTGTTTGTAGTGAAGTATTTAATCTTTGGTCTAAGCACTCCAGTAATGTCTTGATAACCAAGATCACCAGCTCCATCGACTCTGAGAATTTGATCCGATGAACCAGCAGCTAGTTCAATAGGGTCATTGTTTAAATCAGATACAATCAATCTACCTCGACCGCCGAAACTTGCCAATTTAGCGAGTGTGACACCGTTGTCTTTCAATCTAAGAGTATCAGCGTTAATTTCGATCCCAGAGTTATCCACGTTTACTTGGATGACATTTCCTGTACCACCGATACCATCGCCTTTGGTTAGAGAGCCAGCACCAGTGAACTGAGTCCAAGTTGGGCCGTCAAAATCTTGATTAACTTGGAACGGCACTTCATTATCAGAAGTTACAACAAATCCAGCATCAGCATTGGCGCTTCCTTTTTCAACAAACACGAAAGAGCCGCCAGAAAGTTTTGCACCAACACCAGCAGAACCGTCAGCATCAGGAGAGCGAGTCAATACCAATGCAGCTGCAGCAGATGCATCTTGCTTGGATCCGAATATTTCGCCAGAAACGTTATCAGTTACGTTTGCAAAATCAAAGGCACTTTGATTGGCAGAAGCTGCTTTGATTTCAAAAGAGAATCCTCCATCATCTGCAGCAACCGCGGATGGTGCATCCCACGAGGCCGAAGCACCGAAAGGGTTCGCAGCGAAGAGAGCTCTAATTCTTCCAGCGATTGTTTCAGCATCGTTGGTGACGTCATTTATACGAATGTCTGCGGCACGAGAGGTGAATTGATTACTAGAAGATCCAGAGGTTTTGAATGTGATTGTGAAAGTATTTTGAGCTCCACCGCCACCAGCTTCTCTGACATCGAATGTAAACGTTGAGTTGTTGTTGATGTTGTGGTGTTGACTCATTACTCTAATTTTAAGAGTTGATTTACCGTCAGTACCAACAGTAGTAACTTCGTAAATACCGTTACTTCTTTGTTGTGATTGATTCTTTACCAAGACTCTGTCATTCTGTTCCAATGTTTGACCATCGATCAAAACACCGCCTGTTGCATCTTTTGTGATTGTACCAACGTTGCCAGTACCACCGTTGTTGGCATAAGTATACAGCTTGCCACCACCAGAAGTGACAAGATCAGCTGTTGTTGCAACCTTTACAGAAGCTTTAGTATCCAAACCTGAAAGCAAGTTGTCTACGAAGCTTTTATTAACAGCATCATTAGCATTGGTAGGTGTTGCAACATTGGTAAGTCTCTGTGAGTTCATTGAAACAGCCGCATTTGGTGCAGCCATTTGATCAAGGCGGTTTTCCTGCACACCTGTGTCAAAATCATTTACTTGACCGTGAGGAATGCTGATTGCAACGTTTCCAGACGCAGTCAAACGACCTTGTGCATCTACAGTGAAGGTAGAAACATTAGTGGCAGTTCCTTGAGAACCTGCAGTAACACCAGTGTTACCAAGATTCAATGTGACAGTTTGATTACTTGCAGTAGAAGAAAGACCAACACCACCAGCGATTGTCAAAGATTGAGAATCAAGGTCAACAGCGCCTGTACCACTGTCACCGGCGAGATCAAGATCTTGTGCTGTTACTTGTGAATCTACGTAGTTTCTCACAGCTGCAGCTGAAATGAGTTTATTATCAGTATCATTTGCGCCCTGAGTTAGGTCATCAGATTCTACTACAATATTAGAACCAGAAATGTTACCATCGATTTGTACGCCTGCATTTGCGTTACCGAGAATTACATTCCCGGCTTTTACCATCTTGAGGAATTGTTTTCCAGAATCACCTGTGAACGTAACGTCCGCATCGATGGCCTGATTCAATTGCCCCATTCTTAATTTTGACTTAATAGCCATATTGTATCTCCGTTAGAGTTGTGTTTTGTTTCGATTTTATTTCAAATCATATTTCTATATCCGCGAAACTTCCTTAACCAGAAACAAAACAAAAATCCGCTATTGAACTTAACTATACAACTAAATGGTAATCAAACTGAACTTTCTCAAATTAATTTCTATAAAGAATCTTTTTGAGATTTCTAACGTGATTGTCGTAAACTGCACATTCTGAACCTGTAAATTCAATCGCTAACTGAACACCTTTCCCATTGGGATCGTCAAACTCAAACATAAACTGCCCGTTGTGCGCGCGCTTGGCGTCCAACAACTTCATACCTTTCATCATTAGGTACGCGGCTATAGATAAATCAGATGTTTTATAAGTCATTTCTATTGTATCCTATTTTCATGTTTCTAATTATGGTCCTCAACTCTCATTTTCCTCAACTTCGGGGCGTGTTTCAGAATATAATTATAGTGAATCTAGCACTATTAGACGGAGTACTACCGCCAATCCATTCTATTTTATTGTTTTCTAGGCCGCCATTCCCGTCATCCACGAAAGAATAGTCCTGATCTTTTTGTTTGAGCAACCCGTCAACGAACACATCAATGCGATGATCTGAATGACTCACAGTCCCAAAATTAATGCTGCCAGCAAACGAAAATGTAAACTCATTAGAGGAATGCGTCAATCCCGTAAAGTATTCTTTTGTGCGCTGTAGTAATCCAGAATTATTAACTATAAGCTGTCGTGGCGTTGCAACCGATATAGTTATGCCATCTCCTGCAGTAATGACACGGCCGTTATTAAATGCAGCATCATCCGTATGCAAGAGGATGTCTTTTCCCGTAGAGAACGATGTTGTTATGTAGTATATCGACACATGATCATCCACTTCTAAAACAAAACCAAATTTTATTTGTGTATCACTAGAAAATGCATAATCAACTTCGTCATTGCCGAGCTGTGTGGTTGTTCCACCTGTCAATAATTGACCATTTAGAAATACCTTCGTATCTGCAACTGATGGAGTGGCACCATCGAAGTCCATACCCGAAATAGTAATCGCGGTGTCGGCAGCAGCTGAAGAACCGGTTTGGGTATAACTGTATCTCTCTATTCCGCCGCCGCCAGATGCGTTCTGTGCTTCCCATTTGCTGCTCGTGGAGTTATATGCAAGTACTTGATTATTCGTAGGTGACGTAATATTAACATCACTCAAATCATTCAAAGCACCTGCTCCACCCGTAACATTAGCCATATCACCAATGTAGATAAAGCATTCCACTTTATATGGTATCTTATCTTGATCAAACTCCTGTAAGAAGACGATTCCTGCGTAAGGATCGATAAACCAATCGATATGATCGGTCTTTCCGAGTATACCCTGTGCAACACCATTCCGATCTTGGTAATATATCTTTACGTCGTATGGGTTCGGTGTTACAAATGTGGGATCAATCCACAGGTTTGTTGGCACAATTTGCAAACCACCGAGAGTGTCGTACAATCTTTTGTCATTTACGAATACACCTGTACCCTTTTTCGGATTGTGATTTGTGATAGGGTTGTTACTACTATCCGTTGGACTTTCATAATCACTAGGAAGAGATAATGAATACGCGTGAGTACCGGTGCCTTGAGGAGAATCACCGCCACCTTTGTCTGTAGAAGCATCTGCATCGTAAGATGTACCAGATATAACTGTCACGTCTAGTTCTACTTTCTGTACTGTATTATTAGAATCGCATCCATAAAGAGCGATGGAGCCAGCATTGTCGGCAGGTGTACCCGGGACAACTTCTCCAAAGATAGTGGTAGTTGTAAGCTGAATGTTACTCGGTATACCTTCGGATACATCCGATCTATCCGCTCTTGTATGCGCTCTACCTACCAGTTTCTTTTCTGCAAACTGTGATAAATTTCTCGTTGTTTTTGAATTAGACATTTGGTTCTACCGCTTAAGTCATCGAAGTGATACGCATGTCAGAGAAGTGCCCTGTCCAGTTCTCACTAGCTTCGATTTTAATTATGACATAGTTTCCATTTGTTGTGCCCAGAAGTTCTCTATTCTGAGGAATCCGAATAGTCACAGTATTTGTGGAGTTGTTCCATTGTTTGTTCAAAGCTGTTTGGTTATCAGCAGAATCTTGACATGCATCTCCATCTGCCGCGCCAAGATTGCTCGCTTCCCCCGCGTCAAGCCATCCAGTATTTTTAGTACCCGGAGATTGCGTCGAATGATAAATATATTTGACTTTAATGTGGAAGTTGGCAGCATCGTTAGTTAGAGTTTCTTGATTCTTAGGAAATGCTTTGTTACCTCCCTCACTTACGAGCTTTCCAGTCCCAGTGAGACTTAATACAAAACTAGTTGCTGCATCGCCTGCAGTTGTTTTATGATACTTTCTGAGATAAGTTCTTGTTGTCGAACCAGTTGTCGCACCAGAATAATCTACGTTGCCAGCAGGCCCCTGAAGGTTTGTCACAAAATCACCAGAATTACCTGCTTTAGAGGGAGCGATTAATTTTCCGTTATACACGCAAAGACCTGTGTTGTGTTGAGCATCTGCACCCACTAACGACTGTGTCGAATCCCATGTAGCGCCATCGACATTTGTTGTTGTACTCGTGCTTGCAGGAAATGCCTGATCTTCTAACCGATATGCCTCTGCAGAAAAATCTTCGACTGTGTGATTATTTGAAGACCCTGACTGCGTCGGTGTCCATACGAGCATCCCGGTTTTGCTAGCAGCATTGGGAGAAACATTTTTAAGTGGATGCACAACGAATGGAGTCGCAGCAGGATTAAACTGAGTTGTACCATGTGTGCCCGGCAAGTTCGTAGAAACAGTGTAGTTGAATGAACCTGTGACATCCAGCGGCAAAGTGTAAGCCGTGTCAGACGATGTGATCACTGGAGGTAATAAAGTTTTGTCAGTAGAAACATCATTTGGATCAGTCACCCCTGCACCCGTTATCTCTAAATTCGTAAGATCCATATTAGAAAGTGAAGCGAATCCAATAGCTTGTGCCAAACTCGAGTATATATTTCTATATCCGTTCTCTACTCTAAACTTCATCGTTGTAGACGGAGAATTAAAATATTTGATGCCACTCAATTGAGATATATCAGAATCTGTGAAGTTTGCCAAATCTATATTCGAAACAGTCAATGCATCGTTGTTTGGATCGTTGACCCATTCCATATAATTTGTTTCGTGATCAGTACCATCCACAGAATGTACGATCCTAACCCAGTTATGACCTGATCTTTGGTCAGCTGCAACAACTCTCCAGTTCATTGTTCTGACATTGTATCGATAATCAGGGATTCCATCTGACCACGTGACATATTGAGCTGTGCTGATATTGGAAAATCCTGTGCCAGCTCCGTTGACAGATTGAGCCACGCCAGATCCCGGGTTTCCTGTGCCGGTGTATGTTGCTAAGTTCACTGAATGTTTTTCTACATTGTTCACAATTATCTTTATTACGCCGGCATTTCCATATCGTATTGCGTTGGCAACGAAATTACCACTATCTCCTGCTTCGCCGGAGTTCACAATTCCGGTAAGGATTGCGGATCCGTCGTAGATTCCTTTTCTGTTCGAACCTGCAGTGTATTCGTTGTTTATATTTACGCTTGATAAACTATTCGCACCTGCTACGTTCTCGTAAGGCTGATTGGCATCAGAATTGGGTATGCTTTGGGAAGCACCGAAAGATAATTTTCCATCCACGCCATTGCTGGTCGTGGAATTAATAGATGTGCATGAATCAGGCACCGATGATTCTGCCCCTGTACTCGCACCAAATCGCATCACCAACTTGGAGATATTTCCAGTCCAAGATGCATCTGCTTCTATTTTCACCAAGATATATTCATTTTGCGAGATCGTCGATAATCCAAAGCTTGCATAATTGTTTCGATCTTCTGATGTTGATAAGTTCGGTGTCCACGTGTGCACTCTTGCCCCATCATTGTCATTAGTACTACCTAACACAAAAGGTGTTGCAAGATCCATCCACCCAGTAGTGCCGGGAATTTTTATATACACCTTAATATTATTGTTGGCCGAACCAAACGAAGTTCCGTTTGTTATAATTGTGCCCGAACCTCGCATAGTCAATCGTATATCTCTAACTGATCCAGCAGAAGTTTTCTTGAAAGATCTAATATAAGACCTCGTACCGGTCGTAATACCAGAATAGTCAGCATTTGATGACGGCCCATTCGTTATACTAGCAAAATCACCATTCAACAGCGTATTTCTAGGTGCTTTGAGTTCTCCTTGATACAATACTAGACCTGTATTATGTCCTGCATCAGCAGAATCAACTTTAATAGAAGAATCCCAAGGTGTCACATACGCAGAACTGGTGAAGACGTCAGCTTGAGTTGCATAATTTCCTGCTTGCTGTCTATATGTTTCGTTATTAAAGTCTTCTAATTCATGCTCCGTTGAACTTGATGATGGATACCACATCAGGAGCCCGCTAAGAGTTGCGGCACCGATACCGTTTCCTGATTTGGCACCTTTCGGATGTACAACATCTATATCAATGGTAGCAGTCCCATTCAATTTAGTGCCACTTTGTGCCACGTTGAACGATGATGCTGCTGATACAACAATCGATTTTGTAAAATCTTCGCCACTTTCGACACTAGGAAAGGTTGTTAATAAATTAACACCGTTCTGGTCAACAGCTGATCCCATGGAGCCATATTGTGGATTAAATGTTATTGGTGTTGTCGTATGTATCGCTCTAAAAGCATTACTGATGGTTGTAGAATAATCGAATGACGCAGTCTTAAAATATTTGATACCAGAAAGCACGAATTCGTCACTACCTGCAAAATTACTAATGCTTGTCGAAGCTGTACTTATCGCCGCTGTACTCGTATCAATAATCCATTCCACATAATTTGTTTCATAATCTGTACCGCCATGAGAATGTACGACTCTTGCATAATTCCAGCCTTCTCTTTGCGCAGCAGTACCTACCCTATAACTTGCAGTTCTATGCTGAAATATATCAAAAAGAGTGCCACCTTCAGATGTTGCTCCTTTTTTGGCGGATATATCGATGAATCCAGAATTAGAACTCAGATCATTACTACCTGTACCGCCTGGAACGCCGTTTCCTGTGGCATTGTCAGTGAGGTCTGTCGTATGCACTAAATTACCATTGACATATAGTTTAAGATCTCCTAATTCTGCATTGCCGAAAGTATCTGCCACATGGTTCACAACGTTATTTGCGTATTGGTCTTGAGCAACGTGAAAATTAACAATGCCTTCTATAACAGTTGCAGAAGTGTAAATACCTAGT
>Ga0163109_10001240_pt1 | contig 20324 bp, 28 predicted proteins | sample CRUFie1St13metaG_FD_108704 | JGI IMG/M metagenome (GOLD analysis project Ga0163109, IMG submission 108704) | Marine microbial communities from the Costa Rica Dome - CRUD Field 142mm St13 metaG | ecosystem: Environmental > Aquatic > Marine > Oceanic > Photic zone | place: Costa Rica: the Eastern... | reverse complement strand
TGTAAACCGTACCACTCGTGCTCAGAATTTTCACTCGGGGGAGTGCAACACTTGTCACACTTCTCCGAGAAGTGTTGTAAGTCATAGCATCTTACATCAAAATGCATACACTTATATCAAATTGAATGTAACGGGTGCATGGGAGGGTCAGAAATGCACTAAAAAATTTTTTTTCTGAAAAAGGGCATGACTTGTCACACTTCTCAGAGAAGTGTTGTAAGTCATTGAAAAAAAAAATAAATTCTGAAAATACTGTTTCAAATGAGGGATGCTTATATCAAAATGCATGCACTTATATCAAAATGAATGTACTTATATCAAAATGAATGTAGACCATACCACTCGTGCTCAGAATTCCCACCGATGGAGGTGCAACACTTGTCACACTTCTCCGAGAAGTGTTGAAAGTCATAACATCTTATATCAAAATGAATGTAGTTATATCAAAATGAATATAAATATAGGGATGGTATCTGTCGGTATTTCAGAAACCTCCAGGTGGCAATATCGCACCTCCTCTATTAAAAATTTTCGCCTATTTATCTTATAATGAAGGTTGTAATTCTCTCAAAATCAGGCTGTGTCCAGTGCGACCGAACGGCTGAATTATTGGACGGTAAGGGCATTTCGTACGAGAAGAAGTCGGTGTCTCGTGATAAGTTACAGGAGTTGTGCAATAAGAGGGTGTCGGTGTATCCTCAGATTTTGGTAAACGGTCGTCACATAGGAGATAACTTTGATTTGGAGGACTACCTCGAAGAGATGTATGAACCGCTGCTTGAGCCCAGCAACTCAAGATTTACAACCTTTCCCATACGTCACGATAATTTGTGGAAGCTGTATAAGAAGGCACAGGGTAGCTTTTGGACAGCCGAGGAAATAGATTTTAGCAATGACATGAACGATTGGAATTCTTTGAACAGCGATGAGAAGTATTTCATCAAGACCATCCTTGCCTTTTTTGCCGCAAGCGATGGAATCGTTTTTGAGAACGTGAACGTGAATTTCGGTCAAGAGGTTCAGGTTTCGGAGGCTCGTGCATTTTACGGTTACCAGGCTTATAATGAGCAGATCCACAGTGAGACTTACAGTCTTTTGATAGATAAGTATATATCAGATCCTGTGGAGAAGGATAAGCTTTTCAATGCGATAGAAACAATCCCGTGCATCAAGAGTAAAGCCGAGTGGGCAATTAAGTGGTTTGATGCGGAACTTCCATTTTCGGAGAGATTGTTTGCATTCGCATGCGTGGAGGGAATATTCTTTTCTGGCAGTTTTTGTGCGATTTTTTGGATGAAGAAGCGCGGTCTTCTTCCGGGTTTGTGTTTTTCCAATGAGTTGATTAGTCGGGATGAGGGTCTTCACCAGGAGTTTGCCGTCGAATTATTTAAGATGTTAAACCGCCGTCCTAGCACATCCGTGGTGCATAACATTGTGAAGAGTGCGGTGGAGTGCGAAAAGGAGTTCATCACGAACGCCCTCCCGTGTCGTCTCATTGGAATGAACAGCGACATGATGTGTAACTATATTGAGTTTGTGGCAGACAGACTTTTGAAGCAGGCGGGTTTTCCTACTATATGGGGCACTGAAAACCCATTTGATTTTATGGAAAATATCTGTCTTGATGGAAAAACAAACTTCTTCGAAAAGCGCGTCGGTGACTACGGAAAGTCCGGCGTTGGCATGGAACAGAGTGAAAATGTGGTATCTTTCAATGATGATAGTTTTTGAAGCGCATTGCCCGTTTTATACGTGTTTTAGTGCGATTTCGTTTCGCACCCTTTTCAATATAAAAATCATTTGCAGTGGCATGCTTTTTATGTTGATTTTTTATTTTTTTAGGGAAAATCTTTTTGTTTGAAAAATCAACAATTTTCTGACACACATCGGTTGGAAGGTATCTGCCCGTTGCGCCCAAACACGCGAGCTCTAGAAGCGAAAGTTTCTCCAAGTCCTCAATTTGTTATTTTCTCAGATTTTTTTTGAACCCTCTTATTGTTCATTATTAAATACATTATGAGCATAAACACCAGTGTGTGAACCGTAAGTCCGGTTAGGGTTGGGCATCCTTTCGCATCTGCTATTCTGTTTCCAAATATCGAGCGCGTGAGTAGGTAGGTGTGGGGGTTGGCAACTAGGTAAACTATGAGGGCACTTAACAACGAGGTTTTGAGTTTATCCTGCGTGCGTTTTTTGTCGCCCGATCTCATCAAAAGGTAGGTGACCAATATAAACACGCCTATGTGAAGCAAAAATCCCGCATACGTGGGACATCCCCCTGGAGTCGCGACCCAGTTTCCGAATATAGAACGAGTGAGTTTGTAAGTATTTGCATTAACTATAACAAAGAACACCGCTGCTGCCAACATCGAAATGTAGAATCGTTTTTTAGCGATTGCGCCATCGCAGCCGCAGCCGCAATCTTTCCATAATTTCATTATACTATAAGCGCAGAAAAACTTAGTTAAAGTCGAGGATCTACTGTATAGTATAACCCCACAACTCACAATGTCTCCCCAGATTACTCACTTCAGCGAGTTTGATGCTTCCTCTGTCACCTTCTCCGAGCTGCGCAAGAACAAGATGGGCGGAAAGGGCGTGTACCTTTCCAAGGGTAAGGAGAAGCTCTTGATTCAGCTTCCCAAGCTTCGCATGCCCTTCGGTCTGGGCGAGTATACCGACCAGGCTTCTGGGCGCACCAGCTATTCCGTCGATCTCAGTCTGCAGGATCAGGATGATCTTCGCGGTATTCTCGAGAAGCTCGATGCCGTGGTGGTCGATCAGGTAAAGAAGAACTCCAAGTCTTGGCTGGGTAAGGCTCACTCCGAGGACGTGATTAAGCAGGCACTTTACAAGCCTGTCGTCAAGCTTCCGCAGGATGATAAGTACGCTCCCACCATTAAGATCAAGGTCGTTGTCGATTCGAACAACAACTTCGTGAGCAAGTGCTTCAACAACCGTTGCGAGGAGATGCCCCTCAAGGATTTGCAGAAGGGTCAATACGTTCGCGCCATCGCCCACGTTTCACAGGTTTGGATTATTGACAACAAGTGCGGCGTCACAATGAAGCTCGAGCAGCTCCAAGCATTCCCTACCGATAAGCTGACGGACTTTGCGTTCCTCGACGACGGCGAGGGCGATGAGGGTTCCGGTGAGGAGGCTGAGAGTGACGAGGACGAGCTTATCGATGAGTAAAAAATATAATAATATATCAATAATGTCCAGAAGGGTCGTTTCAACAGCCGATGGGGTTAAATTAGTATACGAAGAAAATAAACTAATAGACATTATAATTCCAGAAAGACTTGAATATAAACGACAACAAATAATGAGAAATGCAATGAAAATGAATAGAATAAAAATGATAAATGGAAAGCCCATTGTTGAATCCATATCCTATGCGAAAAACAACAACACTGGTAAATATAAAATAGCTTCAAGTGCCGTTCAGAATATGGGTAATTACCTTAAATCTAAGTCCGTCGCACAAGCCAATCCTTTAATGGGTGTAAATGTCCAAAATGTTAAAATGGCTGAATCCATCAACTCCAACTCGCCGCAATACAAACCCATAGATCCAAACAACTTTAACAACAAGAACTACAATAGAAATTTACCCCTTTACGTGCCTGCTTCACCCGGTAACGAACGCATGAACTCAAACGAGGCGGAATATCTGAAGACGAAAATAAACGCCTGCAAACCCAACGATTTTCTTTATAGGGAGTTTAAATCCATGCCCAATAAAAGTTACTTTAACTACGTTACGACGAACGGAAATAAGAACATCCTCGGCATCAAAAAGGACATAAGTCGTGGAATTGTGCCGTTGAGCCACGGATCGGAGGGCGCGAGTTTCGTGGGATGCCTGGACAAAGATTGCAAGAAGAAGGTCGCCATCAAGGTCGGCACTGCTGCTAAGACGAACAACAACCAGGAGTTCAAAAGGAACTGGAACACCTCCCCCGCCGCGACAGAGTTCAAAATTCAGAAACACGTATTCGACAAAGTTAAGCGCGAGACTCCGCACATAGTGGAACCCTACGCCCAGTTTACGTGTAGTCAGGATGAGGCGTTCGTCAATTGGTCTTACGAACATCTCCAAAGTTCCGTGAAGGAGACGATGGCGGGTGGTCGCATCAACATATTGGACGGTTCCGAGCGCCTGGTCATCACCTATTTTGAATTTTACAACGGTGGAGACATGTTCAATTGGCTTAGAAGACACAAATCCCTGAGCGAGAAGAATCTCAAATCGATGGTATTCGCGGTGCTGTGGACTATGAAGGTCATTTACGAGAAGGTTCCCAGCTTCAGACACAACGACATCCACCTCGGCAACATTTTCGTGCGTACCGAGGGCATTCCCACGACCGGAACCACCAAATACGGAAAGTTCGAAGTCCCCAACAACGGAATATTCGTCGGATTAGGGGACTTTGGTTGGGCGGACTCCGAAAACAACCCTAACCCGCGCGTGAATAGCGGTCTCTACAAGAACCAGGGAGTTACCAGGAATAAGTCCATTTCGCAAGACCTGCACTTTTTCCTCAATTCGCTGTGGCACACCCTCTCGATGTGGCCCTCCACGTCGGACAAGTTCAAAAAGACCAAGGACTTCGTGAAGGAGGCTCTCAACGGCGACGAGCTCATCACCAACCGTCTCAACAACCCGCTCATAAAGAACATGAGACTCTTGAACAGCACCGTCAAAATAAAGGAGATAGACGCGATGCTCGACAGCCCCTACTTCGACGAACTGCGTTCGGAACCCCGTGAGGCGACGACCAAACGCGTCACCTTCAGAGACAGAATCGAAAGCGTGCTGACCAGAGCCGCACCCTCTCCAAAACCCAATACTCAGGAAAAACCCAAGTCCAAACCCAAGTCTAAACCCAAACCCGTAAATAAATTATCCAATAATCTTAAGATCGCCATGATAAAGGAATCGGATTACTGTGGCAAGAGGCGCGCTCCGACTCAGAGAGGAGGTAAGGGAATGTCGATCGACGAGATGGTGGAGTTCATCAAGGATAAGGGCACTGCGGCTGTGAAGGATCAACTGAGAGCGCTGAGGGGTAAGAAGCCCAAGCGCGCGGTCGCTTGTGGAATGTTGGCTTCCTTCAAAGAGGGCAGAAAGAGGATAGGCATGGATGCGCCTTCCGCCAGTCCTGCGAAGGAGGTTTCCGCGCCGAAGGTCAATGCCAACTTCAACGAACGCCCCGCCAAGGTGAGAACCGCGAAGGAGATTGAGAATTTCATCAACCGCCGCGGCACCCAGGCTGCCAAGAATAAGATGAGGGCGATCAAGAAGGGCAAAGTCCCAACTCGTTCGCAACTGATTTCGATTTTGAAGACGTTCGAGAACGGCAAAAAGATTACGAACGTCCCCCCACCGAAGGCGAGAAACGCTAAACCCGCTCCGAAGGCGATGGTCATTCCTAAAACTTCGACCGCTGCGAGGAGAATACCCACCAAGCCAACCAAACCCGTGATTCGCTCGCGCTCGAGTGCGTCCGATCGCAAGGCGGTGCTGATACTGACGAACAGACTCTACAACGCATCGACCAAGGTCAACAAGAAACGCGAAAACTTCGAAGGGGAGGCGAGAAAGAAGTATTTCGATGCCAAGAACAAGATGGTCAAGGCGGGTCTCATCAACTCGAACGAAAGCCTTCTGGGTGACGTAAACTTAATAGTTCCACCCGGACCCGGTGCCGCCCTCCGCCGCGCCGCCGCGATAAGAAACTCCCCCCGCGCGGTGGTGGCTAAAACGCCCCGCGCCTCGGCTTCGAACGCCATGAATGCGAAGTCTGACCTCTACGAGTACACCATCGACTCCATTTCCAACCTCAAGAACAAGGGACGTGCCATCAAGACCTTCAGAGTGAACGGGAAGTTGGTGCGACTTATGGATCGCCCCTCCATCGATAGGCTGTTGAGGCGCGTGGGCGTCGATCCCAAGACCGTTAAGTCGAAGCAGGACGCCGTAGTTGCGATAATAAAGGCGCGGCTGAAGTACGTAACGCCGTACAAGACGAAGGCGCAGAAGCAGCAGAACGAGAAGGCTTTTAAGAACAAGATATCAGCCAACTACGAGGCGCGCCAGAACCAGCTTTACCGGGCTCGATTGGAACGCGAGAAGATGGCTCGCAACGCCGAGAGAGCTAAGAGAAACGCTAACACCAAAGTTAAGACCAAGCCCATAAACTCTGCAGTTAAAGGCAAACTGGCTTTATTTTCCAGATTAAATATTAAGTAACAATTACATGTTCCTCACAGAAAAACAACGTGATTCTTTCAAGCAAGAACTCAATGCGTGTCCGCATAACAAAAGGAACATTGTTATTAAGAAATATGACATCATATCTGACCGTTGGCAAAAGGATGTTATATTACTCGTAAAAATGAAAGATTTATTCTCTATCGATGAATGCAAAGTGTGTGAGAGTTAATTGCTTTTTATTGCGGCTCTCATCGTCTTCGTCTTTGCCCTCGGTTTCTATTTCGAAACCAGACTCCTTGTACATTTTCCGCCTCTTGTAGTGCATCGAAGGTAACAGAGCCCAGTTATCTTTTATATCTAAAATTATCGGGTAATTCTTTTTACCCTTGGTTTCTCTCAGAATCCTACCAACTGCCTGTTTGACATCAGACTTTGGAGTTGATAAGATGACTGTATCGAGCACGGGAATGTCGAGACCTTCCTGCGCCTGGCTGAAGGTGCCAACTATGATTTTTTGTTTGGAGGACTCTTCGAGTTCCTTTTCCTTCATTCCTCCCATGTATAACCCCGACCCCAGATCTTGTAGCCTGCGCGCGAGTTCTTCGCAGTGGAAGCGCCGCTCGCTCAAAATGAGAATCCTTCGGCTTCCTGTGGCGTATTTCCTTGCCAAGTTCTCTATATAATCATTCCTCTCCGTTATTTCGGTGAGTTCTGTAATCATGTTGGGCAGCGAGATCTTCCCGTTGCGTGCCATCGGGGGTTGAGTTTTGAAGTATTCGCATTTGTAGGGGTGACATATGACCACCGTTTTGCCTCTGTTCTCTCTTTCAATGGTCAGAATGTTCGGACCGAGAAACCAATACAAAACGTCCGTGAGACCGTCCTTCCTCTCCGGCGTCGCTGAGAGACCCAGTGTGTACTTCGGGCAAAATTTGAAAAAAGCCTGAGAAAACACCTGGGCACATATGTGATGGGCTTCGTCCACTATGACCATTCCTATGCTATCAAACAGGTTGAACTCGTAGTCCTTCATGGACAGGCTCTGCAACATCGCGATGATGACGTCATTCCCCTCTATCTCTATTTTATTTCTCTGCACGATTCCTATTTTTGCTTTCGGGCAGAATTGCTTTATTCTCTCTTTCCACTGATTCGCTAAAAACTCTTTGTGCACTATCACCATGGTTCTCACCTTCATGTGTGCAGCTATCGCGAGTGCAACGGTCGTTTTTCCATATCCACACGGCAGTGATAGAATTCCGCCACCGACTTTGTTGAGAGCATCGACCGCTTTGGAGAACGCTTCATTTTGACGCGTGGAGTCCCTCAAAGATCCAACGAAGTCAAATACTGTTCTACTAGGTTCCGGCCTTTTGTCTGAATGTTTTGCAGATGGGAGGAAAAATCTTGGAACGCATATCGAATTTTTTCCGGTTCTATAAACTTTGAAAGAAGGTGGCGCAAATCCATAGTCTGTATTAACTATGGGTCTTACTGTTAACTGCTTTTTCAAGTCTTTTGTATTTTCATTTCTTTCTAAAAGCAATCCCGTGCGACAGAGCATACCCATATATCTGTTTGTGGCTTTAATGTACAATAAATAAGTTGGTATAGTTATATGGCGAGGTTGATGAAGACCTTGGACCTAATTGTGCGGAACAGAGTTCAATGGACTCTCCAACCGAAGGTTAGGCGGCAGATTGCCAGACGGACGAAGGAGAGCGTCGTTGATTTGGGTCCCACGTTTGTGAAGATCGGTCAATACGTTTCTACGCGAGGGGATGTGTTTCCAGAGGAGATAATAGACGAATTTGTCCAGTTACAGGATAACGTGTATTCCATGGAGTGGTGTCAGGTGGAGCCCATAGTTTGTAGAGTTCCCGGTCTCACCGACGTGAAGCGAGATCCGCTCGCATCCGCTTCGCTCGGTCAGGTTCACGTCGCCAAGTACAAAGGCTGCGAATGCGTGGTGAAGGTTCTCCGCCCCGAAACGAAGGAACAGCTCGAAAACGATGTTGAAAATCTTAAAATTATTTCCAATTTTTTTAGAATTTTCAATCACACCGGCTCCAATGACATGGATTTGTTCGTGAATGAGTTGGAGAGCATGTTGAAGATGGAGACTGATTACAAGAGGGAGGCGAGAAATACCAAAATTTTTAGGAAGAACTTCGACAATTTGGATTGGGTGATAGTCCCCCGGGTGTACTACAGCGACGATAACGTCATCGTGATGGAATACGTTCCCAGCACGAAGATAACCGAGGTCGAGGGCTACGATAAGACTTCTCTCACGTGGGCTCTCACAAAGTCCCAGATACTTCAGGTTTTGGGTTCTGGTTTTTTTCACGGCGACCCCCACCCCGGGAACGTAGGCGTGTCTGACGGAAAGTTGGTGTATTACGATTTCGGGTTGGTTTCGGAGATATCAATAAAGCAAAAGAACACGCTGATTGCATTGTTGATAGCAATTACTTCTGAGAACGAAGACCAGATTTTGGCGATTCTCAACAACCTCGGTCTGATTTCGTCCGATCCCACCGGTTTGAGAAAGTTCGTTCGTTTCTTTTTGGATTACATTCAAAAGAACGATATAAAAGACCCCGAGCAGATAAAGGAGCTCGTTTCGATTCAAAACAACCCCGTGAAGTTCAGCGGCAGTTTTTTCTATTTGATTCGGAGTTTTGCTCTTATTGAGGGAACGTCCAAGCAGTTGGATCCTTCCTACAGTAGCAGCAAAATGCTTCAGCAGTACGTCGCCGAGACGGACGTAATGGAAGATGCAGTCGTAAATTCTATTCGCAATACATTTTCTGATATTTCTGGTGTAAGCTACCGTCTCTCATCTATCGAAAAGCAGGTGAAAAATGATCGCACGAGTAAGGAGCAGCGCGATCTACTCATCATCAGCGTCCTCCTCAGCCTCCTTCTCGAGAACTATGGGGTTGTCGACTGGATCGCTAAGTAGTTCCTTCGCGAGTTCTGCGGTTCTCTCTATCTCCTGTGATGCAATCTTTGATATGTCATCGACCATATTCTTCAGCTGGACGTCACGCTTGCGCTGGACGCTGCGAACCTTTTTGAACGCCGCGGGGGTCTTAACCTTCGGGATCCGGAAGTTGCTGGCACACACAGTCTGCATTATGTGGTATACTAAGATTTTTATAAGTCTACACCCTCTTCACGCACTTTACTAACATGTGCCACCCAAACGCCCTTTCCATCATTCTCGTCACGCACTCTGGCATGACGTCCCACGGCGGAAGCTTGACGTATTCGTAGTTATCGTAGGACGGCTTGTCGTATTGGAATATGTGGTCTTGGGTGATCGTCAGGTCGAAGTCCGATAGGAGCGTCCTAATTTCGCCCCTCGTGTACGCGCGTGCTACGGGGGCATCTAATCCCACCTTTATGCACAGGTTCTTCAACGAACGCGTGGCGTGAACCATCATTTTGAATTCTCCCCACGGCTTGAGCATCGCGCGGATGTTGGACATCGCGTTGTGGAAGTTGGAGGCGTGGTGAAGCACCCCGAAGCTGTAGATGAGGTCGAACTGCTCATCGGTCTTCCACTCTTCGATGTTCTGTGTCATCACGGTGAAGGTGGCAACGTTTGTGTTCATGAGCCGCTTCTTGGTAACCTCCACGGACTCTCCGCTTGCGTCTATGCCGGTGTATATCGCGCCCGCTCTGACGAACCTCTCCGCATCGAGTCCATCCCCGCAGCCGATTTCAAGAACCTTTTTCCCCCTGTATTTTTCGAATTCGGCAAACCGGGGGATGTGGTGCTCGATTGTATATTTCCTATCGAACTCTTTGTCTTTTGTCATAACTAACAAATTAAAGATACCAATCTTTAAGTATGTATGTGAGGTTCTTGTGTAGGGTTTAAACCCTCAGACATGAATCTATTTTTGCTTTCACTGAATATAGAAGAATGTGCGCAGTGGCACTGCGACAAGCATGTCGTTAAGATGATATTAGAACTCGTTCAGATGCTTTACACTGCTTGGCATGTGAACGGGTTTTCCGTTAGCGGTGCTCCCATATGTAAGAGCACGGGTAACAACGGCTACAAGAAGATATCGAATCACAACCACCCGATGGCGATATGGGTTCGCGAGACTCCCCGTAACTACAAGTTCACCGTCAAGTTGGCTGCGGCGCTTTGTTTGGAGTTCAATCACAGGTACGGTCATCACCATTCGTGCACCGAGCACGTGTTGTGGCTCTCTCTATCTCGTCCTTTTTCGTCCGGGTGTGGGAAGCGCGGGTTTACCACGGTTCCGCAATGCATGCCCGATCAATACAAGGTGGAGGGAGACACGGTTCAAGCTTATAGAAACTACTACGACGGTGACAAGAGGCGCTTTGCTAAGTGGTCGAAGCGAGATGCTCCTTACTGGTGGTAATTATACAATTTTTGATACGATTGTCCCGTCGTCCGTAGAATACAAAATCCGCCTAATATTTGCAGATCGTATTAGACTCATGCACACTTCACAGGGGTGGGAATTACACAATTCGCCCTCTTTGTTAGTTCTCACGACCATTATGTCCGCGCCCTTGGTTATTCGCTTTGGTATTCCCGCGAGGGCATTCATTTCTGCGTGCACCGAGAATATTCGCTTAGAATTAAAGTGTCTCACCCTCTTCGCATCGCAGTACTGGTTTCTCCCAGACTGTATTATTTTACCTTTTTTATAAACGACTGCCCCGTGTTTTTCGTAGTGTGAGCTCCTCGAGGATTCCTCGATGGCACATCCTATGATGCTATCGGCAGCCCTCATAGATAATAATTATGTATACTCTTTAATAAATGATACTCGTTGTGGTGATTGTCGCTTTAATCTCGTCTATCATTTCTGTTCTTATATATAGAAGCATGTATGCCAGGGACGAAAGTCCCCCTCCGGTCGTGAAGACTGCGCGTCGCCCACCTCGCCAGTGGACGCGTCGGTTGTATCGCCAGCGCCGCGAGCCGGAGTTCAGGGGTCCGCCTTATCAGGAATACAAGCCCCCTCGCTTCCAGCAGATGGGGATACTGACCAATGAAGACGGCACGGTGCTGCCCCTTTTCGGGAAGCAGACCATCGCGCACCGCGATCGGTTCAACTACTACACCACCAGCCCGGGAAACCAGGCATTTGCCATTCCCCTCAATTTCGAAGACAGGGACTGCACCGAAGACATCGGGTGTCAGGAATTTTACGGAAACGAGGGCGTAGACGTGACGGGTCTCGGTAATTTTACGGTGCAAAAATACAAAACAAAGGTATTTAACCCATAGTTAAAGAAAAGAAATGTGTAATTTACTATAATGGACGTGAAGGAGAACATTACGAACATTCGCAAGCGCATGGTTGCCATTGAGGTGGAGGCTAACCGCCTGGCTGGGATGCTGGAGGTTTTTGAGACGATGGATAAGATGGGCGTCGTTACGGTGAAGCCTACGGGTGAGGAGGATAAGTCCGAGTTAAAAGAGTCCGACGAGGAGAAGGTAGAGGAGGTTCTGGATGTTCTGGAGGAGGAGAATTAAGAAATTAACACACCGTTGTAAACTATACTTGAGTGACATCGAAGATGGGAACAGTCATGCCCTGCTTCAGTGTTACACGAATAGGATTCTTTATGAATGTCGGTATCCAGACGACATCGAAAAGAAACTTGATGAGATTGATAAAATTTGCAAGAGGGGCTTGCACCCCCCGTGGTGGGTCGATCAGTTCGAGTAGAGCATTCCACCGAGACCGTTCTCGATGCGCAGCACGTTGTAGTTGACGGCGTAGAACTTGGCGGCGTTGAATTTGTTGCCCGACGTGGCGTCGATCAGAAGGCGGGCGTTGTCAAGGCGCGAGAAGTTAAGCGATCCCGACGGCTGCTTGAGATCGCCGAGGTTGAGCGCGAACGGCATGAGGAAGCACGGCGGGTCGGCTGCCGACTTGACGCAGTGCTGGAAGTGGGGCACCTCGTTGTAGTGGGGCGTAATCTCCATCGCGTCGCCGAAGTCAGTTCCGTTGATCTTGAAGGTGAGGGGGAGGGACGCGGCGGTACCGTCGGTGGGGTTTCCGTCGTTGGTGGCAATGTAGGCGACGGGGTGGTTGTAGCTGAACTCCTGCGTCTTCTCGCCCGATCCAGTGTTCTCCTGAACCTGCTTTACGAGCATGTCAATTGGGTTGGAGGAGAACCACCCACGCTCGGCGTCATCGAGGTAGATGAAGTTCGACCAGCACTCGATGGTCTTGCTCGAGGGATCGGTCGAAGACCAGTAGATGCGAATCTCAACGTCGTGATACTGGAGAGCCACGAGGGGAAGTGCCTGAGCCCAGTTGTCACAGAAGAAAAAGTGGAGGGGGTAGTGCGACTGCGTGGTGGCAGACTGTTCAGCCTTGTTGGTGGTGGAAGCCTCGACCTGGGGCCAGATGGTGTTCGAGTAGACCGAGTCCTGGTCATCAACGCGCTGACCGCCGATGTAAAGCTCGACGTGGTCAATGTACTGCGCCACGTTGGTTTCGTTTGCGGCACCGTTCTTCGCGGTCAGGTAGGTGTACGAAAGCATGTCACCCTTGCGCTCAAAACGGACGGTCGACATGCCGTTGGCAGATGGGTTTCCCTGGACTACCTGGCGATGGCGAACCTGCGAAAAGTTGGTGTGGCGCTTGTAATTCGAACGGAAAAAGGAAATCTGAGGATCACCCACGATGTGGACATCTTGGGCTCCTGTGGCAACTAAAGCAGCAATGCCTCCAGACATGGTTTATTATTATGTTAGAAATATTTTTTAATCTACCTTTTCTACGCTTATAAATTTCCAAAATATTCCCTTATCCCACGCTCCGCAGAATTCAATTGTTACATCCATCTGATCTCCCTTTTCGATGGCTTCCACCGGGGTGATTCCGAATACCTTACAGTCTACTTTTCTATACCTCCACGGAACTTTTACGGTTAGTATAGTTCCCTCCAGAGAGTCCATGACAAAACCTTTTGTGCTTGTGTCATGAATTTTCCTAATTTCTGATGCTATTTTTTCTGTTAAAATTATTCTGATGTATTTTTTGCCATTGTAATCATAAAACGGTTGTTCCACGGTTGCTCTAGTCACAACTCGTTTCATTTGTAATAGATAGTATCTTTTCCTTAAACTCACGAAGTTCGCCCTTTGAGACCCCCTCCTCTTCGCTCGGAACATCGCCGCTGATCATCTTGGCGAGCATCTTCCTCTCGATTCCCGAGAACTGCACTGCGTTCAACCTGAAATCCTTGAAAGCCTCGAAAGTGTGGGGGGCGAGGGGGGCGATGATTTCGTATATCTTGTCTGCGTAATCCCTGATCTCTTTCTGGGCGTCATTTCCCATCCGCAGGTGGAGGTAGTGCATCAGGTTGTGCAGGTCGATTTTCCAGTAAAACTCCGTGTACATCGACTGCGGCAGAACAACCCGCGCTTGCTCCCTGCAGACCCCGCTGCCGTTGATCATCTCCATGTAAAGCCTGTGGCTCTGGTCGTTTTGAGCATCGGTTGCTGCCATGCAAATCGAGTTTTCGTCCACCACGCCAGTCGAACCCTGGCGATTGACCTCGGCTTGCTTACGGAACTCACCGGGAACGAAAAACTCGTTTTTTACCTCAGAATACCTCGCACTGAGTTCGTTGACGCTCGCGGTTCGGTGTCTGAAGTGCTGACGAGCGACGAAAAGGGGCATTTTGATAACAAACTTGAACTCTACCATTTCGAATGGTGTGGTGTGCCAATGTCGCATGAGATATCGAATAAGTCCTCTGTCGCTACTGGTGTGCTTAGTGGACGCCACATCATACGAAACCCTTGCAGCATCAACGATAGAACGATCCAAATTCTCTCTAGGCATCGTATCAACAAGGGCGACATAGCCGATTCCATCCGAACCAACAAAGTGCTTGTGCATTTGTATTACAAAGCCCACACGCTTTAATTTAGCCAATTACCCATGCTGCAAATTTTTCTAATAAATCCATTTCGTCTTCTGATCTTCCATAAGGAAATATACTTCCGTTAATTTTGATGTAATTTTTTATCTCAATTGGAGAAAGGCGTATTTGTAATTTTCTCAAAAGTGCCATGTTATTGTGGTGTTCCTCCAACAACGTGTCATAATCTCTCTGCAAATCTTTGTAACCAAAACAGTCAAATAACAAAAATTTCATTATACATATAATTCATATAAAAATTTTAATGCGGTTAATTTAACACGATTTTATGTTATCATTCATTAAATGGATTCGGCAATGAAGGAGTTGGACGAAATGTTTTGTAATTTGGTGAACGTGTATTACGATCTGATATCTAAAAATGAGACGGACAAATCCGTGCGCGACAAGATTTATTCGCATTCTTTGAAAAATATTATGAAAATTTGCAGAAAGCATGACATCGATACTTCTGTATTGGAAAATACCGACCTAAATCAGATGGTCGATGAGTTCATAGAAAACCTCCAGCGGTGAGGTAGGAGCGAACTTCCTCTGGTGACTTAAAGTACCTTTTTGTATCTTTCATTATTCTTTTGCTTTTTTTGAAGTCCTCCATCCCCATCTCCTTCATTAACCACAGTAGGTTTGACTTCGAATATTTGTTCTCTCTTTGATTGGTGGTCGGCTTTCGCGGCGAGAGCTTTTTCTCTTTGGGAGGCTCCACGACCTTCCTATCGATGTAGCTTTTCCCCTGCAAAAACGTATCTGCGAGGTCGTCCTTCTTCTTAGAGCTCTCGAACAGACTCAACCAATCCGCGTTTATTTCTTCCGTCTTGAGGTGCTCGTGGACGCGCTCGATGGACACCTTCTTTCGTTTCGCATACATCCTTTTCCCCGAACCTACCACATCGGGGACTTTGTGGCGCGCGTCGTATATTATAGTCTTTTTGTCGTGAATGATGAAGTACGCGTGCAGGAAGTGCTGCACGGATACCATTCCCTTGTTTTTATCGGGCTGCTTCTCTATCACTACGGTATCCGCATCGAGAACCCAGGGCTTATCCCTCAGGTGGTCTCTCATGCACACGAAAAGACCATCGGCGTGTTGAGGTGGAACGCCGGACACGTCCCATTTCACTATCCTATAATCCTCTTGGCTCATCAAACAAATTGCTAAATTCTTAATTCCAACATCAATACTAAGTAATAAACTCATATTAAAGACAAATTAGAATATTATCTTTAATATGAAATGTTGTTGGTGGTGCACGTTAGAAATAGAGGGCGAGGCGTTGGGTCTTCCCTACAAGTATAACGAGCGCACGCGTAAATTTAATACGATGGGACAGTTTTGTTCTTGGGAGTGCATGAAAGCGTTTAACATAGATTCCAGGAACCACAAGTCCTTCGAAGTATCGGGATTCATTACACTATACAGAAAGCAGATGTACGGTAAATATTCGCGCTTGAAATGCGCCCCATCGAGGTGGTGCTTGGAGAAATTCGGCGGAACCATGACGCCCGAAGAATTTAGAAGCTCCTTTTCGGAAAACCCCCCCGCGGTGCTCATGCCCCACACCGAAAAGTTTATACACAAACCACTGGAAAAGAAAACCTACGTGCAGGAGGACAGCGCGCAAAAGAAAAAGGCGAGGTTAGAAAACATCAAAAACTCCAGTGCGAAGACGGAAACCCTCCGTTTGAAGCGACCAACCCCAATACAGCACAAGAGCAACAATTTGGAGAGCGTTTTGGGTTTGAAGAGGAAGCCTACTTGTTGAGCATGAGTACGACTTTGTGGTTCATCGACAGTTTGTCCACCTCCTGCTTGTTACCCAGGTTCATAAAAGTGACCTTCCCGGACGCATCAATGACGGTGTAGATAAACATTCCGTTGTTAAGACTCTTCACGTACGCGGTCGATATCATTATTACTTATTGCAACTATAAAAAAATGTGCGAGAAGCACTTATGACCGCCACGAACGCGCGGTCAAGATTTTTTCTCACTTGACACCATGGCTCAAATGCGCGAGTTCGTTCGCGACAAGCTGAGGACTGTCTTCCTCCCCGAGGAGGAGAGGTATGTCATCAACGTCGAGAAGAGTTTGTTCAACTGGTCTCTCAAGAACTGTAAGGGTCCTCTTAACTGGAACAACCCCAATTTGAAACACGTTTATAAGCAGCGCTGGATTTCCATTTGGTTCAACATTAGGAACTCTAAAAATGACATTCTCGTGAAGGACATCCGTGAATCCAAAATCAAGACATCGGAGCTCGCCACTATGCCACCCGAAAAGCTTTGGCCGGGCGGACCGCACTGCAGGGCAATCGCAGAATCGCGTAAGCGCGAATCCGACCGCGTGTCGGTGGAGGCTCTCGGCGAAGATTACGAGGGTTTGATAGAGTGCAAAAACTGCGTGTACCAGAACAAGTCGAGGAGACCCGAGGACAGGGTGAACACGCGTAAAACGACGTACTACCAGATGCAGACGCGAAGCGCAGATGAACCCATGACCACCTTTGTGACGTGTCACAACTGTGGGAAGCACTGGAAATTCTAATAGTATATAGTATTAAGATGAGCACAATAATTATGCAGGGCGGTGCCGGAATATCTATTCAGAGTCTTTTATCTACTGCTATAAATATCGCAATTCTTTACGCAATTTACCTGTACGTCATAAAGCCCAACTTCGACAAGATTCGCGAGGCGATTCCGTTTCTGCCCGACTTACAGTCTTTGGGGTTGGAGACCTACGAGCCCGCACCCAGTTCAGTAGACGTTTTTCACGAAGAATGAACGGTTTGATTTATCGTCGGGCAGTTTTATGTAGCCCAGACTTTCCGTCACGTCCGTCATTCTGTCCCCAACGGACAAAACAAATCTGTATCCCATGTTTCTTTTTATAATTCCCTTATCCTCAGCAGGTGTAAATAGCAAACCGTCCCAGAATATTCTGTGTTGTCGTAATTCTACTTTTGTGTTTTCCACTGCCCTTTTTGTGTAAGGACGCGCCGTTATGATTATCACCTTGTATCCCAAGTTCTTGCAGTAGAACAACAGGTCGACGATGGGCTGGTTGGTTTGCCGCGTATCCACGTCTATGAGGGTGTCGTCTATGTCAAACATGACCGCGTCTCTTTGCGTTTTCCTTTCGTTTATTAGGAATTCTCTAACGGCTTCCATTTTTAATATGTGTGTGGAAAATTCTTGTGTTTCTTTCTATCATATAGACAAATCACCCACCCCATACACACGCCATGCTTCGCCCCTTGTGCTACGGTCGCCCGCGCGCGCCTCGCGCCACCCCGCCCGTGGTCACGCGTCCGTGTAGCGAAAATTCCCTCCTCAATGGAATTTTGAAGCGCGTCTCCGATCCGAGCGTCAAGATGGTCGCGGACACGTGGAGACCCATTCACAATTACAAAGAACACCTTGAGTTTATGAAAATAACGGGTTCTTCCGACGAGGAAATTGACGAATGTCGTCGAAGGCACGAAGAATATTACGCGCGCAATCCACCGAAGAAGCGCGAGGAGACCGCCCACCGTCTGTCCGTCAAGCCGGATTCGCCCGAGTGGCAGAGGTTGAAGTTGGTGTTTGGGGATGACGGTAAGTGTAAGCTGGTAGTCGATACCCCATTCAAGGACATTCTCAAGACGAACGACAAGGAGGACATAATGAAGATGTACGAGAACGCGGGATGCACGGAGGAAGACCTCGAGTTCCTGGAAACTAAGTTTTTGGAGTATGAGAGGAAGATGCCTGATAGGAACGATTACATCGACGGCATTCTTTCCAAGTATTCTGGGAAGAGTTCTTCGAGGGCGAAGAGGAAGACCATTCGCCAGCGCTTTACAAAAAAGACAATTAGCATACTTAAGGATATAGACCAAGTAGAAGATCAAGAAGACACCGAAGACACGCAAGAGGATCAGGATGAGCCAGACGAAGACGTGTAACTTTCCGGGATGTAAATGTGAAGTTTTTGATTACATATTGTCCACGTGCACATCCCACAGCGACACTTGCGCGATTTGTTTAGATAATTTAGGGACTGATGACACATCCCAGCTCAAATGCGGTCATCAGTTTCATGCTGGATGTATTTATTCATGGTTTAATCATAATGAAATTTGTCCACTTTGTAGGTTAAACGTTAGGGGCGAATGATATGTAATGTGCGGTATACTCGTGTGTTACGGCAAGCCATTACCCCGTTTGGATTTTCTTACTTTGCTCGAGAAGCTCGATCACCGTGGTCCCGATAAGCTCGTTTACACGTATGGTTCCAACACCCAGTTCGGCTTTTGCAGGCTTGCCATAAACGGCACGACTACCAACATATCGGATCAGCCCTTTGACAACGACACCCACACGCTGGTGTGTAACGGTGAGGTATTCAATTATGAGTCTTTGGCGATTGCCAATGAGCTCGATTCAGTGTTTTCGAGCGACTGTGAGGTTATTTTACCTCTTATGCGCAAATATCCGTTCAACGTTGTTTGTGATAAGATGGATGCCGAATTCGCAATGGTTATTTACGATAAGAAGAACGATCGCCTTCTTGTCGCCCGTGACAGGTATGGAGTGCGCCCTCTCTTTGTCGCGCGCAGCGCGGACGATTCTAGGATTTGTTTCGCTTCGGAAGCCAAGGCTTTGATTCACAGTGATTTGTGCGAGGTTCGCCAGGTGACCCCTGGTGTGTGCAGTCTTTACAGGTACGTGGAGGGTAAGGTTTACCTCGAGTCGGAGGTGACTTACAACCAGGAATTGGATATACCCAACGTCATCAGCGATTCTTACGAGAGCGTGAGGAATTCCGTGCGAACTTTGCTATGCGAGGCTGTGGGTAAGCGCATTTTGATGACAGACCGTCCGGCGTGTTGTTTACTTTCTGGTGGTCTCGACAGCAGCCTCGTATCTGCTCTCGCCGCCAAGACTTATGATCGTTTCGGTAAGACCTTGCACACGTTTTCTATAGGACTGAAGGGTTCCCCCGACCTCGCCGCTGCGAAGAAGGTATCGGATCACATCAAAAGCCACCATACGTCTGTTGAGGTTTCTGAGGATGACTTCATTAACGCCATTCCTGATGTGATATCATCCATAGAGAGCTACGATACAACCACTGTTCGCGCGAGCGTTGGCAATTATTTGATCGCAAAGTACATTGCAGAGAACACCGATTTCAAGGTCATTCTTAACGGCGACTACGCGGATGAGGTGTGCGGCGGATACCTTTACATAAATAAGGCACCCACCCGATACGATTTCCACATGGAGTGCAAACGTTTGTTGAAGGACATTCACTACTACGACAGCCTCCGCAGCGACCGAACGATATGCGCTCACGGACTCGAGGCGCGTGCTCCTTTCGCAGATAAGGCATTCGTGAGTTACTACTTATCTCTCAGCACGAACGTCAGTTCTCCTTTGGACAAGTGTGAGAAGTGGCTTTTGCGCGACGCATTCAGCGACTCGGGCATCCTCCCTGATGAAATTTTGTGGAGGAAGAAGGAGGCATTCAGTGATGGTGTCAGCGACGTCAAACGCTCATGGCATTCAATCATAAAGGAGAAGTTTGGCGACGAGGACGCGTATTACAAGGACATATTTATTAAGAACTTCGGGGAAGAACGCTTGAATCTGATTCCCTACAAGTGGCTCCCCAAATTCTGCGGTGACGTCACAGACCCCAGCGCGAGAGAACTCACATTTTACTAAATATAAAATATATCTCCAGATATTTTGTTGTGCTTTTCATATGTACTTTGATACTTTTTCATTTGCGATTTCACTATATCGCGGTCTTGTTTAGTTCCGCAATACACATCTACTATGAGTTTGTGATTCCCATTAGGAAGTACATAAACTCCTAGCAGTTTTTTAAATTTATAAGGCTCATCATATTGAAGAGTAGGGTAACCGGGAACCACCACGTCCCACGGATCACCATCGGCAGCGTTTATGAACTGAGGCATCTCGCCGTAATTTGCAGTGCCCCACTTCCTCTGGTTGTTTCTGCGCTCTAGAACCACGTATATTGGCTTAGAACGCACAGAAGTAAGCTTCCTGAACATAGGTCTGAACCCAACGGTAGTCATCCTTAATACTTACAGCCACAATAATTCTACGACTTTTT
>Ga0163109_10001239_pt1 | contig 20325 bp, 16 predicted proteins | sample CRUFie1St13metaG_FD_108704 | JGI IMG/M metagenome (GOLD analysis project Ga0163109, IMG submission 108704) | Marine microbial communities from the Costa Rica Dome - CRUD Field 142mm St13 metaG | ecosystem: Environmental > Aquatic > Marine > Oceanic > Photic zone | place: Costa Rica: the Eastern... | reverse complement strand
TGATGTTTGAAATCGGGATGCGGTGTTCGATGCACTTGAAGACCACGTCGACGGCGTCTTCCCCGAACCGCATGGGCGAGATCACCGGGCTGACGTGGGCCTTGACGAACGGACGTTGTGCGAACTGCCCCGGCCCGCCGGCTGCGATATCCAGCATCTCGACGATCGGGTCGACGTGCTCGGCCAGCGTGAAGGACGTCGCCACGGGCTTGGTCGTGTTTCGCAGCAGCGCGTAGACCGTGTTCACGTCGAGATCGAAGTTGTCGGGCACGTCGGTCGCAACGCAGCAGCGGGTGAACCAGCTGACGTTTTCGAGCGTATCTTGCAGGCGGGTGAAATCGTGCAGGTCCTGCAGGGTAGAGGGTCGATACAGACCGCTGTCGATATCCAGCGTCTGAACCGCAGCGCCGCCAGTCCCGAAGTGCACGGCATCACCGCCCACCGTGATGCTGCGCGCCGGATCCCGGCCATGCAGGGGGAAGACTTTCGGCGTTTTCTCGATGGCGTCGAGGACGAGCGAGCGCGGCAGCAGGAAGCGGTCCCGGTCGTTCCGCTCCGCCCCGCAGGCGAGAAGGGTTGCCGCCAGATTGTCCGGCACCTCACCCATGCCGAGCGTTTCGAGCAGCCGCAGCGCGGTTTCAAAAATCGCTTCCAGATCCGCTTCGCTGAGTGGCCGGTAGACACCGCCGGGTTGCCCGGGGGGGCAGGGGTGAACCTCCGGCTTGGCGGCTCGCAGTGCCATGCGCTCCTTCCGACCGGAGCGGCGGGACGACGAGGGCTTGGCACTGTCACGGGTCATGGCGGATGTCTTTGTGGTGAAACGATGGTTCTTGGTCTTTGGCCGAGCGGTGGCTTCCGGCAAAGCAGTCTTCTATAATTGCGATAATTTCATAAACTAATTTTTATTATACCGGATTTGAAAGCTGCGCGTTGACCAATGCGGTCGGGACCATCGAAGTCACTCAATCCAAGAAACCCGCCGGAGACCAGAGAATGAAATCGCGGACCAAGGCCGTCGTCATCGGGGGCGGCATCGCAGGCTGCTCGACGCTGTACCACCTGACGCAGGAGGGATGGACCGACGTCGTTCTGGTGGAGCGGGATGAACTGACCAGCGGGACCACATGGCACTCCGCTGCGCAGGTCACGAACTTCGGCATGAACCAGACGATGGTGGGGCTGAAGACCCACTCGATCAACCTCTACCAAGAACTCGCCAATGACCCCGACTATCCCATCAACTACCACCACGCCGACGGCGGTATCCGGCTTGCCAACACGCAGGCGCAGATGGAGGGCTACCATCACTTTGCCAGCATGGCGCGCGGCATGGACGTGCACTTTGAGGTCATCGACGCCGAAGAGTGCGCGCGCCGTCACCCGCTGATTTCGACCAAGAATTTGGTGGGCGGCCTGTGGGACCCGCTCGATGGGGATATCGACCCGGCCCAGCTGTGTCAGGCACTGGCCCGCCGGGCGCGCAAAGCCGGTGCCGAGGTCTACCGCCACACCGCTGTGACGGGGCTGAAGCAGCACGCGGACGACACCTGGACCGTCGAAACCACCAAGGGCAACATCGATTGCGACGTGGTGGTCAACGCCTGCGGCTACCGCGTGAACGAAGTCGGCGCGATGATGGGCGTGGACCACCCGGTGATGTCGATGGAGCATCAGTACATGCTCACCGATACCATCCCGGCGATTGAAGAAGCCGGCCACCGTATGCCTTTGCTCCGCTGCCCGATCAGCGACTACTACTGCCGGCAGGAGAAGAACGGCCTGCTGGTTGGTTTCTATGAGCAGGACTGTCGGACCTGGGGCATGGACGGAATCGACCCGAACTTTGCGAACGCCCTCTGCCCGGACGACCTCGACCGCGTGATCGACGTGCTCGAAGGGGCCTTCGCCAGAATGCCTGCGCTCGAAGAAGTCGGGATTCACACCGTGGTCAACGGCCCGATCACTTACACCATCGACGGTGCGCCGCTGGTCGGGCCCATCCCAGGCAAGCGCAATGCCTTCTGCATCATCGGCCTTCGCGCCGGACTGGGCGAAGGCGGTGGCCACGGCTGGCTGCTGGCGCAGCAGATTGTGCACGGAGAAGCCTGCTACGACACTTGGGTGCTGGACCCGCGCCGTTTCACTGAACACGGCAACGTCGAGCTCTGCGCCCTGAAGGCCGTTGAGGACTATCAGAACGAATTCCGCTTCCATTTTCCCAATGAGCACCGCCCAGCCGGGCGCTACGCCCGGACCACGCCGCTGACCCCTGTGCTGGAAGCCGAGGGCGCAGAGTTCACGGTCGTCAATGGCTGGGAGCGGGTGGAGTACTTCAAGCCCGCGCCGGATTTCCACGTCACCCACAGCTTCCGGTTCGACGAAGCCCACGATATCGTCGCTGCCGAAGTGGCGGCCGTGCAGGACGGCGTCGGGCTGACCGAGGTCAACGGCTTCAACCGCATGGAGGTCAGCGGTCGCGATGCGCGCAGCTTCCTCGACCGCATGAGCTGCTCCAAGATTAAATCAACCCCGGGTCGGGTCTCGCTGGCCTATCTGCTCAACCATCACGGGATGGTCAAAGGTGAGGTCACGGTCGCCAACCTCCCCGGTGGCCGGATCTGGGTCGGCTCAGCCGCAGCCGCCGAATGGCACGATCGCGACTGGCTCAACAACCACATCCGCGCAGATGAAGACGTGCAGGTCTCGACCCTGACAAACGATCACACGATCCTGCTGCTCGCCGGGCCGAAGGCACGCGACGTGCTGTCCGCCTGCAGCCGGGGGGATTGGTCAGCGGCGGGCTTCCCGTGGCTGTCGGTGCGGGAGGCCTTCATCGGCATCGCGCCTGGGGTGGTGATGTCCGTCAGCTTCTCGGGCGAACTGGCCTACGAAATCCACGTCCCCAATGCGCACCTCTACGCCGCCTATCGGGCGCTCCGCGCGGCGGGGTCGGCGCACGATCTCCGGCTGTTCGGGGTCCGGGCCGTGGAGAGCATGCGGCTGGAAAAAGGCTATCTGCACTGGAAGTCCGATCTGCTCACCGAGTTCGATCCCTTCGAGACCGGGCTGGATCGCTTTGTCGATCTGGGCAAGCAGGAGTTCGTTGGTAAGGAAGCCTTGCTGGCGCGGCAACAGGCCGGGCCCGTGCGCACGTTGGTGAGCCTCGCGCTCGACGGCCGGGATGCTGCGGCCCATGGCGGCGCGTCGGTGATGGTGTCTGACCGGGTGGTGGGCACGGTGACCTCGGGCGAGTGGGGCCATCGTACCGGGCTCAACCTCGCTTATGCCTTCGTCGAACCGGATCTGGCGGCGGAAGGCACCACGCTGCACGTCGACGTGCTGGGGGACATGGTAGCCGCTGAGGTGATCACGCCGGGGCCTTATGATCCGTCCTACAGCCGGGTTCGCGCCTGAACCTCACGGCTCCCGAGGGCTGGGGTCAGAAGCCGCCGCTGGCCTTACCCATGGTGGACTAGTCCACCGGATACCAAAGCAGGACGTTGGTCTCGTCCCTGCTGATGACCACGTGCGAATTGGCATAGACCTGATAGGGCGCGGACCAGCCGCTGTCGGGCCACTTGACCCGAACCTCGGCGAGGTCGGCCAGACCCAGTCCGAAGTGCACAAAGCCAAGCTGTCCTGAGGCGTGGCCCCCGCCGATGGCGACGGTCTGGGTCTGGTAGCGATTGCCGGTCTTCACCGAGACCATGGCCCCGATGGCATCGGGATTGACCGCACCGTTGTCGAGTTCCACCCGCAGGAAGTTCCCCAGACGCTGGGTCGCCGTGCTGGCCCCCACCGGCCCGAGGTTCCGGAACAGGCCCGGTTGGGCTTCCCGGTTGACGACCAGCAGATCAAGTTGACCGTCGGCGTTGAAATCCTCGATCACGGCGCCACGACCCCGGGTGTCTTGTGCGATCCCGGCCGCGTCGCCGGTTTCTTCAAACCGGCCTGAACGCGTGCCGAGCAGCAGGTTGTCGGGGTCAAAGGCTGCGAAGTTGGGCATGGCCTGCACGTTGCCCTTGGCAATGTAGAGGTCGGACCACGTGTCGTTGTTGATATCCGCAAACTGGGCGTGCCAGCCTGTCGAAGGGCGGGAGCTGTCGCCGGTGTAGGGCCGATGCGCGGTCAGCCCGCGATCAAAGGCGATGTCCTCGTAAATGGGTTCAGCGCTGTAGGCGTCTTCGCTGAGCCGCTGCACCTTGGTGTCACCCATCGAGGTCAGGGCGTACTCGGGTCGTCCATCGGCATCGAGGTCCGCCTGCGCGATCCCCATCCCCCAGATGACCAGCTCTTCCCAGCCGTCGGCGCTGGTGAATTCGCGCGGCCGTCCTTGAGGCGGGATCTGCCAGAGTTGTTCCTGGCCGCCGCGGTGGTATTGCCGGTCGTTGGTAACGCGCAGGTCGAACTGGCCTTCGCCCTCCCAGTCGGTGAACAGCAGCGACAGGGTGCAGTGGCTGGGGCTGAGCGGGATCGGCGCGCTGTAGTCCGGCTGGTCGCTTCCGCCTGCGCCCGGGCGGATCAGCACGTTGTCTTCGCAGGTACCAAAGGGTGAACCCGGCGCGCGCCGGTCGACGTAGTTGCCGAAGGCCAGCGTCGGAAAGGCTTCACCCGGCTCCCACGTTGCCGCGAAAGCCGTGGTCCAGGCCCGGCCGCCGTCGAACCCGAGGCGCTTGTTGGCATCGGAGAAGCGACAGTCGCCTTCACCGAGCAACAGGCGGTTGGAGCCAAGCCGCAGCAGCACGAGGTCCGTGTGGGCATCGTTGTTGAGATTGATAGGGTAGGCTCCCGTCACGCCCTTGATCGCCTTGCCCAAGGCGAGGATGTCCTGTGCTTCAAAGGCGATTTCGCCCCCGGCAGAGGAGCGATTGACGTAAAGCGCGGCGGGAGATGTGCCCCCGGCCAGCACCACGTCGGGCCGCCGGTCGCCATTGCAGTCGAAACTCGCGACCCCGCCGCCGACAAAGAATTCCCAGTCGCCCGTGTAGCGGTGGTCGAGACCGGCCGTTCCAGCAACATCGCTCAGGGCCGGGATGTCTCCGGGAAACGCGGATGCTGGATTGGCGCCCTGCGCCTCGGCGACGGCGGCCGACGACAGTGCCGCGAGGACGGCAATGCTACCGATCAGCCAATCAGTTGGCCGCATCGGTCTCGTCCTCGATGATCAGGGATTTGAGAAAGGCAATGATGGCGGAGCGCTCTGCGGGGGCGGCGGCGACATAGGCGTCACGCGAGGCCCGGCTGTCGCCCCCATGGGCGCGGATTGCCTGATCCATGGTGGTCATATCGTTGCGGTGGCCGAAGGGCGCTGTGCTGCCCACGCCCCACAGCTCGGTGGTCATGAACACGTTGGTATCGACGAAGCCCTGCACCACCCGCTCGTTGCCGAAGCCGTTGACCTCGGCGTCGGTCATCCGGTGCCGCTTCAGGTCGCCGAACAGGGGCACCAGCACGTGCCCGTCTTCGTTTCGCGGCAGCGTTGCTGACCACTCCAGCAGGGTCAGGTCGTAGATTGCCGGATGGCGAACATCACCGCTGTTCAGGGTGCCGGCGGTGTCGAGCGGACCCGGGTCATGAAAGTCGAGGCTCTCCAGCGGCAAGGCGGCGACGTGACAACTGCTGCACCCAAAATCGGAGAACAGCGCCTCACCGCGGGTCGCGGCTGCCTGCCACTCGTCCGGCAGATCGGTGGCGCGACCCGGTGGGGGCAAGGTTGCCTGCCACGCCACAAGCGCAGCAATCTGCCCGGCGTTCATTTCGTCGAGATAGCCGTCGCCGTCGAAGTCAGTCTCGCCGGTCCAGCGCGCGCCGAAGCGTTCCGTCGCCTGCATCCCCGAATGGTGGTTGAGGGCCGTGACCGTGAACTGGCGCAGGGAGCGAATGACGCCCTTGTGGGTGAAGGGCTTGATGATCAGATCCGGGTCAACGCCTTCGACCCCGGAGGCATCGACGAGGCCATCGGGCAGGGCGACCAGCGTGCCAAAGCCAATCCCCTTGGCGCTGAGATCGACACGAACGCTCGACCCCTGTTCCTGGGCCGTGGCCAGTGCTTGTTCGCGCTGGTTTTGCAGGCTGCGGGTCATTTCCCGCGCCAGCAGCTCGACCAGTCCGCTGCCGAACAGGTGGTTGGTCCCCCGTTCGTTGCTGAGCTCCGGGTCTGTGGTTTCAAAGACCGCGTTGGCGAACCCCGATGAGGTGAAAACGTTGGTGACGTAGTCGCCGGCTCCGCCCGAGAGCGGTGCATTGTGACAGGATGAACAGGCGCTGGCGTCAGGGCCGGAGGTGCGGCTGAAAGCCTGCGTCAGCGGCTTGCGTGGCCGGTTGGGCAGGGCCGCCTGCGTGGCGTTGGGACGCCCGGCACCGTCGAGCGCGGTGAACTTGGCTTCGAACAGCGCTTCGCCGAGATCGAGCAAGGCAAAGAGGTCATCTTCGAACTGCCAACCCTCGGGCATTTCCGCAGGCTGAGACAGCGCCGCTGTGGTTTCGTCCCAGATATTCTGAGCCACGGCAGCCGGCGCCAGCCCCAATGCGCCCAGCAGGCTGAGGCACCGGACCAGAGCCCTGGCGCAGACATGGTGCCGTGCCCGCATCATGACGCGGCACGTGACACAAGCCGCCGCGGTGCGACCAGCGATTCATCGATTTGCTGCAGGCTGAACTGGCAGGCAGCCTCGAAGCCCAGCGATGCTTCGTCGGCCCGCAGCTGCAGCGTGATGTCGTGGCCGAACCGGTGCATGATGTTGGCGTTCAGGTGCTTTCTGATCATGGGCTCCATGAGGTCGAAATACTCAACCCCGGCCCCGGTCATGACGATCTCCATCGACCCGTAGATGCTGGCCATCCTCGACAGCCCCAGCCCCAGCGCTTCACCGGCCTGGTGAAACGCAATCAGGAAGTCGGTGTTGCCGTTGCGTGCGCCTTCTGCGAGCCGAAGGATCTCCTCCCGCGGGATCGCCTGAAAGCTTCCGCGCCGGGGTGGTGCTTCGAAGGCCGTGTGAAGAATGCCATGAAATGATGCATAGGCTTCGATGCAGCCCTGAGAGCCACAACTGCAGTGCGGGCCATTGGGTTCATGGCAAAAGTGACCGAAGTTCGGTGCCGTCTGCTCCGTGGTGCCTGAGTCGAGCTGTCGTGTGACACCGAGGCTCACCGTGCCGCCGACAGAAAGACAGGCCAGCGTGCGCCGTCCGTCGAACAGGTAGTCCGCGATCAGGGAGGGTTCCTGAACGATGCGCAGGCGGTCCTTGAGATCGTTGAAGGTACGGCCGAAGTCGATCACTTCCTGCCCGAAGGAGGGCGTCCAGACCAACCGCTGCTCTCCGTCAAACACCACACCTTTCGTGGTGAGCGTTACCGCGCCCATCCGCGTCAGGTTGATCCCCGAGCGCTCTGAAATCCGTGACAGCCCCAGACGGATCAGCCGGATGAAAGACAGGACGGTTTCGTCCTGCTGATCCCGTTGCAGGGAAAAGCGGTCCTTGAGGGCACCAACAAAGTTGATCAGGGAGAACTCGATTGCCGAAGAACTGATCCGGGCGATGACGGCGTGTGTCGTCTCGCCGATCACGGCAAACTTGATCTTGGGTCGGCCGCGTCCGCTTGCCCGCTCCGCCTGGCGACGCTCGACTATCCGTTCGTCGACCAGTTCGTTGAGGATGACCGAAACCGTTCCGGCTGCGAGACCGGTGGCGCCCGCCAGATCACCGTGCGTGATTTCGCCCACCTCACGCAGTCGCCGGAGTACCAGCGCGCGGTTGTGGTGACGAAGTCCTTCGGTGGTGAAGCGTTGCAAAATGTCCTCCTGTCCGGCGCAAGACTGTCAGCCGGAAACCCAACCATTTCACAGCATAAGCATCAGGAATGCAAATTTTTTCGAGAGTCGAATTGACTCATGGTTCCGCATGTGTAGTTTTATTTCATGAGTCGATTTTAATCGGTTCATTGAGCTCTCACAGGAGAGAGCATAGACACATGTTTTGTCTTGGGAGGGACATCATGAAGACTATCCTTAAACTCGCACTGGCGGTTTCGGCTGCCTCAACCCTCATGGCAACCACCGCCTACGGCGAAGGTCTGACCATTGGTGTTTCCTGGTCAAACTTCCAGGAAGAACGCTGGAAAACTGACGAAGCTGCAATGAAAGCAGCCATCGAAGCAAACGGTGATCGCTACATCTCTGCCGACGCACAGCTGTCGGCATCGAAGCAGCTGAGCGACGTGGAAAGCCTGATCGCACAGGGCGCTGACGCTCTGGTGATCCTGTCTGTGGACAGTGGTTCGGTCGGTGCTGCCGTGGACAAGGCAGCTGCTGAAGGTATTCCGGTTCTGGGCTACGACCGTCTGATCGAAGACAACCGTGCCTTCTACCTGACCTTCGACAACAAAGAAGTCGGTCGCGTGATCGCGCGCTCGATCTACGCTGCTGTGCCGCAGGGCAACTACGCCATCATCAAGGGCGACAAGGGTGATCCAAACGCTCTGTTCCTGCTCGAAGGCATGATGGACGTTCTGGGTGATGCTGTTGCATCTGGCGACGTGAAAATTGTTGGTGAAGCCTTCACCGACGGTTGGAAGCCAGACAACGCACAGAAGAACATGGAACAGATCCTGACGGCCAACAACAACAACGTCGATGCCGTTCTTTCTGAAAACGACGGCATGGCGGGTGGCGCTATCGCTGCTCTGGAAGCACAGGGTCTCGCGATCCCGGTTTCCGGTCAGGACGGTGACCACGCTGCTCTGAACCGTGTTGCTCGCGGTACCCAGCTCGTGTCCGTCTGGAAAGACGCGCGTCAGCTCGGTGCAGCGGCTGGTAACATTGCCGCAGCTCTGGCTTCCGGCGTTGCCATGTCTGACATCGACGGTGCTGTGAAGTGGTCCGGTGGTGCAAACGGCGTTGAGATGGATGCCATCTTCCTCGCCCCTACGCCAATCTCGGCTGACAACATCAACGTTGTTATCGAGGCAGGCCACATCGCCAAGGACAAAGTCTGTGAAGGCGCCATGGCAGGTGTAAACGGCTGTTAAGCCCGGATCACCTCCTCTGACCTAGTGCGTGCCGGTCACTCTGGAGCCTGCCTGTTTGAACGGGTTTGGTTTCAGGGTGGCTGGCGGGTGCTATCCTGAGCTATCACAATCGTAATTGAACAAACACGGGGACGTTCTGCTGGCCGGGACGCAACCCTTTGCCATTAAAGAGGCTGCAAGTGGTGCAACTCGTCAAAGAACCTGGGACAGAAAAGGCAGCCCGGGTCGAAAACGAACCATTCTTTACCCGGTTTCTGCGCTCGACCGAGATTGACGCGCGACTGCTGGGCATGCTGGGCGCGCTCGCCCTCATCTGGATCGGCTTCCACCTTTACGGCCAGCTGGTCAACGGCTTCGGCGCGTTTCTGACCCCTCGAAACCTTTGGAACCTCTCGGTCCAGACCGCTTCGATCGGCGTGATGGCAACCGGCATGGTGCTAGTCATCGTCACCCGCCATATCGACCTGTCGGTGGGCTCGATCATGGGCTTCTGCGCCATGTCGATGGCGATCATTCAAGTCTGGATCCTGCCGGAAATTCTGGGCCTTGGACACCCGATGATCTGGATCATCACCGTTGTCTGCGGGCTGCTGATCGGCGCCTGCATCGGCGCGATCCACGGCTATCTCGTGGCCTACATGAGCATCCCGGCCTTCATTGTCACCCTCGGCGGACTGTTGTTCTGGCGTGGCGCAGCCTTCCTTCTGGCGCGCGGCGAGACCATCTCCCCGGTCGACGACACGTTCTCCAAACTCGGTGGCGGCCCCTATGGCTCCATCGGGGCCATTGGCAGCTGGATTATCGGGGGGATTGCCTGCGCGGTTGTCCTGTTCCTGATCTGGCAGGGCCGTGGCAAGCGAAAGCGCTTCAATTTCCCACTCCGCCCGGTCTGGGCCGAGTTCTTTCTGGCGATTGTCGGCTGCGGGGCCATTCTTGGCGTCGTGCTGCTGGTCAATTCCTACCCCTGGCCGAAGGGGATCGTTCGGCAGTATGCGGCGGCCAACAATATCGAGACGCCCATCGGCGAGATCTTCATCAGCCACGGCTTCGCCATCCCGGTCATCATCCTGATGGCTGTGGGTGTGGGCATGACCTTCCTGGCGACGCGAACCAAGTTTGGTCGCTACGTCTTTGCCATCGGGGGCAACCCAGAAGCCGCCGAGCTGGCCGGCATCGCCACGCGTTGGGTAACGGTGCGCATCTTCATGCTCATGGGGACGCTCTGCGGCCTGTCTGCCGTGATCTCATCGGCACGCCTGAATTCGGCAACCAACAACCTCGGCACGCTCGATGAGCTCTACGTCATCGCTGCTGCCGTCATTGGCGGAACGTCCTTCTCCGGAGGGATCGGCACGATTTACGGCGCGATCCTCGGCGCACTGGTGATGCAGTCGCTGCAAACGGGGATGGTGCTGATCGGGTTTGATGCTGCCATCCAGCAAATCGTCGTAGGCTCGGTATTGGTGTTCGCCGTCTGGGTCGACACCGTTTACCGTCGGCGTGCGAAATAGGGGCCAATCATGAACGAGAATAATCAACAAACACCCCTAGTCGAGTTGCGGGATATTTCCCTTGCCTTTGGCGGGATCAAAGCTGTCGATGAAGCCTCGGTGAGCCTGTACCCCGGCGAGGTCGTTGCGATCCTCGGGCACAACGGCGCGGGTAAGTCGACGCTGATCAAGGTGCTGTCCGGCGCTTACAGCCGCGACAGCGGCGACATCATGATCCGCGGTGACAAGGCGGTGATCAACAATCCACGGGACGCCAAGTCCTACGGCATTGAAACGATCTACCAGACCCTCGCCGTGGCCGACAACGTGGACGCGGCAGCGAACCTCTACCTCGGCCGGGAAATCCTGACCCGCTGGGGCACGCTGGACGATGTCGCCATGGAGTCCGAGGCCCGCAAGGTCATGGGACGCCTGAACCCCAACTTCGAGCGCTTCAAGGAGCCGGTTTCCAAGCTTTCCGGGGGTCAGCGTCAGTCGGTGGCGATCGCACGAGCCATCCTGTTTAACGCGCAGATCCTGATCATGGACGAGCCGACAGCCGCTCTGGGCCCACAGGAGACCGAGCAGGTCGGCGAGTTGATCCAGGCTCTGAAGCGAGACGGGATCGGCATCTTCCTGATCAGCCACGACATCCACGACGTCTTCGACCTCGCCGACAGGGTGATGGTGATGAAGAACGGTAAGACCGTGGGTACAGCCCGCACCGGTGACGTGTCGAAGGACGAAGTTCTTGGCATGATCATCATGGGCAAATGCCCCAGCGGGGCGGAACCCGGTCCGGGCGCGGTCGCCTGACCTGCTGCAGTCCCTGAGCCACGGCGTTGCGCCTTGCTGCGCGCCCGGCTGCTGCGCTGGGCGCCAGCGGCCATGGTTGGGCACCGGAAGCGGACTGGTCCACCGGGTCTGGTGCGCCGGTCTCAGTCTTCGGCTTCGGTCAGATCCTTAACCAGAAAGTCGACGGCAACCTTTATCTTCATCAGCCTGTACTTGGGTTGCTGATAGATCAGATAGGTCCCGGTTCTCTCGTTTCGGGACAAAGCAAGCGTTGCATCTTCCAGCTGTATCGGGATCAGCCGCTTTTCGGCGACTTGCTCTTTGACAGCCCAGCCCGGGACCAGCGCCAGTCCGTTCCCGGCCTCGGCTTCGGCGACCAGTTCCTTGCCAAGATTGCAAATGAAAGCCGGGTTTGTGTTGATTTCTGACCACCCACGGGCGGTTTTTGCCTGCCAGTAAATGATCCGATCCGGCCCACGATAGAGCAGGGTCCGATGGTCGTGAAAGTCCTCCATGCGCCGGGGCATGCCCCAGGCTTCGAGATAGGCGGGCGCAGCCACCAGAACATAATTGTTGCTGTTCAGCCGGCGCGCGATGGCCCGTTCAGGCGGACTGGCGGTCACGCGAATGGCGATGTCGATATCGTCGCTGGTCAGATCCATCAACTGATCCGTCAGATCGAGGTCAACCACCAGATCCGGAAACTGGCGACGGAGCCGCCGCAGCGCTGGAACAAGCCTGTATTCGCCATAGCCGGTGATTGCCGAAATCCGCAGTGTGCCCGACGGCGAAGCCAGATGGTTCTTAACCAGCTCATTGGTGTAGCGCAGCTCATCAACGGTGGGACGGACGCGATCCAGGTAGAGTAGGCCCAGCTCCGTCAGACGGACCGTGCGCGTGGTCCGGCTGAGCAGCGTAACGCCAAGTTCCGCCTCCAGATCCTGCAGGCGGCGCGAGACGGACGATGCCGGCACGCCAAGTACCCTTGAAGCCTCGATGAAACTCCCGAGTTCGGCGACTTTGATAAAGTAATGGATGGCGCGCAGTTGATCCAAGTCGAAGCCTTTCTGCTGGCTGATTATTGCTGTTGCGGCATTTATGAAGCCAGATAGTGGGCATTTTTCAGCGTTTCAAGCTCCTTTATATCGTCAAAAGGCAAACAATAAAGGTTTTGAGAATTCAACATGAAGGTCATCGAATACAACAGGATTGGCAATCCGGCAGAGGTGCTTGAGGTCAAGGAAATTGCATCGCGCGCGCCGGGTGAAGGTGAAATCCGGGTGAAGGTGCTGGCCACCCCCATTCACCCCTCCAACCTGCTCCAGATTTCCGGCCAGTACGGCACGAGGCCCAGCTTCCCGGCCTCACCCGGGGCTGAGGGCGTGGGTGAAGTCGCGGAGGTCGGTGCGGGTGTCGGCCATCTGCAGGTCGGTCAGAAGGTGCTCCTCACCGGTGTCGGCGGGACATGGCGAGAGGAGATTACGGCACCGGCTCAGAGCTTTATCCCGATCCCGAATGGCGATGTCGAGCAGCTGTCGATGGCCGTGGTTAACCCGCTCACGGCCCATATGCTGCTCGCAGGCATTAAGGACTTGCAAGAAGGGGACTGGATCATCCAGAGCGCTGCGAATTCCGCTGTGGGTGAGTATCTGATCCAGCTCGCGGCGCAGCGAGGCATCAAGACAGTCAACGTGGTCCGTCGGCAAAGCCTCGAACCACGGCTCAGAGAGCTGGGTGCAGACGTGGTCCTGACCGATGGCCCCGACCTCGCAGCGCAGGCCAAGGCCGCAACCGGAGGCGCGGGCCTAGTTCTGGGTATCGACAGCGTTGGCGGAGAGACGTTTGCGCGGATGCTGCAAAGTCTGTCACAGGGTGCCTCTCTGGTGTCCTATGGCGTTCTTTCCATGCAGCAGCCCGCGCTGGACCTCGCTTCGGTCATCTTCAACGATGTCAAGGTTCAGGGGTTCTGGCTGGCTAAGTGGTTTGAAACCGCGACACCAGAAGAAACGAAGGCCGCCTTCGGGGCCATCATTCCCCTCATTGGCAGCGGTGCCATTTCATCGGCCATCGACTCCCGGTTCAAGTTGGAGGATATCGCCGCCGCTGTGGAACGTGCCGCCGCTCCCGGTCGGGATGGCAAAGTCCTGCTCACACCCTGATCTCCCGCATTCAACCGGGGCGGTCAGGCGTCGCGGGATCCTTCGCTGTTCGGGCAAAGATCCCGCGGGCTCCCGCCTTTCGCGAGACGGGGGGACTTCCATGAAAAAAGGCCCATCCGGCATGAGCCGGATCGGCCTTAATCGAAGATAGGTCATTTGAACCGATTGCGTCGGTCCCGGGCCCTACTGCGCTGAGCCGATGCTCAGGCGGCGCTGCTCAGACCTCAGTGAGGTAGGTAACCTTGAATTCACCGGCCAGACGCGGTTTCAGCCACTCCAGAAATCCGCCATCAACGCGGGCCTTCAGATAGGCCTGGTGATCGTCTTTTGAGTCCCATTTTTGGGTCAAAATGATGGTCTTATTGTCTTCAGCCAGGAACTGTTTGATGTCCTGGTAGCCCTTGTGCTGCCTTGTGACAGCAAAACCAACGTCTGATACCGACCACTCGATCATGTCTTTCGCGCCAGATTCAGTAAATGGAAACTCTGCGACTACGTGCACGGTCATTTTTAGGACTCCCTCGTTTGTTCTTATTTATGAAATCACAATCCATGTGCACTAATACCATGGTTCAAAATCTAATGTAAAAAATATTAACAGAATTTATCATCATAAAATAGATCCGCAAAATTCTACGAAGATATTCTGAGTAAGTAAATCATTTGTATATATAATGTTGTAAATTATTTGTTCATTTCGTCCATTTACGGCTGATTGATTTTTTGCTTCTGAGACGCTTCATAATCCGATCACATCGCTGTTTTTGTCATCGGTGTCATGGCTGTCTTTCAAACGGTCCTGATGAGACCTTTGGCGCCTAGAGTCAGGACGCATCGCTCCCCACTCACCAACGCGTTTGAATACCGGCCCCCCGGGACTCTAAACCTAGGCGTCCTGATCATCGTCGATCAGATGCTTTGATACACAGCTCCAAAGAGCCCGGATTTTCCTCCTATGATGAACTTTGCCGCCTACCGCGACCAGTGGACGGGCAACATTCGACGAGACTTACTCTCAGGTCTGGTTGTCGCCTTGGCCCTTATTCCCGAAGCCATTGCATTTTCGATCATTGCCGGTGTTGACCCCAAGGTTGGCCTGTACGCGTCATTTTCGATTGCTGTCGTCACAGCGATCGTCGGGGGACGGCCCGGCATGATTTCGGCGGCTACAGCCGCAACAGCGGTGCTCATGGTCACGCTGGTGAAGGAGCATGGATTGCAGTACCTGCTTGCCGCCACGGTTCTCGCCGGTGTGCTGCAGATCGGTGCGGGAACCTTGCGTCTGGGGCATCTGATGCGGTTCGTGTCGCGATCGGTCATGACGGGTTTCGTCAATGCGCTGGCTATCCTGATCTTTCTGGCCCAATTGCCCGAACTCATCGGGGTGGCATGGATCACTTACCTCTTCGTCGGGGCCGGTCTCGCGATCATCTACATTCTGCCGCGCTTTACCCGCGTGGTGCCGTCTCCGCTCATCTGCATCATCGTGTTGACAGCGATCGTAATGATATTCGACGTGGATGGCATTCGCCGCGTGGGCGATATGGGCGAGCTGCCGGATTCCTTGCCTGTCTTGCTGATCCCCCAAATCCCTCTGAATTTCGAAACCCTCCAGATCATCTTTCCGTACTCGGTCGCCGTGGCGGCTGTTGGATTGCTGGAAAGCCTCATGACCCAGTCCCTGGTCGACGACCTCACCGACACGCGGTCGGACAGGAACCAGGAATGCATCGGTCAGGGCGTGGCGAATGTCGCCACCGGCTTTATCGGTGGCATGGCGGGTTGCGCCATGATTGGGCAGTCCATGATCAATGTGAAATCGGGTGGCCGGGGCCGGCTCAGTTGCTTCGCCGCCGGGGCCCTGCTGCTCTTCATGATCGTGGTGCTCGGGCCTTGGGTTGAGCAAATCCCAATGGCAGCGCTGGTCGCGATCATGATAATGGTTTCCATCGGGACGTTCAGCTGGTCTTCGATCCGGAACCTCGGCCGCCATCCGTGGCCTTCGAGCGTTGTCATGATCGGCACCGTCATCGTCGTGGTGGTGTGGCACAATCTGGCGCTGGGCGTGATGGCGGGCGTGCTGCTCTCCGGGATCTTTTTTGCGTGGAAAATGGCCCGCGTGTTCCGGGTAACCTCCCGGCTTGAAGAGGGTGGGCAGCACCGCCGCTATGAGATTGAGGGGCAGTTGTTCTTCGCATCGGTGGAGCCATTCAACGAAGCCTTCGACTTCAGGGAAGCGCTGCAAAAGGTGACGATCGATGTTTCGCGCGCGCACATCTGGGACCTCTCTGCGGTTCATGCCCTCGACATGATCCAGCTCAAGTTCAAGAGGGAGGGGGCCGACGTGGAGGTGGTCGGGCTCAATGAGGCCAGCGAAACCATTGTCCTGAAACTGGGGCAGGCGCATCAGCCGGCCGCACTCGAAAAGAGCATGGAGCACTGAGGTCATGACACACACAAAGCTTGTGGCGCTTATCGATGGGTCGGGTTACGCGCAGAGTGTCTGCGACTACAGCATCTGGGCCGCTCAGGCGCTTTCCGTCCCGATCGAGCTGATGCACGTGATCGGCCGTGGACAGGAGAATGCGCTCGATATCTCTGGTGCTTTGTCTTTGGGCGCGAGAACCCGAATGCTCGAAGACATGGCCCGCATAGAAGGAGATCTTGCGCGCCATTCGCAGGATCGTGGCCGCGCCCTGATTGAAGACGCCGCTGATCACATCGAGGCGACGCTGAAAGAACGCCCGACAGTGCGATTGCGCACGGGTGATCTGGTGCTCGAAGCAAATCAGGCTTTGAGTGACACTGACCTGCTGATCATTGGCAAGCGCGGGGAGGCGGCAGGGTTCGCAAAGCTCCACCTTGGTTCAAACCTTGAACGCATGATCCGATCAAGCAGCTGCCCTATTCTTGTGGCGCCGAGGTCCTTCAAGCCGCTCGGTCGGGCGCTGATCGCCTACGACGGGCGTTCGTCGTCAAAACGCGCCGTCGACGCCATCGCCGAAAGCGCGCTGCTCACGGGGCTGCCCCTCACCTTGATGACGGTGAACGAGCGCGAGTCCGGCAATGCGGCTTCGCTTGAAGAGCCCATGGCGGTTCTTGAGCAGGCAGGATTTGATGTCCAAGCCGAGACGCTTTCAGGAAAGGCCGTCGAGGTTATCCGTAACCGGGTTGCCAGCGAGGAATTCTCGCTCATGGTCATGGGCGCATACAGCGGCAATCGCCTGCATTCGATGCTGATCGGCTCGACGACAACCGAGCTTCTTGTGTCCTGTCGTATCCCGGCTTTGCTGTACCGCTGATGCTGAGGGCTGGCCGAGAAGGCCGGCTTGCCTCTTCCCGCGCCCGCTGGGCCTGTGATCGCTCGGCCGCCACCAAAGGCGGGGCGAACCCCTGATTAGCGTTAGACTGCTCTGACATTACGCGTCATAGTCGTGCATCTAATTCAATCCCACTAAAGGAGCAGATTGCATGAATACGCCTCAGGACCGGGCGAACCGGATAATGGCATGGGGCACTCGCGGCCGTGATTTACTTTGGATCATGACCATGGTGCTCATCTCACACGTTCTTACCCTCAGCCTCATCGGGGCGGGCTTCGAGGCGTCCTTCATTCCCCTGTCGATCTTCCTCGTCTTCTTTTCCATCCTCGGGATCATGGGAAGTCTTGACGCGATGGACGACATCGCAGCTGTCGCTGAAGACGCCGATGAAGAGGAGCGGAAGACGGTTGGCCACAAGCGCTTCGTCAATACCGCGTGGATGCCGTTCAAGGTTCTGATTGCCCTGGGTTTCGGCCTCACCGCAATCGCAGAACTATGGGTCATGTGGAGCTGAAACAGGGAGGCCTCGTCATGTCGCTTTACGAAAAGATGAAATCAGCTCAGGCAGATCGCGATGTTGCCGCCTTCAACGCCTGCTATCATAAGGACTGGGAGTTTCTGTTCCACTCAACCGGCCGCGTGATGCGGCGTGAGGATGACACGGAAGAATCGTTGCTCAACCGCTGGGATACTTTCATCGTCGAAGGGGATCGCTGCCTCTACGAGAACGACGATATCCTCGTTACCCACGCTTTCGTCACGTTCCCGAACGGCACCAAAGACGCCGTAATGATGGTTCACATGAAGAAAGATGGGCTGCTCTGGCGGACGGAAACCGGCTCTACACCGATCCCGACCAGCTGACCGCCCGCGCGGTTCCTGCGATCAAAGGGGGGCTTATGTCACCGTCGTGCGCGGCCCGGGAGGGCTGTCCTGCCACCGGTAAATCTACGAACAGGAGACTTTTCCTTTGTTGAAGCGTGTTTTTCCGGCGGCACTGGACAACCATTTTCCGGGTCACAGGATCGCACTCTATGCCTTCTACGCGCTGACAGCCCTGACCCTTTGGCGCAGTCAGCACCATCTGTTTGAACATGATGGCGGCGCGCAGAGCATCGCCTCCATTCCACTCGATACCTACTCCAGTAACGCGGCTGGTACGGTGGTTGGGATCTTCGCGCTGTGGGGTCTGTCTCAGCTGATCATCGGCCTGATCTACCTGCTTGCCGCGATCCGTTACCGGTCGCTGATCCCCTTGCTCTACGTGCTGTTCACGCTTGAATACGCGGTGCGGTTTTGGGTTGGCACGAACAAGGCCATCGAAACTGCGGGCACTGCGCCGGGCGGCGTGATCAATCTCCCGTTCATGATCGCGGGTGTGGTTCTGTTCGCGCTCAGTATTTGGCGCGGTCAGGCCAAGTCCTGAGCCTGCGTTGTTTGGCCGGGCCAGCAGCCGCGCGGCAAGAACGGCCACCAATGACGGGTCAGGCTAGCTCCGGTCTGCTCCGTTCCGCTCCGCCTGACGCGCCTGCTTGGTCTGCAGGGCTGCGAACCAGCGGCCCGCCCTGGTGACAAGCCGTATCAGGCCGTGTGATGCAGGCTGCAGGAACAGTGGGCGGCCGGGTGCGTGGGCTGATACACCCCCCCCCCCGAATGTGCTCTCGAACTTTGCTTACTCCCGCTGCGACAAATACGCTCGCCAGTCTGCAACTGCGGTTATGTCTGTGGCGTCCACGGCCGCAAAAGGTTCGCACAGGAAACCCTGAACGGTTGTGTCGTCAGAGAGTATGATCGTGCCGATCGTGAGCGGCGAGGGCACGGTCTGCATAAAGCTACCAAAATTGATACTCGGCATGTCCCAAAGCTCGACCGCGATATTGGCCCCCTTGCCTTCAGCGGTCCGGATCAACCCCGGTCGTGCGATGCCGCTGCCGGATAGCGCATGGAAAGTATAATCAGCAGCCGTGGTGTGAGACCGCACGAAAGTGGCGCCCCGCTGCGTCAGTGTATGGTTCAGGGGCAGCCCCAGCATGTGAGCGCCGCAAACGGCGATCCGGAACATGTCCGGGGCAGGCTGTTCGGGCAATGAGATGCCTTCCGTGGGCCACCCGGTCGCACCCAGCGAGCTCGTCGGTGAGGCCTCCAGGATCGTCGCAAGAGCTGCTGCTTCGGCATCGGAACCGGCCTTGGCCAAGATCGTAACGCTGCCAGGGCGGCCGTCTGTCCGCGGCGCTGTTGGAACGGAGATTCCGCACATATCCATCAGGTTCACGAAGTTGGTATAAGTGCCCAACATATTGTTCGGGCCGACGGCATCCGCTTCGAGGTCTGCGACTGTCGCTAAGGTTGGGATGGTCGGTATACACAGCGCGTCGTACTGTTCGAGAACCGGTGTGATAGAGCTGGAGACTTCCTTTAGCCGGTAGAAATCCCGAAAGGCATCAGCCGCCGTTTTGCTCTCTGCGGACTCAATGATCTTCCGCGTAACCGGGAACATGCCGTCTGGGTTGGTCTTCAGCAGGCTTTCCGTGGCGACGTAACGCTCGGCGACCCAGCATCCTGCGTACAGCATCTCCGCGATTGCGAACAAGGGCGAGAAGTCGATTTCACTGATCTCTGCACCCGCATCTTCGAGGGTGGAAATGGCTTCATTGAAGGATGCTTTTTGCAGTTCATCCCCCTCGAACCGAACGCTCTCTGCTGATGGAATGCCGATGCGGGGGGAGGCCTTGGGTTTCACGAGCGCCGGGGCGCCGATGTCTCTGGCGAAGGCGTCAGCCGGATCAAAGGCCGCGGCTGTTCGAAAGACTTCGTAGGCGTCTGCCACCGTCAGGGCGAAGACCGAAATCGTGTCGAGGGTGCGGCACGCCGGCAGAAGACCCATCGAGGACAGGGCTCCCAGCGTGGGTTTCAAGCCGACAATGTTGTTAAGCGCAGCAGGAACCCGCCCGGATCCCGCCGTATCGCTGCCCAATGAGAACGTTGCGATGCCATGAGCTACAGCCACCGCAGACCCAGCCGAGGAGCCGCCCGGCACGAGTTCAGGGTCGATTGCGTTCCGTGGTGCGCCGTAGGGGGTGCGAACCCCGACCAGACCAGTCGCAAATTGATCGAGATTGGTTTTCCCGATGAGCAAGGCTCCGGCAGCCTGTAGCTGCAGTACAACAAAAGCCGTTTCCTGAGGCGTGTAGGCGAAGTCAGGACAGGCCGCGGTCGTCGGATGTCCGGCCACGTCTATGTTGTCCTTGATCACAAACGGAATTCCCCAGAGCGGTCGGCTCGCATCGTATTCGCCCAGGCCTTCAGCCTCCGCCAGAAGGTCTTCTTCATCGAACAATGAGATGAAAATCTGGGGGTCGTTGACCCGGGCAATCGTCGAAAAAACCTGACGTATGATGGTCTGGGGTGACGTGCCCGAGGCGTAGTGCCGCCGCAATGAAGTCAATGTGAGGGGAATGTCGGTCTCAGTTGCAGTCGCAGTCTGTGCACCAACGTGTCGGGCAGCCATTTGCACCTCTCTTATTTAAGGAG
>Ga0163109_10001238_pt1 | contig 20327 bp, 18 predicted proteins | sample CRUFie1St13metaG_FD_108704 | JGI IMG/M metagenome (GOLD analysis project Ga0163109, IMG submission 108704) | Marine microbial communities from the Costa Rica Dome - CRUD Field 142mm St13 metaG | ecosystem: Environmental > Aquatic > Marine > Oceanic > Photic zone | place: Costa Rica: the Eastern... | reverse complement strand
CCGATTTACAAATCCCACCACCGGGCGAACATTGTGACGTCACAGTTATTAGCGGCCGAGTTCGTCTACTTGAGCTTTTAGGCCGTAGTTTGAATCCATGACGGCAATACTCGATGGGCTAATCGCTACAGGTGCGACTTTTGAGGCAGTTGCCGATGAAGCTGGTTCTCTTGGTTACAGACTTAAAGAGCGACGGGTAAAGCCTCCGGTAGCTGGCTCTATTTTTGTTGATCAAACTGGTCTTTTGCATCGCGTTCGTTATCGATGTTTCGGTTGGGTCATTAGCATTGATGGGGATACTAGACTGCACCTCGTGCGATGGAAGAAAGCATTTGCTGTTGGGGGCTATATTCTTGAGCCAGATGTCGCTGACCATACCCTGACTGTTCAGTGGTTAGCCCTCGCGCTTGTGGTATTCGCTCGACTTTTACTGGTCGTTCTCGTCAGTATTTTACAGCAGGTGAACGATGTCACGTTGGCTCCCCTTTGGATACTCAGCGGTTTGATTCTTGCTTCGACAAGCTATACTTCAATCACACTTATTCATCGTTCTCAGTGGCATGACTTGGAGGCAGCGTTAGCAACGATGGCCCCCGATTGGATTCCTCGTTTATCGCGAGATGTTGGTGGACGAGTTCTGGCGCTCGCGACTATCTTTAGCATGTTGATTCTCGATCTTATTTTGGCTTTGTCTGCAGCGATCTGGGTTGTTGGTGTTGGATTTTTGTTTTTGGATTTGATGCCCACCAGACATTTTAAACAGGCAAAAGCACTGACCCATGCACCACAAGTGCAAACGATTCGAGAACCGCGCGAGGTTATGGCGAAACTCAAATATTTATTGAATATCTCGGGCCAAGGCGTGCACGTTTTGAAGACTCACTCTCCTGAAACGTTACTCTTTGCTAGTGAACAATTGGTGCGTAGAGATGAGCCCATTACGGTACTTGGACCTGAAGCTGAATTTTTACCGGGAACCTTACGTAGTAATTTTGCTTGGGATGCGAGCGAAATAGGTGATTATCACTTTAGTAATCTGATGGAATTGATAGGTTTGCGGCATTGGCGAAAAAGGTTTGGTGGATCTCTGAACTACCAAATTGGTCCAAATAATCAGGGTTTGTCTTCATCTGAAGCTGCCGCACTTCAGGTGGCAAGAGCCTTAGCTCAGGGTGCGGACACATTGATCTTGGTTGATGCACTTGCATCAATGTCAGCCGATCGACAAATGGAACTTTTGAATCGATTGGCTGCAGCAAATCGTCGTATTTTCGTATACTCAAGTGTTTCGGATTTATGGGAAGGCGAAGTCATTGAGCTCGACTGAACAGCAGGTATTTTACTTGAGCGCCGGAAAAGTTTCTGCGGGTTTGGCACGGGACCGACTTTGGCAGGTCAAAGAAGGTTCGGCTTACCTTCGCCTAATTATCGAGGACCAAGAAGCAGGGACTATGCCAGTCCCAGAATCTGGATGGTTTTTGGTTCCCGAAAGCGAATTTCTGCGAATCCAATTAGTGGCAGAAACTCAAATCTCATTTGAAAGCCGACTTCCTCTTGCTCTTATCCCTCGATTGGGTGATCTTGGCCGGAATCAGCTAATTCGGCCGATTCGTCAAATGTTGGCGGCAGCTGGAGTCGATGACAGTCTTATCGATTGGATCGTTAAACTTTCTCAGCCAAGCTTTCGCTCCTGGTTTGGTGAATCTCTAGACTACGCGATTCAACGTAAACAGCCCATGTCGCCCGATATTGAGATACCCTTGATCGCTGATCATGCGCCACGCACTGCTCTCGAGGATAGGTCTGTGATAGAAGAGCGAAGAGACATGTGGGTTTTGTGTGTAGTCGCACTTCTGTCGATGGTATCTGTGAGCAGCTGGCTAGCTGCTCTAGTCGCCATCGAGGCATCTGGATTCTCACTCAGCTACAGTTACAGTGCAGTAGCAGTTGGCTCTGTAGGATTAATAGCTGGATCAGTCTGGGCCATAAATCAATTGGATAGCAGATTTCTTGATGTCCGACCAGCGGGCTTAGCGGCTTCCCTAGCGATGATTATCCTAATCTTGCTATTCGAAGCACCCGTACTAGCATTATCAATAATATTTTCCGGTAGCTTAATTGCGGGTTCCTATTGGGTCTATGTACAAAAATTACTGCCCGAACTGCCAGCGATTGATCAGCCGATGAGCTGGTTATCAATGCGATTAGCGCGTGATGGTGTGCCATCTGTTCGCGAACGCGTGCTTGAGGTTTGGGACCAGGCTAGCCAATGGGTAATTGCGAGGATTGAACTAGTCGCTGAATACAGTCGGTTTAGCCGTTCAGTTATCTCTGCGAGCCTTGTTATTCCTGCGATTGCGTCAACAGACCAAAGCCGACCGATTGTACTAGCAGGTCTGGCACTTGCTGCCCTGATACTGTTGGAACGGCTGCGCGCGGCGATGCCAGTTAGCGTTGAAACGGAACCAAAAATTCAGCCGACTTCAAAAGTGCGTCCATCAGCGTTGGGAGGGGAGGTTGAATATGATGGGATCGTCTATCGTCGTCATGCTGGGGGCGCACCATTATTTGATCAACTGAATTTCCATTGCGCTGATAATAGCTTGGTCAGGATAACTTCAGCGGAAGGTGCTGGCTTATCTACCCTAAAGCATTTACTTACTAGACAAGTCTCGCCTGAGCGAGGTTTGGTTCGCGTGGGTGGAGTGGATGTGGCGCGACTTGACCCCGAGGTTCTTGCCTACTCGGTTATCATGCTTGACCATCCTCTCGATTCTGAGGTCTCAACTGTCGGCGAATGGTTATTCATTGAATCTGGCATTGATCCGTCAACACTCGAGATGCATTTACAGAGATTGAGAGCGAGTTATTGGATTGAATCCTTACCGGATCGGTTGAACGCGCCGCTTGGCGCACTTTGGTCGATGTCGGGTCCCCTTGGCTTAAATCGGTTAAAACTAGCACGTGCACTGTCTCGTCCAGGCCAACTTATGTGGCTTGATCACTGGCTAGTTGGCCTTGATCCATCAGCGCGAGCACACGTTATTCGCAGTCTCGTGGAGCGTTCAGGCACACGGTTTGTTGTCGATAGGAATGAGTTATTGAAGCGGGAAGCTTCGATTCATTGGGAACTTACGAATGCTTGAGCAGCAACTATTCCTTGGTGCTTTGACAGAGCAAGAATATCGCCATTGGCTTGATAATGCCGGGATCAAGAAGCTGAGAGCTGGAGAAACCTTGATTGCAGAAGATGATTTTCCAGATATCTTTTTGGTACTACGCGGTCAGTTTGCGATGCGTCGTGGAGAGCGATCGCCCGGCATCGTTGGTCTTGATGAGTTCTTGACGGGCTGGATGACTGACCGGGAATGGATGGCAGATCGGGCTATGACGCTGATTTATCTAGATTCAGGACGTTTTGGACAGATGCTCTCAGTAGAACCTAGGCGAAAGCATTTGTTTCACGAAAGCGTAACGCCGATGCTAGCGGGGCGGTTATATAGTGATCTGTGTGAAGTCACAGAAGTGCCTTTGGCTTTAACTCGAGGCTTTGAGCGGGGCGTGAGACGCTTCTATCAACTAAGACAGAACTTTCTGAAGTGAAAGTCGCGATAGGTTCGTTTCATGGGCACATTACATATGCAGCCTTGGTAACGCCTTCTTACAGGCATTTTTAGTCCTCTTAAGGCCGAAAAATACCAGCGTTCTTATCGTTTTCTCTGCACTCAACTTCGACCAAGAACGCTCGGTCGTTGGTCTGCTTTCGAATCCACTGATCGACATATTCAAAAATAAATTTAGAGGTACGCTCCATACTGACATTAGGCATTACTCTCAAATCGATAATTTGTTTGTCATGGAGACTACGAAACGTTTCAATTTCAGGGTCATCCTCGTTAATGAGCGTAGTGTGATCGAACCAGTGAGAGAGCCACGACTTAATCTCGGCGAAGTTTCCAAAATCGACACCAAAACCCGATTCCGTTAGGTTGTGACAGCCAAAAGTCAATTTAAAGCTACGTGAGTAGCCATGAATAAACTTACAATGTCCTTCATGCTGCCACTGGCGATGACTGCATGGAAAGTTATCGAAGGTTTTAATCGTTTGGTAAATGGTCATGAGAAAAGTATACGAGGTTTCGTTATCCCTATGAATTGGAATTCTCCGCTACATCCAGAATTTTCGACTACGGATAATCGTCGCTTTTCAGTTAATCGTGTATTTTGCATCGCTAAGAACTACGAAGAACATGCTAAGGAAATGGGTGGCGAGGTTGATCGTGAGTCACCTTCCTTTTTTCAGAAAAGTTTTGATGCGGTAACTTTTGAACCGAATGTTCGTTATCCCACGCATACCGACGACCTGCATCACGAAGTCGAGTTAGTTGTAGTTGTGGGTAGAGGTGGGTTTAATCTCAGTTTGGAGGATGCCGAAGCGGTTGTCTTTGGTTACGCAGTGGGACTTGACTTCACTCGTCGCGATCGTCAAACGGAGGCTAAAGCAAAAGGCCGTCCATGGGAAGTTGCGAAGAATTTTGATGATTCCGGTGCTGTAGGTATTGTGACGCCCAAAACGGACATCGGATTGATCCATGACGCCGTGATTACTCTCGAAGTAAATGGTGAAATAAGACAATCTGGCGATATCAAACAAATGGCATATAACGTAACCGAATTGATAGCGTTTCTATCGACTCTTCAAGAGCTAAAAGCTGGTGATTTGATTTATACGGGGACACCGTCAGGAGTCGGCCGGGTTCTCCGTGGTGATCGCCTTGTCGGTAAAATCGACGGATTGGTCGATCTAGATATTTGTCTAGTCTAAGATAAGGGGAAGCCAAGCCGACGGAGGAATTTTTTTTCAAACTCCCAAAAGTAACTAAACTGGCCCGCTAACGTACCAATTATGATTAGTAAGAACTGATAAATTGGGAAGATGACGAGGATACGTATCGGCCAAAATACCCAGGGAGAAAGGCCTTCTGTGTTTATCAGAAAAAAATCTAACACTGGTCCCGCGACAATTACGGCTACTGAACCTGTTACCGCAAATACGACAAAAATGACTACCAACTGCCAACGGGATTCGGCTTTAAATAGGATCATTAGTTTTTGCATATTTCCATCTCAGACAGATAGGTCAATTTCATTCTGATCACAGCGCTAGAGATCTCGCTCGCTCTTTTGCCATCATAGCCTGGATTCTATCACCGGCCGCGGCATAACAATAACTAAGCAGTAACTCGCTAACTGGATCGGCTGGGTTTAGGGAGCGGGCTTTCAGAGCAGACTGGATAGCCTTATTTGTCTGTTTGCTTGCGACCAGTAATTCCGCGTGAAGTCGCCACATACTGTGCTCATTGGGAAAACGTTCAAGTGCGCGTCGCGCATACTTAAGTGCTAGCGAGAAGTTTCCGTCGGCGCCCGCCTTGCGAGCTTCAGAAACAAGTTTCAATCCGGCCTCGTGCTGCTTTATCTCATCTTTCGCTTGCTTAAACTCAGGGCTCGTTATTTGGCCTTTGATTGGGTACTTAGAGACTTCTGATTTGATTGCGGTTAGACGCTCTCGGCTGATTGGATGGGTGCCTAAAAGTTTCTGAGCGATAGAGTTCCCGCCTGCACCGAGTTTTACCAGTTTTTCTTGCATGCCGATCGCACCACGTGGATCAAATCCGGCACGGACCATTAAGTCAACGCCAACACGATCTGCCTCAAGCTCGTTGGACTGACTGTACTGCCCCATTAAGATGTTTTGGCCGAGGCCTATTAGCTTGTTAGAGCCGGCTTGTACCCCAGGTTCGGCTATTCCAATCTCAATAATCTGTGCAGCCAGGCCGACCAGTGCCCCAAATGTCTCCCGTCCGGTGCTATGAAGTTCAATACTATGCGCCATTTCGTGTCCCAAAACAGAGACTAGTTCGGCCTCCGTCTCGACTGCATTGATCAACCCGTAGTTCACACCCATTTTTCCGCCTGGGAGAGCCCAAGCATTTATAGATCCATCATTAACTAAACGGATTTCCCAAGGGAGAGGAGAGTTAGCCGTCACCGCGAGGCGTTGGATTAACATGTTTAGGTAGTCGGTCGTGACTTGGAGTTGGGTAAGGTCGCCGCCTGATTGTGCGAGTGCGAATGGATAGTGGCGTTGCCCTTTTTGAATTTCTTTTCTGGGGTCTGTGACCACTTCTACGACTGAATCGATGGGGTCCCTAATTGGGTTCTGACACCCGGTTAGTCCTGTCGCTAAAAAAATCAGGATGAGTACGATCAGTCTCATAACCGCTTTAAGGGGATGATGTTCTGTTGACTCGTGGCATTCGAAATACCCACGTTATTTCTTATAAGGGCCTGCTCGGCGCGGTAGCTTGAACGAACCATTGGTCCTGATATAACCTCAAGGAATCCACGTTCAAGACCCCATTCACGATAGCGGTTGAATTGTTCAGGGGTGACATACCGATCGATCGGTAAATGGTTAATCGTTGGTCTCAAATACTGACCGAAGGTAACGATATCCACGCTATGCCTACGCATGTCGTCCATAGCTTGTTTGATTTCGTCCTCAGTCTCGCCTAGACCTAGCATCAGACTGGTTTTGATCAGTACTCCGGGCCTATATTTTTTCCCGTGATGTAAAACATCTAGAGTTTGTTGATAACTTGCACGGGGGTCCCTAACCGGGTGCGTAAGTCGTCTGACTGTTTCAACGTTCTGCGCAAACACTTCGAGTCCCGAGTCAATTATTGTCTCAATATTTGACATAACTCCCTGAAAATCCGGTGTTAAAGCCTCAACGGCGGTGTCGGGACTTTTTTGTTTGATCGCGCGTATGGTGGCGGCGAAGTGGTTCGCCCCACCGTCATCAAGATCGTCTCGATTTACGCTGGTCAGGACCACATATTTGAGACCCATTAAGGCGACGGATTCAGCTGTATTCTGTGGCTCATGCAAATCAATCCAACCTTTTGGGTTACCGGTATCAACAGCACAGAACTTACAGGCTCGGGTACATACCGATCCCATGAGCATGATTGTCGCGGTTCCGGCACTCCAGCACTCACCGATATTGGGGCACATTGCTTCCTCGCATACGGTGGAGAGGCCATGAGTCCGGACAATTTTTTTTACGTCTTGGTAGCCTTGTCCTCCGGGGCTAACAAATCGCAGCCAACTCGGTTTATCACCGCGCGGTGCCTGTTCGTTAGATCGACGTTTCTGACCATTTTTAATAGCCTTGACACCGACTGCATTGATTATTTTGTCTCCGCTCCTTGAGCGCGAGTTGTCTCCTGTCATGCGGCTTCCGTTGGCGTATCTGCGTACCTAGATATTGGTGGGCAACTGCAAATTAGGTTTCGGTCACCATATACATTATCAATGCGACCCACTGGTGGCCAGTAGCGATCCTTTTTCAGTGAGATGAGGGGAAACGCAGCTTCCTGTCGTGAGAATCGATGATTCCAGTGATCCACCGTTACCGCTTCTACAGTGTACGGAGCATGACGCAATATAGAGTCTTCAGCGGATCCATCTCCGTCTTCGATCAAAGTAATTTCATTCCGGATTGAAATCATAGCGTCACAAAATCGATCAAGTTCGCTTAAGGATTCGCTTTCTGTTGGCTCTATCATCAATGTACCAGAGACTGGCCAACTCATCGTTGGCGCATGAAATCCATAATCGATTAAGCGTTTTGCGATATCATCGACCGTGACCCCAGCATTTTCTTTGACGACACGGGTGTCAACGATACACTCGTGTGCGACAAATCCTTTAGGATCAGTGTAGAGAATTGGATAGTGTGGCGAGAGCCGTTTCGCCATGTAGTTGGCCGATAGGATTGCGTTTTCTGTCGCAGCTGTCAGGCCGTCTGGGCCCATCATACGGATGTACATCCAAGAGATTGGGAGAATCAATGCGGAACCGTATGGTGCCGCCGACACAGGCCCGACCGGATGATCGCCCCCGAACTCAGGATGCCCGGGTATGAACGGTCGCAAGTGCTCAGCAACCCCGATCGGTCCAACTCCAGGCCCGCCTCCCCCATGTGGGATGCAGAAGGTCTTGTGAAGGTTAAGGTGAGAAACGTCAGAACCAATGATCCCCGGACTGGTAAGTCCAACTTGTGCATTTAGATTTGCTCCATCCAAGTAAATCTGACCACCCACGGCATGGATGACTGAGCAGACTTCTTGGACTTCGGTCTCGAAAACTCCGTGTGTTGATGGGTAGGTTATCATCAGGCAAGACACATTGGTTCCGTGAGTCTCGACTTTCGTTTTAAGGTCGTTTAAATCAATGTTGCCGTCTTGATCACAACCAACCACTACCACATCGAGACCTACCATCTGGGCTGACGCTGGGTTAGTACCGTGTGCGGAGGAGGGGACAAGGCAAATCTTGCGATGACCTTCACCACGTGATTCATGGTAACCCTGAATGGCTAGAAGTCCGGCGTATTCCCCCTGCGCCCCGGAATTGGGCTGGAGCGAGATCCCGGCGTAGTCTGTTATTTCGGAAAGCCAGTCATTTAAGTTTTCTATCATTTCCCGGTAACCAAGCCGTTGAGAAGCCGGTGCGAATGGATGTATGTTGGCGAATTCAGGCCAGGTCACTGGGGCCATCTCTGAGGCCGCGTTGAGTTTCATAGTGCAGGAGCCCAACGGAATCATGGCGCGGTCGAGAGCTAGGTCACGGTCTGCCAATCTACGCAAATAACGCATCATTTCGGTTTCAGAGTGATACCTATTGAATGCCTCTTGGCTCATGAATCCTGTGTGTCTCACTGCATATGCTGGAATATCGGAGTTCGGGGCTCCGGGCGAGATACCAAATATCTCTGCAAGCTTTTCTAATTCTGTCTCGGTTGAGGCCTCGTCAAAGGAGACCGAGACCGTTGTCTCGTCCACTTTATAAATGTTGAAACCAGATGCGAGTGCTACGGCTAGAGTATCAGCTGCGTTATCTACACGAATTGAGACGGTATCAAAGAACGTCTGATTAACCATCTGACCAGCGGCCTTGATCCCAGAATGGAGTCGTGAAGCAAGCTGATGTACTCGCGTAGCCTGCGCCGTTAGCGCATTGGGTCCGTGATAGCAGGCATAAAATCCTGCGATGTTGGCGAGTAATACCTGCGCTGTACAGATATTGCTGGTGGCCTTTTCGCGACGGATATGTTGCTCGCGCGTCTGCAGTGTCAAGCGGAACGCTTGACGGCCCTCGGAGTCAATCGACTGACCAACGAGACGACCGGGGATGTGTCTTTTTAGTTTGTCTGAGACCGCGAAGAAGGCGGCATGTGGTCCCCCATTACCCATAGGTACACCGAAGCGTTGTGTTGAACCCAGACAAATATCCGCACCTAAGTGTCCTGGTGCCTCAAGTATGGTGAGGCTTAAGATATCGGCTGCAACGATCGTAAGGATCCCTTGTATTTTTGCAGATTTAATCAAAGGTTTGATATCTGTAATCGATCCGTCTTTGCCCGTGTATTGAGTGATCAAGCCAAAGGCATCCGTAAACATGGGAGGATCTTGTGGATCAAACTCGATAATTTCATATCCAAGAGGTTTTGCTCGTGTCCTTAGAACAGCGAGAGTTTGGCTGAAAACGTTGTTGGAAACATAAAATCGCTTTGACTTCGACTTTGAGTTGCGTGCGCAAAGGGTCATCGCTTCAGCAGCGGCCGTGCCCTCATCAAGCAGGGAGGCATTAGCGACTGCCATTCCGGTAAGCTCAACAATCATCGTCTGGTAGTTAAAAATAGCCTCGAGCCGACCCTGAGAAATTTCTGGTTGGTATGGAGTATACGCCGTATACCAGGCGGGATTTTCGAGAACATTGCGCTGAATGACGGCCGGTGTAATGGTGTGGTAGTAGCCCTGTCCGATCAGTGAACGGACTACTTTGTTCTTCATTGCGATTGCTTTTAGATTCGCGAGGGCTTCTACCTCCGACACCGCCTCAGGAATTATCATCCGTGTCGTTTTTCGAATATTCTCTGGCACCACTTTGGTGGTCAAATCTTTCATCGAGTTCAGGCCCAGGGTTTCGAGCATCACGGCTCGTTCATCCTCAGATAGGCCGATATGACGATCGCCAAATGTCATTTCCTGCTTCACGCAATTTACCTCTTACAATTCTTCTTGGATAAAAGTCTGATAGTCAGCCTCATCGAGCAGATCTTCGAGTTCTGATGTATCGCTTAAATTCATTTTGAAGAACCAGCCATCGTTCTCTGGATCCTCATTGACCAGTTCCGGACGGTCTGACAGTTCTGAGTTGGATTCAACGATAGTTCCGGTGACCGGGGCGTAGATGTCACTTGCAGCTTTAACAGATTCTACCACAGCGACTTCGGCGCCCTGATCTGCCGAAGTGTCGGCTTCAGGTAATTCCACAAAGACGACATCGCCGAGTTGCTCTTGCGCGTAGAAGGTAATTCCGACGGTCGCTGTGTCGCCTTCGATACGGATCCACTCGTGTTCGCGAGTATATTTGACAGTCATACACTGATCCTCTTAATGGCTTAAATTCCTTACATAGCGTTGTTTAACGAAGATTGGGTCGCAAACGGCACAACGTAGGTCTTTGCCTCTAACTTCTGCTACTAATTCTGTACCGAGTTCACACAAATTTTGTGACACATAACCCATAGCCACTGGTCCCTGAAGCGTCGGTCCAAAACCTCCGGAAGTGATTTCTCCAACCACACTGCCAGCGACATTTTTCAGTATCGTGTGATCTCTTAACGGAGTTTTTCCGTCTTCTGGCTTAATCCCGACTCTCTTTCGAGGTGATCCATCTGTCATCTGTTTTAGAATTATCTCAGCGCCTAGGAACCCACCATCTGTTCTACGCCGTTTTTGGATTGACCACGAGAGATCAGCCTCGATTGGTGTCGTGTCGGTGGTCAGATCGTGCCCGTATAAGCACAGACCCGTCTCAAGCCGCAGTGAATTTCGGGCGCCTAAACCAACCCAAGTGGTCTCCCTCAATTGAGTGAGCTCTTCGGCCAATTCGCGCACAAATTGCTTGGCAATCGAGATTTCATAACCATCTTCGCCCGTGTAGCCGCAACACGATAGTATGATGTCATGGCCATTCCACGATGTTTGAGTTGAACGCATAAATGTAAGTTGCTCTGCCTCTGGAATCAGCTCAGAAAGAATGCGACGGGCTTTGGGTCCCTGGACGGCGATTAAGGAGTGGTTATCGAAATATCGCATGGTCACGTCTGCTGGAAGGTACGTTTTTAGGTGATCAATATCTCCATGCTTGCAGGCGCCGTTAACCACTAGACCCCAGGATTCTTCGTCCCATCGTGTCAGCATCAAGTCATCGAGGATGCCGCCATTATTGAGAGTCAGTTGCGAGTATCGAATCTGACCAGGAATCATTTCTTGAAGCGCTGCGGGTACCAGTTGTTCAAGAGCGTTTGTCGCTCCTGTCCCCTCGATCAGAAGTTGGCCCATATGTGAGACATCAAAGAGACCAACAGCATTTCGGGTGTGTATATGTTCGCCTTTGACTCCAAGGGAATACTGTACAGGCATCCTGTAGCCAGCGAATGGGCCAAATTTTGCGCCTCGTTCGGCGTGGAATGATTCCAAAACCAAAGCGTGTAGATTCGTCATGCATACTCCCTTCAGACTATTTCGCATGACCCATCTGTCATTGACCTGAGAGATTCAGGTATGAACCCTTTCTCCTTCGGTGAGCGATTGCTTCTTTCCAGATTCCTCATTCACCAGAGCGGTCCTTTTGCCTGAGAGTTTCCGAGTCGGTTGCTCCTTCGGCGGCACTTTAGTGCTCTCTCCCGCTGAGATGGTCGCAAAGCAAATTGCGAGGAATAATTATTATCGCTATTAATAACCCCTCAGGCAAGCCAAGATGTCGAGACCGATAATAATAAAAATGCTATCACGCTGAGCCGAATTTTTACGGACCGCTCCAGTTGATCTGACATATTTCTGCGCTTCGATCTTCGAAGTCCCATACCCGTCCAAACGCCCTGACTCTGCCTTTCAGCGCTCTCGATATCGTTATGTCTGGACCCATCCAGTAATTCGTGTTGGTCACGGAAACTTCCTGGTTTTCGTCGGCTCCTGTTATTGGCTCAACACTTCCAATGATTTTTTTTCCTACCGTGAGGCTTCGAACTTGCTTTTCTCTTTTGAACTCGATCGGCTCCCGAGAGGTACCGAGATTCTCACTGATTAGAAGCGAGAAAAGGTGAGTAGTTCCTTTTGCTTTGCCGCTGAAGATTTGGCTGAGGCCCTCGTATGCGGGACCGGATGCTCTTTGATCAATAAATGTTCCAGCTTTCCAATCCCCTCTAGACATTCGACCCGGTATATCAAGAAGCATCGCCACTTTGAGACCGTTCAAGATCTCATTATCGAAGCGTCCTTCATGGATATCGACACCCAGCCATGCTTGGCAGTGGCCCTCTGTCGGATAGTGTACCCCCAAGCTAATCACGCACGGACAAAAGACCGTGCAGTTACAGTTGAGAATCAGTTCTCCCTTTATGTGCCAAGATGGGAATTCTGAGCTCATGTTATTACCTCCAAAAAGATTGAGAGAACGAGAGTAATCGAGGCGGCACCTATCAGCGTCATCCCCAGCAGCCCAGAGAATTTTTCGCTCAGGTGGCCTTGTTTCTCGATAACCATGATGGATGTTAAACCAGCCATCCAGAGCATATTCATTGCGCCGCCTACAAATGCTAGAAGCATCAGAGCCCAACAACATATAACGCAGATTGTCCCCAGCTGCGCGCCCATACGGAAGGAGCCTGTGTAACCTTCTTTCCAATGACCAAGGAAGAAATGCATCGGGGATGAGCAGACGGTAAGACACGCATTTTTAATTTTTGTGAATTGGTATATGCCGGCTGTCAGTAGAAGAAGACCGTTCAAAAGCATTGAATGACTTCTACCGTCGAGCCCTATCAGATTCTGTTCCAGGAAGTATTTCTGAGCGAGGCTCGCCAGAGGGACCACCGTTACCCAGATAGCAACGTAACCTGATGTTAGTAGAGCCGTATGCTTGAAATCATTCCGTCTGATGTCTTGGTGCACGACCACGAAGTTGTAAAAGGAGGGAAGCATCATTGCTCCGATCATCAGACTCCACATTCCCGTGAGCTGGAATATAGACGCCTCAGATGCTGATATGCAGAAATCCTTGATGAACGCCAGACTCGTCACGCTGTCGGTGGACGACATGACGAAAAGCAGTAGCCAACTCGAACAAATACTTCCGTAAAATAATATCCAAAAAGTGTAGGACGGTTTGGTAATCGCTGGTGTTCCGTCAAGATTTGTCATGGATTGAGTTCCTGACGCAATACAAATTTTTGAACTTTACCAGTGGCAGTCTTAGGGATTTCTCTGAATATGACTTCCTTTGGGGTCTTAAATCCAGCGAGGGAATGACGGCAGTGATCTATTATGTCGGTTTCTGAGTATTCTGTATCTGTCTTAAGCTCAATCACAGCGACAGGCACCTCGCCCCATTTTTCACTGGACTTGGCTATAACCGCTGCACATTCAACCCCCGGTAGGCGATACAAAATATTTTCCACTTCCACAGAAGAAATATTTTCCCCACCCGAGATTATTACATCTTTAAGCCTGTCTTTGATTTCAATATATCCGTCAGGATGTCTTACCGCGATGTCTCCGGTCCGGAAAAATTTACCGTCTTCGAAGACAGCCTCTGTCGCTGCCTCATCTTTGTGATAACCCTTCATCAACGTGTTGGATCTAACCACAATTTCTCCCTGAGTTTTCCCGTCATGTGGGACCGGCTGGTTGTCTGCTAGACCAAGTACCTCAGTTTCTTCGGTGTGAGTGAATTGGACACCCTGGCGAGCTTTTATAGTCGCCTGTGCACCAAAATCTAGATTATCCCAGTCTGTGTCCCAGGCACAGTGCATGATGTGACCAAACGTCTCAGTTAAGCCATAGACCTGCATGACCTCCATTCCTAACTGTTCAACCTTTTCAAGTACCGCGGGTGGTGGCGGTGCACCTGCTGTCATGACCTGAACAGAATGCTCAAAAGTCTTCTGATCAATTTCTGGTGCGTTGATCAAAAGGCCCAGTACGACCGGGGCACCGCCAAAGTGTGTGACCTTATATTCGCTTATTGCATCGAAAATTATTTTGGCACTAATTTTTTTAATGCAGATAATTGAGCCGGCCACTAGCGCGTTCAGCCAGGCATGGCCCCAGCCGTTGCAATGAAACATTGGCACGGTATATAGGTAAACCGGATGCTGCGGTACACCCCAAGCAGGCACCGTTCCCATAGCCATCAGATATGCGCCACGATGATGAATGACAACACCTTTGGGCGTGCCCCCCGTGCCTGAGGTGTAGTTTAGGCCGTATGCTTCCCATTCACTCTCTGGCAGTGACCATGAATCATCTGGGTCTCCGCTTTCAAGAAAGTCATCGTAAAGAACTTCTTTTGGGAAGTGATGTCGGGAGACTTCATGGTTGGGGCACGGTATTACAATTAGCTTTTTTTCGCTGGTGTTGATTTCGGTTAGCGCTAGTTCCAGTTGCGCTGTGAGTTCAGCGTCTACGACAACAACCGCAGGCTCCGCGTGCGCTATGATCCTAGCGATTGTGTCTGTGTCCAGTCTGGTGTTTATCGTATTCAGTACGCACCCTGCCATCGCGACGGCGAATTGTAACTCAACCATTTCTGGAGTATTGAAGGCGAGAACGGTTATAACCTCACCACGCTTGACGCCAGATTTTTTTATCGCAGATGCAAAAAGGCAGCAGCGTGTATAGACCTCGGACCAAGTCCTTGTTTTTCCGTTATAGGTCGTGGCTGGTTTGTTTCCATAGACTGCCGCCGTTCTCTTGATAAAGGATAGAGGGCTCAGGGGGACATGATTAGCAGCCCTCGGCTTCATGAATTTACTGTTGATCGAATCTACTTTGGTCATTTTTGTCTTTACCTAAACATCGGTAGCGGAGTCACTCGTGCCTCTCTTTTATGGTCAGAGAAGTCAACAACTACTTCGTTCCCGTCAATTGCGTGTCTCGTATCTATAACACCTACCGCGATATTGGAATTCAGTCTAGGGCTGTATGCCGCTGCGGATGCGTAACCGACGTAATCATCTTCGGAGTAGATCGAAGACCTGTCCTCGGGGGGTGAATTAAACCTTGGTCCATCGACCCGGAGTCCAACAAATTCGCGCTTTACGCCGGTTTGCTTGATCTTTTGAAGTGGCGCCTTGCCAATAAACTCCTGATTTTGATCGAGGTCAATAAAACGACCAAGACCAAACTCAAACGGGTTGCTCTGCTCGTCACAGTCGGTTCTGAAGGAAAGCAGTCCACTTTCCAGTCGTTCGACATAGTTTGGCGCACCTGGACCGATGTTATATTGTGCCCCCGCATTTTTAACTTCGGCCCATAAGCTTTCTCCAAGATTGTTATCGAGGAGATAGATTTCAAAGCCTCCTTGTTTCGACCAACCGGATCTGGCCAAAATCACTGGAATACCCTTTAACTTAGTTTCCTGGAAACCAAAAAATTTGAGATCATAGATCCATTCTCCAAACATGTCAGCGATTAGGGGTGTCGCGAGCGGTCCTTGGACCGCGAGTGGTGATGCGTCAGGTTCGAAAACATCGACACGATATTTAAGGGAGTCAGCGATTCCGGATACCCATAATTTGATATCACTATCTGCTATTGATAACCAAATTTCGTTTTCTGAAATTTGGAGAAGGATAGGATCGTTTATGAGTCTCCCTTGGTAGTCACAGAGTGGAATGTATTTTCCTTGACCGACCTGTAAGTCGTCCAGATTTCTGCCCGTGAGATACCGAGCAAACTTGACTGCATCCCTGCCTTTGAAGGCAACTTGCCGTTCTATGCTGACATCCCACATAGCCACCCCTTTCAATAATCGATCATACTCCGCGGATTTATCACCGTAACTGGTCGGGAAATACATGTGGTTATAGATGCTAGCCGACGTAAGCCCATCCTGTAACGTCGACTTGAAAAAAGGACTTTTCCGGTTCTGTGGACCGATTGAGAGGGAGATTGTCATGGTCGCTCATCTTTTTTTATCGACTTTGCAGGAAAACTTTTTGTCGAGTCAATTAATTTCGTGCACCGAATCGGATCCAGCTGGCTAGTTAAGGCGTCTGTTTAACGGGTTAAATTCTATTTGAATAATTCTTGCGCAAATTCCGCGGTTTTTCGGAAACCCCCAAAAGCGTAGAAGTGGACCGATTCAAAGCACGTGTTAGCTTCAGGGGAAAATTGTGGTGCTAGAGAACAAATTAGCTCGGTGGGATCATATGAATTCACGAGTTTAGTCAGCTTGTCCCGTTCGTTGATCAGAAATTTTAATGAGGGCCCGACGCCAGCCTTGATTGCAAAATTGATTAGTGAAAGAAATTTCGTCGGACCAGCAACACCTACCCGGATTGGCAACATATTCCCTCGGTCGCGGATTACCTTTTCCCAATTGATTATCCGCTGTGCGTCGAAGCAGAATTGAGTCTCAAGAAAAATATTCAGATTTCGTGATACGGCGAGGTGATTTTTTTGATCGAGAGCGTCTTGGAGTTGTTGTTCCGTAATGTCAGGAGAACCCTCGGGATGACCTGCTACTCCTATATTAATGATACCAAAGTGCTCAAATACACCGGAGCTGATGAGGTCTGCAGAACTTGAGAAGCGGCCGGCAGGCTGATCCTTGGTGCCGGCGATGATTAAGACCTCTGAGATCTCAAGGTCTGCATATTTTTCCACGACTCTGGCTAGGTCACCTTCGTCGGCTGTGGTGCGGGCGGTGATGTGTGGTATTGGATTCATGCCATCCCGTTTCAATTTCTCAACCGCTGTGAGGGTGTCTCGGACGGACGTCTTTGGCAGGCTAGTAACGTTAACTTTAGTGCCCTTTTCGAGGAACGCTGAGAAACAACTGATAGTATTAGATTCTTTGGGCGTGATCTCTATCGACCAGCCCTTCAGCGAAGCCTTGGCATCAAACGTTTTCATTTTATGTTCACTTTTTGGTAGTGTAGATCGGTCAGGGTTAATCCGAATCCGTAAAATCGCAAGTGAAATCGTGGGTCACCTCAGAGTGCGCAGTCCTATAGCGGGCAGGAAAGGCTCGCAATCGGTAGCGGTGACTTAACATTAGATCTCCCAGAATGATTAGGTAACAGGAGTGAGCGTAAATGTTCGACATGAATTCATCAATATCAGTCTACGATGAAGCTTTGTGTGAGGCGTTAAAGTATGAATCTACACGACAAGAGGATCACGTTGAGCTGATTGCCTCAGAGAACTATGCAAGTCCCAGGGTTCTGGAGGCGCAAGGCTCGGTTCTCACTAATAAATATGCAGAGGGCTACCCTGGCAAGCGGTACTACGGGGGTTGTGAACATGTGGACGTGGTCGAGCAGTTGGCTATTGATCGTGCAAAGCGGCTTTTTGGGGCGGAATACGTGAATGTGCAGCCTCATGCCGGTTCGCAAGCCAATGCGGCGGCATATCTCGCGTTAATGGATGCGGGCGACACGGTTCTTGGTATGTCATTGGCAGATGGTGGCCACTTGACGCACGGTGCCTCCGTCAACTTTTCGGGCAAGGTCTATAACGCAGTTCAGTACGGTATCGATGCCGATGGCTACATGGACTACGACCAGATGTCGGATCTTGCTGACCAGCATAAGCCTAAGTTAATTCTTGGTGGTTTCTCAGCATACTCTCGTGTGGTCGATTGGGCCAAGATGCGGCAAATCGCCGATAATGTCGGCGCATATTTTTTAGTTGATATGGCCCACATCGCGGGCCTTGTCGCGGCCGGTGTTTATCCGTCACCCATCCCGCACGCACATGTGGTCACAACCACAACACACAAGACATTACGCGGCCCCCGGTCGGGCTTGATTCTGTCAGGTCAGGACGACGAAATCCTTCACAAGAAACTGAACTCTGCGGTATTTCCTGGGATGCAGGGCGGACCCCTAATGCACGCGATCGCTGCAAAGGCGGTGGCCTTTAAAGAAGCGATGGAACCAGAATTTAGAGCCTACCAAGAGCTGGTCGTGAAAAATGCGCAGGTGATGGCATCGGTCTTCGTCGAACGAGGATTCAAAATCGTCTCGGGTGGAACCGATAATCACTTGATGCTGGTGGACTTAGTTGCTCAGGGAATTACTGGGAAAGCGGCCGATGCCGCACTCGGTGAGTCACACATCACAGTGAATAAGAATGCCGTACCGAACGACCCGCAGTCGCCATTCGTGACGTCAGGGATTCGAATTGGTACACCCGCTGTTACGACTCGTGGATTCGTCGAGAGCGACTGCCGTGAGCTGGCTCACCTGATCTGTGATGTGCTTGATAACCTTGACGATGAGGGCGTCAAGGGGAGAGTCCGTGATCGAGTTAAGGCGATGTGTGATCGCAATCCGGTGTACCGTTAAGCATCCGGTCGATACGGGCATCTTTTTTTGCCCATATCGAATTCATCCATGCTCGGAACGCTTTGAGTTCAGCCAAGGTCTCTAGCTTTCCTTCGAGCCCCTCCGGTATCTCAATTCGTTCGACATGGATCATGGCTTTAGGAACATGGCCCGCGAGTAAATGCCAGACACTCAGTCGTGCCCCGGGATATGCGAGCGTGATATCAAATATCCCATCCAGGCGGTCCCGAAGGCAATGAAGTGCGAGCTGCGGACCGCCAACCTTAGGCTTAAGCAAATGCTGATACGGTGAACGGTTTTTCTTGTGTTTTTCGGGAGTGAATCGCGTACCTTCGGCATAATTCACTATCACACACGCCTGGTCGGGGTTCCGCGACAACACCTCGTGGGCATGTTCAAAATCACGATTCTTTAGGTCGGGTCGATTCTTAATGTCCTCCTGCGTGTAGCGGCGCATTATCGGAAAATTTAGAGCCCACGCGCAAATATTGATAACGGGTACATAAAGCAGTTCCCATTTCATAAAAAAACGCGGGAGCGTGGTGCCCTTGCCGAGGACTACCATCACCATCATGATGTCAATCCAACTCTGGTGATTTGCGATAATGAGATAGGTCCCCTCGGGATTAATTTCGTCACCAGTTACGACATACTCCATGGGTACCGTGGTTAACAGCCAACGCATGAAATCACCCCAGGTCCTAGCAATGCGAGCAGCGAGTCGATAGCTTAGTGTCCGCGTTGATGGGATTAACTTTAGGGGTGATACGAGGGTTATGAGCAATCCCCCTAAAAATGTTGCGACTGCGAGAAGAAAAAGACGTAAAATCGATAACATTGATTTAGCCATAGTGTTATTGCGCGTATAGAGTAGCGCGATTAGGCTTCTTGTTCCTTAACCCGTTGGAAGTTTCATGCTTGACGCAATTGTCGTAGAACCATCACAAACCGCCGATAGTGCCGTTGTCTGGCTCCACGGGCTCGGTGCAAGTGGTCATGACTTTGAGCCTGTATTACCGTTGTTGGAACTCGACAGCCAGACCACACGTTTCATTTTCCCGCACGCTCCTCAGATTCCTGTGACCGTGAATGGTGGGATATCGATGCCCGCCTGGTACGACATTGAGCACATGGATATCGATCGGACAATCGACGTTTCCGGGATTTCTCGCTCAGCGGACCGAGTGGATGCCATTGTTCAAACGGAAATGGATGAGGGCATCCCTGCAAGCCGCATCATTCTTGTTGGCTTTAGTCAAGGTGGAGCAGTCGCGCTCTATGCCGGTGTGCGTTCTAGACAATGTCTCGCTGGAGTTTTAGCGCTGTCGACTTATTGGGTTGGGGCACAAGATTCTGACTTAATGCCGGGGCGTGCTCCTGAAGGCTTACCTATCGAGATTCATCATGGAACCTTGGATCCTGTGGTCCCCTATGTACTTGGAGAGCAAGCGTATGACGCACTGTCGGCGCTAGGCTATCCGGTTACGTTTCAGGCATTTGACATGCCGCACAGCGTAGCGCCTGAACAACTTAAGGCCGTTGGGCAATGGATGGCGTTGCGTTTGAAACCCGATTCCTCATCAAGGAGCAAGGAATGAGAGAACCTGTACGTATTGCTGTTACTGGTGCCGCCGGCGCGATCAGTTACACAATTTTATTCAAAATTGCAGCCGGAGAGCTGCTAGGCAAGGATCAACCGGTGATCCTTCAGTTAGTGGAGATCCCACCGGCAATGACAGCGCTTAATGGTGTTGTTATGGAATTGATCGACTGTGCTTTTCCGCTAGTGACTGGTATCTCAACGAACGACAACCCAGAAGAGGGCTTTAAGGATGCT
>Ga0163109_10001237_pt1 | contig 20334 bp, 14 predicted proteins | sample CRUFie1St13metaG_FD_108704 | JGI IMG/M metagenome (GOLD analysis project Ga0163109, IMG submission 108704) | Marine microbial communities from the Costa Rica Dome - CRUD Field 142mm St13 metaG | ecosystem: Environmental > Aquatic > Marine > Oceanic > Photic zone | place: Costa Rica: the Eastern... | reverse complement strand
TAGAATTGGTAGATGGTGCCATTGCCATCATCGACCGTCAAGTTGCCGCCCATTCCAGGCTCAAATGCCGGCAAGGGGCTGGTTCCCGCGAATCCATATGCGGTTGGCTCGGGGCCTTCTGACGTCTCTGACCCAACAGTGAGGTAGCTGTCATAGGCAACCATCGGATCGTCCATGAGCAATTCGGGCGTGATGCCAGACGCGTTCCAGTCCCCATTGGACGGGTGGTTGTACCACGAGCCCGACGACGTGTTGATGACCATGGGGGAACCTGGGGTTCCGCCTGAAATGGAGTACACGTAGTCGTCGGCGCTTTCACAAACAACATGCACCCTGTAGGTGGTCATGCTGTCCAATTCTCCTCCTGAGTGCACCATCACCGTCTCCACTTCGAGCCAGTACCCCTCAGGTTCGGTGCATGAATCGCAGATGCCGTCCGCATCGGCATCTTCCGCGCATGGGCCTCCGCAGACCCCAAGTGCGTCGTTGAACAGACAAGAGCCGTCGTCGCAGCTCGCCCCGGGATCGTAGTTGCATGCCGTGGAGTCCGTGCAGGCCAAGTATCCCGAGCCTCCGCACTCGCCGCACTCGTCGAATGTCAGACACGCGCCACTGTCGCATGTTGCACTTGGGTCAAAGTTGCACGCCATGAAATCGGTGCATCCCAACACTCCAGAACCTCCACACTCGCCACAATCGTCTAACTCAAGGCAACTGCCATCGTCGCACGTCGCGGCCTCATCGTAGTTGCACGCAGTCTCATCGGTGCATCCGAGCATTCCTGTCCCTGCGCACTCTCCGCATTCATCGATGACCCCATCACAGGTGTCGGTGGCGTCGCAAATTCCATCTCCGTCTGAATCCTCCAAGCACAGGCCATCGCATCCATACCCTACTCCGTACAAATCCTCGGCATACAAGCAGGCATCCTCCAAGGGGTTCGTCTGCTCCTCCACAGGGACGTAGTTGCATGCATCAGGATCCGGGCAATCTCCTGAACAAAGACCATTCAGCATAAACGTAAACTCGTACGTTGCCGCTTCGGCCGACGTCCAGCCATTGACAATCTCGATGGTCCATGTTCCTGTGCCGGCCAGCAATCCGTCTGGGACATCAATGGTTGTGCTGTAATCGCCTGGAACAGAAACATCCCAGTCATCAGGCCACAAGGTTGCCCCACCAAAAGACCCTCCTGTGCCGATGTCTTCACAATCCCCAACCGGACTCAAATTGTATCCGCCCCAAACCAAACATGAGCCATCTGGTGCGTACAAATACACCAACACATCCGAAGGCCATGCACCTCCGCTTCCCGTCCACGTCAGATCGACATCGATGCTTTGGAGGTCCACATTGAATGCGGCACTTGCTTCTCCCGATTCCTCGGCGTTCAGTGTGGCTGTGAGTTCAATTTGTCCAGAACATTGGGCGTTGACGCCCTTGGGCATGGCCCAGAAAAAGGCCACCGTCATGGCCATCAAAAAGTGTGGTGTTTTCATTTCAATCATTGTTGGCACCGAACTTAACAAAAAACCCCACGCAAGGCCTCGGCCTGCGCGGGGTTGTTGATTTCTTGCAAAGGAGTGTTAGCGGCTCCCGATCATCACTTGACGCACAATCCATCCCGCGTCATTGGACACCTTCAACAGGTACGCTCCTGCTGGCAACGCAGAGACATCCCATGCCAAGCGTCCACCCACGGCGGATTGAGAGGCCACCACCGTTTGACCTGACACCGAAGTCAAGGTCAATTCGTGCAGCTTTCCTTCCGGCAAAATCACGTTCAACACGTCCACCACAGGGTTGGGGAACATCTCGATGTTGGAGAGTTCGGGCGAAAGGACATGAATGACCACCTCGCCTTCACACAGGCAATCGGCGTTGATGGTGTCGTTCAAGGTGGCTGCATCCTCGTCGTCGCACGCATCTCCGACCAACACGCATCCCATGTCGTCGTCGGTGGCATTGGCGTCGTAGTTGCAGGCATCGGCGTTGGTGCACCCTGCCACCTCGAGTTCATCACACACCCCGTCGCCATCGGCATCAGAAAGACAGTTTCCGTCGCAATCGTAATGTTCTTCTGGCTCCTCACAGCTGCCGTCGTCGTCCGTTGCAGATGCATCGTAGTTGCACGCCGTGGCGCTCGTGCACCCACCCACTTCCAACTCGTCGCAAACGCCGTCGGCGTCGGTGTCGTTCAGACAATCGCCATCGCAGTTGAGGTTCTCCGCAGCATACGTGCAGGAACCGTCGTCAAGGGTGGCTTCGGGCGTGTAATTGCACGCCGTATCATCTGTGCATCCTGCAAGTTCAGTCTCGTCGCAAATGTCATTTTCATTCACATCGTTCAAGCATGCTCCATTGCAGTCGAGGTTGACTTCGGCATAGGTGCAAGAGTCGTCGCTGTCCGTGGCGTTTTCATCGTAGTTGCACGCCGTCGCGTCGGTGCAACCCACCACTTCCAACTCGTCACAGACGCCATCCATGTCTGCATCGGCAAGACATTCTCCTGCGCAATCGTAGTATTCTTCAGCATACACGCAGCTGCCATCGAACTGGGTGGCATTCTCATCGTAGTTGCACGCCGTGGCATCTTCACAACCCAACACCTCGTCGGTGTCGCACACCCCATCTCCATCAAAATCGGACTCGCAAGTCCCTCCGCACACGCCCACCACGTCAAGGACGTTGCCATCGCAATCGCAATAGCCCTCTTCAGGCGCAGAGCAGCCGCATTCGTAAATCGCACCTGGCCCATTGCAAACACCACATTCGTCCAATACACCACCAACGCATTCGTCAAGACTGTAACACACTGAGGAGGAATCGAATTCGAGGTTCAAACTCACGGCGTTTTGCGACTCTCCGTTGGGGTACACACGGACACTGATCAACCCATCGATGTCGCCATTGGTGGTGAGCTGCATGACCAAAACGCGCAAATCCTCTCCCGCAAATGCAGGGTGCGTCTCGACCTGCCCCATGCCAGGATAGAATTGGTACACCAATCCTGACCCTCCACCAATGTACACGTTGTTGCCACCTCCCGGCTCGAATTCGGGACTGGGGTTGTTTCCTGCAAACCAAAGCCCAAAAGGTTCCGGACCATCCGAATTTTCCGACCCGACGGTGAGGTAGCTGTCGTACGCAGCCAATGGATCTGAACTGAGCAACTCCGAGGTGAGGCCTGACGCATTCCAATCGTCGTTGGAAGCGTTGTTGTACCACGTTCCTGATGTGGAGTTGATGATGAGAGGGGATGCGGTGCCACCTGAGATGGAGTACACAAAGTCGTCTGTGTTTTCACAAACCACATGGAGCCTGTAGGTGGTCATGCCATCCAGCTCACCGCCCATGTGTTCCATCACCGTTTCCACTTCAAGTCGGTAACCCTCCTCTTCAATGCACACATCGCAAATGCCATCGGCATCGGCGTCCTCCGCGCATGCCCCTCCGCACACACCGAGCGCATCGTTGAACAAGCACGAACCGTCGTCGCAACTCGCTCCTGCGTCGTAGTTGCATGCCAACGAGTCCGTACAAGCCAGGTAGCCCGAGCCTCCGCACTCGCCACACTCGTCGAGTGTCAGACATCCTCCGCTGTCGCACGTTGCCCCCGGATCAAAGTTGCACGCCGTGAAATCGGTGCATCCCAACACTCCGGAACCTCCACATTCGCCGCAATCGTCCAATTGGAGACAACTTCCGTTGTCGCAGTCCGCGTCTTCATCGTAGTTGCAGGCCATGGGATCGGTGCATCCGGAGGTGTTTGTGCCCCCGCATTCGCCACACTCATCAATGACCCCCTCGCAGGTGTCCACAGCGTCGCAGATTCCGTCTCCGTCTGAATCCCCCAAGCACAGGCCATCGCATCCATATCCCGTTCCGTACAAATCTTCAGGGAACAGGCAGGCATCCTGCAAAGGGTTGTTCTGTTCCTCCTCGGGAACGTAGTTGCACGCGTTGGGGTCGGGGCAATCCCCTGCACACACGCCATTCAGCGTGAAGACAAAGTCGTAGGTCGACGCATCGGGGGCGCCACCCCAGCCATTGACAATCTCAATGGTCCATTCGCCAGTGCCCGACACCAAGCTGTCGGGGACATCGATTGTTGCGCTGTAGTCGCCAGTGACCGAGGTGTCCCATTCGTCGGGCCACAAGGTGTTGTTGTTTGCGCCTGTCCCTCCTGTCCCGACATTCTCACACCCCTCTTCAGGTTCAACGTTGTATCCACCCCACACCAGGCATGCACCGTCAGGGGCGTAGACATAGACAAGCACATCAGAAGGCCAGGCGTTTGTGCTTGCTGTGTAGGTCAAATCAACGTCGACGGTTTGGAGGTCCACGTTGAAAATGGCACTGGCACTCGCCGATTCCTCTGACGCAAGGGTTGCAGAAAGTTCAATTTGTCCAGAGCATTGGGCGTTGACGCCCTTGGGCATGGCCCAGAAAAAGGCCACCGTCATGGCCATCAAAAGGTGAATTGTTTTCATCATCGCAAAGTGGTTTGACGCCGAACTTAACAAAAAACCCCACACAGGCCTAGGGCCTGCATGGGGTTGTTGATTTCTTAAAGTTGATTGTTAGCGTCTGCCAATCATCACTTTGCGCATGGTCCAAGCGTTGGGGCTCACCACTTTCAAGACGTAGGCACCGGCGGGCAACGCCGACACGTCCCAGGCAAGTGAACCACCGACAGAGACCTGATCGGACAGGACCGTTTGGCCTGAAACCGCCATGAGCGACAACCCGTGGACAGCTCCTTGAGGCAACGTCACATTCAAAACGTCCACGACGGGGTTGGGATACACTTCCAGCTCGATGGACTCTTGGTAGGCAATGAGATCGGGAGTTTGGCCTTCGCACTCGCACGCGGCGTTGATGGCGTCGTTCTCAGTATTCGCATCCCCATCGTCGCATGCATCTCCGACCAAAACACAACTGCCGTCGTCGTCCGTGGCCGTCTCGTCGTAGTTGCATGCGTACGGGCTGTTGCAGCCCAGCACTTCCAACTCGTCGCACACGCCATCTCCATCTGTGTCAGACAGACAATTGCCGTCGCAGTCGTAGTACTCTTCCGCTCCCTCGCACGTTCCGTTGTCGTCCGTGGCGGCGGCATCGTAATTGCATGCCTCTGGGTCCGTGCAACCGGCAACTTCCTCTTCGTCGCAAATGCCATCGCCGTCCGCATCGGAAACGCAAGTGCCTTCACAACCACAGTCCGCAGTGACCATGTCGTTCTCCGTGTTGGCGTTCATGTCGTCGCACATGTCGCCCGGCAGTTCGCAACTCATGTCGTCGTCCGTGGCCGCCTCGTCGTAGTTGCACGCCATGTCGTCGGTGCATCCCATGATTTCGTCCTCGTCGCAGATGCCGTCGCCATCGCTGTCCATCGCGCATGCGCCCGCACAACCGCACTCGGCGTTGACCACGTCGTTTTCTGTGTTGGGATTCATGTCGTCGCATGCGTCGCCCACAAAAAAGCACGAGCCATCGTCTTCGACCGCCCCTTCCACATAATTGCATGCCATGGCGTCGGTGCAACCCGCCGACGGCTCGGAAATGGTCAAGGTGTAGCCGTCAAACTCAAAGGGGACGGATTGAGGGATGCCGAAAAATGCAATCCAGGCCGTCGTTGTGATTTCAGCCGTGAACACCCCAGTCATTGTGGGGATGCCCGTCAAATCGGCGCAGTATTGGCCGCCTCCGAGAAAGGCATTGGGATTGGAAGACACCCCGTTGTTGTTGGGCGACAAGGTCAATCCGATGTCAGACACCAACAATGTTGCTCCCATTTCATCCACGAGCACAATGTCCTCGATGATGACCGAGTCCAAATCGCTTGTCACAGGCGATCCTGGCACATCGGCCAACGACGCAGGAATGACGACATGGATGGTTTCGCTGTAGGGTTGTCCGAGGGTGCCGTCCGCAAATGTTTCACCCACCTGAGGGTCAGGACTGATGCCAAAAGGCGTTCCCATGAAGTCAAAATCGTCGGGCGAACACTGCGCCGATCCCGACAAAGCGACAACACTCAATGCCGCGAGAGAGAGAAAGAGATGTTTCATAAAACAAGGTTTGGTTTACGCCCAAGGTACACGCTCTCGCCTCCCATTGGAGGTGGCTCCCCTTCAGGTTTCCCACAAGGCTGCCTGCATTCAGCAGACCAAACCAAAATTGCCCAGCAACACCAACAGGTCCGCCACGGTCACCGCTTCGTCGCCGTCCAAATCGCCTGGGCATGCCGCCACACTCGGCGGAATCAACAACTCCAGCGCATCAGACACCCCGTCGCCGTCCGAATCCGCACTCAAGGGGTTGGACCCAAACACATCCAATTCCGCACCGTCCGTCAGTCCATCGCCGTCGGAATCTTGCACGGACGGGTCCGTGCCGAACAGCAACTCGTCGGCATCCCACAATCCGTCTTGGTCGCTGTCCTCGCACCAATCGCCTGTGCCGTTGCCGTTGAAGTCCGCCTGGGCCGGGTTGGGGAAGTCCAAGCAATTGTCGAAGACATCCGGGACCCCATCCTCGTCGGTGTCTACTTGCGACCCGGCCACCGCCACATCCACCACAACAGGAAGGTGGTCCGAGGCGCTCCACGTGTCGTTTTCGAGCAACCCGTACTGGGTCAATCTCTCCGGCGTCATGTCCGAAGTTTGAAGACCAAAGGACTTCACGACCTCCAGGACGCCATCGGAGACGAGGGCGTAATCGAGCTTGCCGGGCATGTACCACCCACCGTCGTTGCGCCAAGTGTAGTCCATGGGGCGATCGGCTTGAACACCGGCCACTTGAAGCATGCCCGTGCCGTCCCAGTCCGGGGCGAAATCCGGACCAAATTCTCCCTCGTCGGCAATGTCTCCCGTCTCGAGGGTGTGGATCGGCGCCTCAAGCCCGACCATATTCAGGTCGCCCCCAAACAGGATTGGCGACCCAGCCGGGATGTCAATTTGTCCTCCTGGCGTCATGGCATCACGTTGAAAGGCCATGTATTCGTCGGCCTCGTCTTGACGCTTCTGCTCGTTTGAGGCCCCGCCACAGCACTTCAAATGCGAAGAGGTGAAGAGCATGGGCAGGCCCAGCGCCTCGGCCGTGTTCACCACGGCCGGAAAACTGCGGTACACACCCGCGTACGACGATTCAATGGGGTACGTGCTCGCCACCATCAGGTCGTAGTCGTCCTTGACCACATTCCACGTCGTGCCGGGAAGCCACGACTCGAGGAGGCCCTTGACATAGGTTGCCGACACGTCGTCCACTTCACTGAAACCAATGACGTCCGGTTGCAGTGCCTGCACCATCCTGCCCATGGCGGCGGCGGCTGAGGTTTGGTCCATGCGACGGTTGACATTCCACCACATCGCCCTGATGGCCGTCACGGGTCCCCGTTCCAACGGCACGGGTTCATACTGAGAAGGGGTGTTGTCCAGCACCAGCGTGGCAGGGGCATCCGGCAAGGTCTCCCCGTGATCCGTGTCCACCCACTGCCAGCTCACGGAACCACTGCCCACTCCTGACATGCTTCGGTCCAATGCCAATTCAAATGCAGTACCGCTGTACGTCGGAGCACCATGCAGACCGATGTTGTTGAAGCTCAACGTGGTCTGAACGCCGCCGGCATTGTACCGTCGCACCTCGTTGTTTGCAAAGTCCATCACGAGCTCCACCCCCATGTCAGGCTGGACCCAACCCGTGTTGGGGTTGTTGTCCGTGTCCACCCACAGCTGCACACCGTGAGGAACAATGGACTCGTCCAGCGCAAGCTCCACCTCCAGGTCGAGCTTCCAAAACACCCATTCCGCATTGGACGTCGCCGCCCCCCCCACCACATGGGTGTTGGAAGGGTTCGTGGTTGCAACCAGATTGGACCAATCCGAGAAATCGTTGTCGAGTGTGATTTGGCCTTGCGCTTGAAATGCCAAACACAGTCCAACAAGCGCCGTCAAACCCTGGGGAAGAACTCTCATGAAACGAAGATACGCGGTCAGTCGTGGAAGGTCCCTTGCTCCACGTCACGAACAAACGCTGTGACGCCACCAAAAAAAGCGTCGGCGTCGTCCCACAGCGCCAAGTGAGATCCATTCTCGCAAATCAACGAACGCCCCTGTTGAACCAGCGTGGCCTGTCGTGCCATCGCTGCGGGGTCCATGGTGTCGTGCGTGGCGCCCACCATCAACGTGGGCACGGAGATTTCTCCAAGCCTTGGGGTGATGTCCCAATCGATGATTCGGCCTCCAACCTTGAACTCGCTTGGTCCTTGCATCAAGTCATACAGTTTGTAATTCATCCGCGAAAACGACCCCACGACCTCGTCAGGCCACTTGTCCAAACGGCACACGTGCTTGCGGTAGAACTCCTTGTCGATGAGGTCGAGGTACACGGGGTTTTGCAAGTCGCCCGCCTCCTCAAACGCTTCCAAAGAGTCCACAAGAGAGGGGCGCATTTGGGGACGCAGGGTGGACACATTGTACGCGGCATATTCCGGAATGGATGACTGCATATTGCACACAATCAATCCTTTGAGGTTGTTTTGATAAACCAAAGCATACTCCATGGCGATGATGCCTCCCCAGCTGTTTCCAAGCAAGTAAAAGTTGTCCGAATCCAGGCCCAGGGCGACGCGCACCTGTTCCACTTCTTCGACCCAACGGTCGATGTTCCAGAGGTCTTCGGTGGGCTGGTCGCTGTAAAAACTTCCGAGCTGGTCGTACATGTGAACTTCGGCGTTGCCCAGGTCGGACAAGGTTGGATGGCCGGGCATTTGGTAGGCAACGTTGAGCATGTACTCGTGGGTGCATGCCGGTCCGCCGTGAAGCACCAAGACCTTCACTGCGTCGCTCTCCCCGAAGCGTTGCGTGAAGACCTCGTGTCCGCTGCTCAGCGACACCATGGTCACCCCCGGCTCGGCATGCTTGGCGTCGCGCTGAGCGCGGTCCTCCTCCGAGAACGCCATGGCACAATTGCCGGTGACATGGTAGTCGTCGTTGGCACGGTCCGGGTTCGATGGGGGCTCCGATGTGGAGCAGCCTGCGATGGCCACGGCTACACATGCCGTCATGAGGGGGTGGAAACAATTCATGACCCCAAGATGGCACGCATCGATGAACAATGCACCCTTCATGGGTGTCTCATGAGCATGTCGGAGGCACCGAAGTCCAACCCCGCGGCCAACAAACGCGACGCGATGCCCACCAAGCCGGTGGACAGGGCCTCCCTTCCATGGAAAGACTGGCCGGCCGAAGACCTGGACCGCGTCATCCAAATGGCCTGGGAAGACCGCACGCCGTTCGAAGCCATCGAATGGCAGTTTGGGTTGAAAGAGAACGACGTCAGATCCCTCATGCGCCGATCCCTCAAGCGCAAGAGCTTTGAGATGTGGCGGAAACGGGTGAAAGGCATGGGCACCAAGCACCTGATCAAGCGCCCCGACGAGGTCGGCCGTTTCCGGGCGCCTGGACAGCGACCCTAGTCCACCTTGCCCTACCTTGGCTCCCTCATTTGAACCCCGCGATCATGAAGTTTCCTTCATTTTCTCCCCGCTGTGCCTTTGCCGCAGTGTTTGCGTTGATGCTGCTCTCCATCACCCCGTCTTGGGGCCAAAGAAGCGGCTCGAAATCCACCAAAATCGACATCACGACCCTTCCCACCGTGCCAGAAAGCATCGTGGACAAGGTGGCATTCTTCGTGCATGCGGACCCCAATTTTTTCACCCTCGATGACCTTCGTCGTTACGGCGGCAACATCAAAATCATCAAGGCAGGAGAACGTCTCGAGAACATGAAGTACTTCAGCCTCGGCCGGGAAGTCAGCATCGTGGACGACATGCCCACATGTGTGGTCGATGTGGCGCTCGGACCGGAAACCTATCCCGAGCCACAGGTGAAATCCGCGTCCCAAAAGAACTCCGACGCCAAGACCTACTACGCCGTCATTGACCACAACATGCCGGTGCGGGTGACCATCTCCGACGGCAACGGCAATGTGCTCGATGGGTATGAAATCAACACCAACAACAGCATCCAGTACGGCAATGAAAAGATCTCCACTATGGAATCGGGTCCCCTCGGAGGATTCAGTTACACGGCAGGCAGATTGAGTTTTTCAAGCCCCATGGAGGTGCGGAATCAACTCCGCAGCTACGAGGGCCAGCGCTTCGTGCGCCGGAAAGCGGCGCTGATGCAGTTGAGCAAAGTCATCGACGAAATGGAGGACCGCCTCTTCTTCATCGGAACCAAGCACGACATCGAGATTTTCGTGGGGAAAGGCAAGCACGATTACACCCCACTTGAGACGGCACAAGCCGAAGCGCTTGAAGCCTTCAAAACGGGCAACTTCGATGCACTTTCCGGCCCCATGGATGTTTGGGCCGCTTGGGCACAGGACGTCGACTTCACCGACAAGAAGGCCAAGGTGACCAAGAAGGTCGCCACAGGACTTCATCTCAATTTGGCCGTCAGCCACCTCTACAGAGACGAATTCGCCGAATGTGCGCAAGCCATTTCCGCGGCGCGCGGACTTGCTGTGGGCGAGAATGCCAACTTGGCCAAATGCGACGAATTGCTCAACCGGTTGATGAAACGCCGCCGCTGGACGGTGGCCAACCCAGATTTTGTCATGCCTTCCGAGGACGAAGTGGAACGCGAAAAGGCGCCCGACTTCAAGAGCGCCATTGGCAAGCGTTCCCAAAACCGCGACGTGGCCATGATTCTCCCGGGCGACCGCTACTTGGAAATGGGCGACGTGTTGGCCCGTTGGCAGTCTGAATTCGTGGCCGGCAGTGCAGAAGCATCGGCGTCGGAAGCGGCGGAAATGACGATGTCCCAACGCTTGGGCGCAAGGCTGACCAACACCCTTGGAGGCGTTTCCTTGGCATTGAACCCACTGATTGACTCCGATTTGGTCGGGCAGCCGATGCCTGCAGAGGTTTTGGCCATTCCCAAATTGGTCAACCTCGACATCAGCGGCATGAAAATGGGTGCGTTGCCCGAGAACATCGATGAACTCAACATGCTCCAAACCCTCATTGTGAGCGGCAACGAACTCAACGAGCTCCCCGCCTCGCTGGCGAACATCCCTACCCTCAAGCGGGTGGTGGCACGCAACAACAATCTGACCAGCATTCCCGAGGGGATGGAAAACCTCACGGAATTGAAAACGATTGACGTCAAGGGGAATCCATTTGACGACGGTGCGAAGGTGCAGACCATCCGCCGCTTCGGGGAAGATGTGAAAATCAAGGTGGACTGATGCGCGGGGCCATCCAATGCATCGCCGTTGCGCTGACTCTAGGCGCCTCGTTCACATGGGCCACCGCGCAAGACATGTCCACCCCGCCGGTGCTGCATGAGGGCCTGCTCAAAGTGAGTTTGACCGACTTCATCTCAGGCAAATACAGCCTGTCTTATGAGCGCGTCATTGGGGATTGGTCGTCTGCGGAATTCACCGTCACAGGAATCGGCCTGACGACGTCCGACTACACCTACAACATCGCCCAACCTTCGACGTCCCCATGGGACAGCTTCTACCCCAACCTGCCCGCCGATTTGGAGATGGAAATCTCGGGATGGGAAATTCAAGGAGCGGTTCGGAAATACGGTTGGGTGGACGACGGGGTCCCCGATGGCTTCTATGCATCTGCATTCGCCACCGTGGGAAGCGTGTCCATCTCTGCCGATGAAACGTTTCGCGAGGTCAACTTCGATCCTGACACCGTGTTTGCCGCGTCCGATCTCGTCGAAATTGACCATACGTTGAGCTTGAAAAGGTGGGGGTTTGGGTTGACCATTGGGTACCAATGGCTCATGCAAAGCGGACTCGGATTGGACGCCTACTTGGGGCCTATGTTCCGGGGCATCACCAAGGAGTTCGCGATGGAAGGTCGTTCTTCTGGCGAGGCCGAGGACATTGTCGGCCAGCGCACCCAACAACGTTACTGGCTGGGGCCTGGCGCTTCGGAGCACTACAACGGCAACACGGGGCCTTGGTTCACTGGAGGCCTGCGCATCAGCATGGCGTTCTGACTCCGGAGAACCCTCAGTGCACCTTCTCTCCGTGCTGGCTGTCGTCGAGGCCGCGCTGCTCTTGTTTGGAGGTCACCCGCATGGGAATCAAGTTGTTCACCACGGCAAACAAGGCGTAGCTCAAGCCAAACGCCCCCACCGCCACCGCCACAAGGGCGGCGATGTGCTTGCCAAACGTCTCGAACTCCCCTGACGTCAGCCCCACCTCGGCCGCAAAGACCCCGGTGAGAATCATCCCCACCATGCCGCCAATGCCGTGGCTGGCGAACACATCGAGGGTGTCGTCGACGCGGCCGGACTTGTGAAACACATCGATGGCCAGGTTGCTGACAAGGGAGGCGACAAATCCGATCAACACGCTGTCCCCCAAGCTGACAAAACCCGCGGCAGGCGTGATGGCCACCAAGCCGACCACGGCGCCGATGCACGCGCCCACGGCGGACATCTTGCGGTCGCGGAACCGGTCAAAAAAGATCCAAGTGATCATCGCTGTTGCGGAGGCCAAATTGGTGTTGGCAAACGCAAGCACCGCATCCGCACCTGCGGAAAACGCCGAACCCGCATTGAACCCAAACCAGCCAAACCAGAGCAACCCCGTGCCCAAAATCACAAAGGGAATGTTGGCCGGTGTCAATTCGCTGTCCATCCGGCGGCCGAGGAAGAGCGCCCCAGCCAACGCCGCACAACCCGCAGACATGTGCACCACCGTGCCCCCTGCAAAATCAAGCACGCCCCATTGCCGAAGCAACCCATCAGGGTGCCAAGTCATGTGGCACAGCGGCGGATAGACAATCAGGGCAAACAACACCATGAACAAGATGTACGCCCTGAAGCGCACGCGGCCCGCCATGCTCCCCGTGATCAATGCCGGTGTGATGATGGCAAACTTGAGTTGAAACAACGCAAACAACAGAAACGGAATGGTGCCTGCGAAATCCGCGTTGGGGCTCAAGCCCACCCCACGAAACGCCAAGAACGTTCTGGGATCTCCAACAATGCCACCCAAGCTGTCGCCAAAGCACAAGCTGAATCCCACCAACACCCAAAGCACGCTGATCACCCCAAGGGCCACAAAGCTTTGAAGCATGGTGGAAATGATGTGCCTTTTGTCCACCATCCCGCCGTAGAAGAAGGCCAAACCAGGGGTCATCAACAACACAAAGGCACTCGCCACCACCATCCACGCGGTGTCGCCCGTGTCAAGCGTAGACATGGCGGCTTCGGTTGTCGCCTCGTCGTAAGATGTTCCCAAAAACCAAATGGCCGGCACCAATAAGGCCAACGCCAAAAAATTGCTCTTTCTGCCCATGTTCAGCAAATCGAATGAATGACCCAGAAAGCATTGTCTGGCGTGGCGCTTGGCGCCGATGGTCGCGAAACTACTCCCCTCGAATCACATGGGCAACTCGTGTCCTTTGAACAGGCCTCAGAAGGGCCACGTCCAACTGAGCCAGGGCACAGGTTGGCTCGTGCCATCCGAATCATTGAAGAACATGATGGCTGGTTCGAACAACCGCTGCTTTGAAGGACGCCAAACTCGGATGCCCAACGAAGCCACCAGATCTACGGGAAAGAACTCCGGTCTGAAGAAGTAATAGTTCTCGCTCATGAGCCAAGCGTTGTCAGAGATTTGAAGACAACCGCTCAAATTGACCATTGGAGAATCGAGATCGTCCGGTGGTCCGAACGTCCGCTCAACGTAGCCGCCAAGGTACCCCCCTCCAATGGTCAAATGCTCATTTTCATCGCCCAAGGTGAGGTTGGCAAATGGAAAGAACACCGTGCCTCCATCCCACCCCAAATTGTAGAGGGCGCCAGCAGAGACATTGACGCCATCTGCCAATTCGGCGCCGGCTTTGAACGTGAATCCAGCACCCAAGAACGAAGCGCTGAGTCCAGCAATGAAGTTGTCAGACACCCCATAGCTGATGTTGCCTCCGGTGTAGGGAGACAAAGACGCATATCCTTCGCCCGATTTCAAGGTGTGGGCGGATGGTGCGAAAAAGTATCGGGTGGCCTGCAGGGCACGGTCCTTCGAAAGCATCCTTTCTGACCCCTCAATGTCGTTTCCACCTCCATTGCCCATCGTGCCTACTGGCGAATCCGTCATCCTCAAGACGTTGACTTTGGGCACAATCAGCATGCCCATGTCCGGGGTGTTCAAAGTCACCTCCCGGCCATTGTCGGACACGAGATAGCCACAACGAACCACCTTGGAATCCATAGTCAGACACACGTACCGCTGGGCAGCATTTTCCTCAGGAACTTCTTGGGCAGAAGCATGAAGTGACGCCAACAACAGAAGGGAAGCGAACACTGTGATGGGGCCAATTGAACGCAAAACCATGATGTTTTGATTGAAGGTGTTTGATGGATTTTGTGTCGCAATCTAGTCATTTCAATTTGACCTCGCATCCAACCTTCGGACGCGCAACCCACTTGACACGACACTTCACACGGCGTTCCACCGGTGGCATGCATCAACCGCAAAGTCCAACAAAACAACGATATTGGAAGCATGGCACGCATCCTCCTTGCCGGTCTCCTCGCCCTCAATGTGTGCATTCACGGGAATGCACAACGTGACGACAGCACGGAGTCGAGGGACTTGTCTGCCCCTTCCCGTCAAGCGGCGTTTTTGGGCGGCGTGATGCCGATGTCTCAAGCGCTGGGGTTGACGGGTGCGGGCATCGATGTTTTGGTGTGGGAAAACAGCATTCCGATGCTCTCGCACGACGCCTTCGACAATGCCGACATTCAAGTGCTGTACTTCGTGGACGACACCCCGGGCGACCACCCCACTGCAGTCGTTGGCGCCATGGTGGGACAAGGGGATTGTCGCATTCACCCCGTGGCCCCTGAGGCCACCATTTACTTTCTCGAAAACAGCGGAGGAATCGGGTCCAACGTCACGCGTTTGGAACAGTGGCAAGGTCTGCTTGAAGACGGGGTTGGGGAAGTCACAAACTGGTCGTTTCTGGCCGGCGGGCATGAACAAAAGCGCGCCATTTCCGCCATCACGCACGAGCACCGCGAACACCTTCTCGTTCTGGGTGCCGGCAACACGGCCATGGAATTTTTCGCCACCGTCTCCAACGACCAAAAGAATGCCGTCAGTGTCGGAAGCATCAAGCAGAATTTCGAGATTTCTGTGGGCAATTCTGGGTTGGGGCCTTCGGATGAAGGGCGGATCAAACCCGACCTCGTGGACTTTGGCTCTTCCCTCCAATTGCCCAACGTCAATGCCTATGGCGAACCCGCCATCCTCAGCGAGCAAGGATCCTCCTTTGCGTGCGCCATCGTCACGGGCAAGGTGGCCTTGATCCAGGAAGCTGCGGTGACGGCCTTTGGCCACACCTTGGACGGGGACCTCGTCAAGTCGTTGATGGTGCTGACCGCCCAAGACTTGGGGCCGGTGGGGCCCGATTTCGAGTTTGGCTTTGGCCGAGTCCAAATCGACGAAAGCGTCGAATTCGTCAAGCAAGTGGAAGCAGGATGCCCCCGTGTTGGCATGCACATCGGCACGCTCAGTCCAGGACAACGCGACACCATTGACGTGGCCTACTCAGGCGAGCACCCCTTTCAAGCCTGCCTGACATGGATGGACCCCGACCAAGGCAACAATTGGCATGTGGTGGTCAACGATTTGGATGTGTCGCTCATCGACGAAAACGGCGTGGTCGCACTGCCCTGGGCCTTTCCCCACGTGGACGTTTTCCTGAACCACCGCGACAGCTTGGAGCTTCATGAGAGCGCACCTGCCGTGAAAGCGGTGAACACCATGGACAACGTCGAATTGATTGAAACGCCTTCCTCCTCAGGCACGCAGCATCGACTTGTGGTGCATCACCAAGGCATCTCTCCCCAAACGTATGCCCTCACTTGGAAGGAGGAACCGCCCAAGCCATGGTCACTGCCTTCCACCAAGCACGAGGTGTTGTCATGCAACCCCGGCACCGAGAACATCACGGTGTTCAACTCGCATGGTGGGGCGTTTGAATCGCCCTGCGGGCAGAGTCTGGCTCCCGGGGCGTACGTGGCCCAGTCCGAGGACCCCACAGGGTGCCATGCCTTGGAAACCTTTGACGTCGTTTGCGGGAATTGTCCAGGCGATGTGGACGGAGACCAATTCCGGAGTTCCGCCGATTTGGTGCTCATGCTCTCTTGGCATGAAAACATCGACGTGTACTGCAATTCAGAGTGCACGAGTTTCAACTTGGTCGGAAGCAACCCCGTGGTGACACTGGAAGACTTCCTCGCCTTCTTGGGCGTCTTTGGGACGCCCTGTCCCTGACGTTCTTGCACAAAAAACCCGCCCCAAAGGGAAGCGGGTTTCAATGCTGGCGATCCCACAGGGACTCGAACCCCGAACCGTCTGCTTAGAAGGCAGATGCTCTATCCTGTTGAGCTATGGGACCAAACTGGGTTGCGTTCAAGCCAGGGCACAAAGATGTGCCGCTTTCTCCTTCACCCAATGTCAAAGCATGAAAAAAGGGAGAGGTTCATCCTCTCCCTTGTTTCTTGTGCCAATGGCAACGGCCGGCAATCACAGATTGCTGTCGGCAGTGCTCATTTTCTCAAGCTTGTCTTTGCTCTTTTTCTTGCCCTTTTTGGACTTCTTGCCAGCTTCAGCAGAAGCACCCTTGGAGCAACATCCGGCAGAAGCAGACTTGCTGCAGGACGCGCCCTTGGTGTCCGTTGACGCTGAAGCGCCTTTGGAACAGCAACCGGCAGACTTGGACTTGTCGCATGACGCTTTTCCGTCAGTGGAAGCCGAAGCGCCTTTGGCGCAGCATCCGGCAGACTTGGACTTGTCGCAGCTGGCCTTCTTGCCATCCTTGGAGCAGGTTTGCTCTGTTTTGGCTTTTTTGTGGGGTTGGACCTCTGTGGACTGTGCGGACACGGTCAATGCGAGGAAGGCGAATGCGCCGAGGAAGAGGAACTTTTTCATTGTGTTGTTGAGTTTCTGCGTTTGTAAGGGTGGCGAGATGGCTCGCCAAAAAGCCAAGATACAAACTCCTGAAGCTCGTCGCGTGGTGAGAGAAAGGATTTCACTATTTTTGCCCTCCCGCTGAACGCAAATGTGCGTTTCCTCAAAGCGGAATTCTTGGAGAGGTGGCAGAGTGGTAATGCAGCAGCCTGCTAAGCTGTGGCCGATATTTTTGGTCCCCGAGTTCGAATCTCGGTCTCTCCGCACAAGCGAAAAGCCAGCGCCAACGCGCTGGCTTTTTTGCGTCTAGGCGTTCACCCTAGCTTGCTTGAGGGGAACGACGAAGGCGCAAAAAAGACAGGCCCGCGACAGCGAGCGTGGCGTTTCGCTTGTCAGCCATTCCCCTCAGAGATCACAAGCGAAGCGCGTACTCTCGCCCCTGCTCCGTCGCGGAAGCCATTCGTGGTAGGCATGAACCAATGGCACCACAAACGTGTCGTATCTTTCTTCAAGAACAACTGCCATGCTCAGACGTGAATTCCTTCAAGGTTCGGCCATCGTCGGCGCTTCCCTCGTCCTCCCTCGCATCCTTCGTGCGTCCTCCGGCATGTGGGCAGAAGGCGGTGAACGCACCATTGCCCGCGTCTTGACCGCCAAGAGCACGATGGTCCAAAACACCCCCGTCATTCGTTCCTTCGCCGGGAACCACACAGACTTGGTGTCTCCTTGGGTGATGCTCGACGAGTTTGGTCCGATGCGCATTGAACCCGGCACCTTGGGCATGGACATCAAGGCCCACCCCCACGCTGGCATCACCCCCACGACGTACCTCATCTCGGGCAGTGGCCGACACACCGACAGCCTCGCCAACGACATCGTGTACCGCAAGGGCGAATTCATGCTCTTCAGCTCAGGACGCGGCGCCATCCACGAGGAGGTCTCGAGCGACGAAATCCGCCGCGACGGCGGCACTGTTCATGGCTTTCAGATTTGGCTCAACACCCCAGCCGCTGAAAAATTCTGCGATCCATCCACGGTCATCCACGACCGCGAAGACACCCCTGTCCTCAAACTCGACGACGCCGAGATCAAAGTGATGATCGGATCCTTGAACGGACGCACCTCCCCGGTGTTCACCTTCTCTCCCGCCTTCTACTTCCACATCACCCTGCCTGAAGGAGGCCGCCTCGACCTTCCCGTCGACCCCACCCACAACGCCTTTGCCCACATCATCGAGGGCAAGCTCGAGGGCGAAGGCCGCACCTTGCTGCGCGACGAGCAGCTCGCCCTGTACGATCGGGGTGGCGACGTGATGCGCCTTCACGCGCTCGAGGCTTCTGAATTCTTGGTTCTCGGCGGCCAGCCGCTGAATGAACCGCTGGTGAGCTACGGGCCGTTTGTGATGAATTCCCAAGACCAAATCAACGCCTGCATCCGCAACTACCGCGCAGGCAAGATGGGACACCTCTGAACCCTGCCCCTCGGCACCAAGCGCGGGCGTGGTCAACCGCCCACGCGGCCAAATTTCCCGGCCTGGTATTCCATGAACGCTTCTCGGATCTCCGCTTCGGTGTTCATCACAAAAGGGCCGTGGGCAACCACGGGCTCTCCAATGACATCGCCATGGCACAGGAGCACCAAAGCGTCGTCACCTGCCGCGTCAATCTTGACCTCCGACCCTGAGTCTTTCACCAACTCCACCATGGTTCGGGCAGGGGCCGACACGCCATGCACGCTCAATTCCCCTCGGACCACGTAGAGCATCACGCCACGCTCGGACGGAATCGACGTCGAGAACGACGCACCAGGCGCAAGGTTCAGCCACGACATGAACAACCCCGTTTGGGACGCGACCGGGCCGTGCTGTCCATCCACTTCCCCGGAGACGACATTCCATGTCCAGGACCCATCGGGACCTGAAATATGGAGCAGTTCATCGCTGTCGCACCCCCGGTACCAGGGCTCAGAATGCTTGAGCGCTGCGGGCAAGTTCATCCAGACCTGAATGATCTCGAGCGGGCCGCCCGACTCGAGAAAGCTGTCCGGGGAGATCTCTGCATGCTCGATGCCGCGGCCAGCCGTCATCCACTGGACGCCGCCGGGACCGGTGACGAAGGTTTGGCCTGTGGAATCGCTGTGCGCCACCTCCCCGTCAAACACAAACGTCAGCGTTTCAAACCCCTTGTGCGGATGCGGCCCAAACGGCAGCCCGCCATTGTTGGGCGGATAGACCTGCGGCCCGTGGTGGTTCAAAAACAAAAACGGATCCAGCGCGGGCAAACTTCCTGTCGGCAACGCCCGAAACGTGACCAAATCCGCCATCGGCGTCTCCAACGCCGCGTGCACCTGTCGAACCTCTCTCTTCATGAGATGCAAACAACGAACCAGGAAATGGAGTTCAAAGCATCAACCTCTCGCCTCCGTCGAAACCGAAGAAATTTCCACGGAGCCCCCGCTTGAAGAAAAAAGCGCACTATCTTTGCCGTCCTCAATCACGAGGCGGGGCGTGGCCCAGCCCGGTTAAGGCGCCTGGTTTGGGACCAGGAGATCGCAGGTTCGAATCCTGCCGCCCCGACTACAAAAGCCGCTCACAGTGTGAGCGGCTTTTTTGTGCGCGAAAGTGAAAACTTGCTTTAGGACTGCAAATCGCGGACCATGGTCTGGCGAATCGTTCCCGTCCAATCCATGATTGCTGGGCCGAGTGGGCGGAACCCCTCGGCGATGGCTTCATTCACCTTGCGGTCAAAATTGACGTGATACTGCTTCAAACTCCGTGCTAGCTCCCAATGGTAAATGGTCTTGTAGTTCATGTTCCCAAAGTAATGCATAGAGACAAGCATGAATCCAACACTTTGATTGTCAATTGGCTTTACGATGCTTGACTAAAAAAAATCGCCCCAAGTGAAACCTTATTCAACCCACCCCGTAATGAGAGGTGAACATGGTTTTTCATAGAATTGGTTTTGGTTAGACGAAAAGGCCGCCTCGCAAGAAGCGGCTTTTTTGTTGCCCTTCATTTTGGGACACGTTCGAAGCACGTGATCGGAGGACTCTCAAAAAAAAAAATTCGCCCCAAGTGAAACCTTATCCAACCCGCCCCGTAATGAGAGGTGAACATGGTTTTTCATAGAATTGGTTTTGGTTAGACAAGAAGGCCGCCTCCCAGAGGTGGCTTTTTTGTTGCCCCAAGTTGGACCCGTGAAACTCAGCCCGCGAACCGCTCCTGAAAACGGTCCGCCACGTAGTCCCCAATGGCCAGGGACGCTGTCGCCGCAGGCGACGGAGCGTTGAGGATGTGGATGGAGCGGTCGGTGGTCTCGATGCGGAAATCGTCCCGGGTGTCTCCATCCTGGCTCAAGAGCAAGGCACGAACCC
>Ga0163109_10001236_pt1 | contig 20355 bp, 29 predicted proteins | sample CRUFie1St13metaG_FD_108704 | JGI IMG/M metagenome (GOLD analysis project Ga0163109, IMG submission 108704) | Marine microbial communities from the Costa Rica Dome - CRUD Field 142mm St13 metaG | ecosystem: Environmental > Aquatic > Marine > Oceanic > Photic zone | place: Costa Rica: the Eastern... | reverse complement strand
CCAAGGCTCACAGATTGGACCTTTACCGTCGCCATTTTTACCAAGGTCACGTATCTCCCAATCCAGGATATATTCTTCAAACATTTCGTTCTTACTTTCAATTAATTTAGTAAGAGTTGGAATACCACCATTAGCAATCTTATTGATTTGCTTAGAAGTTAATCCAGTAACAAAATAAGTATTACCGCCTTTGAACTTCCAATGTGCTTCATCAACACCGTGCTTATACCCCTCATCATGAGCCGCATAGTTCTCTCTGTGTTGTGTTTGAATTACTAATGTTTGCATAAAAACTCCTACCTTTTTATTTAATATACATATAGTATAGCAAATTTTTAGGATTTGTCAAGAGTTTTTTTCAAAAAATACAGTCTTGTATAGGTTTTTCTTATGATTGCAACCGTAGTAAATACGGCTGTTAGAAACACAGACGTCGCAACTACGCCTAATTTAAGTTCAAATGCTATCCAAACTAATGCTATGTTCAAAGGAAAGTTCATACTTAGAGCCAACATTGTGTCTAAAAATGCTTCTTTGAATGCTTGTTTCTTGTCTTTTTTAGTGATTGTTTTATTCAAACCAACTCTCCATATCAGGATTTGTTTTCATTTCAGTTAATGGTTCTGTACCAAATGTTAATTTAAATAATGCATAATCTTCTGAGTTAGTAAAATTTGCATTAATATTTAAAAATATACCATATCCCATAGGGTCATCTGTATAATCTTTATAGAAAGATATCTTTACGTTCGATTCGTCTGCCCATTTAAAATACTTTTTTAAAGTATTATGGACAGCATTGTCATAAATGTAATCATAATCCCCATCATCTTTTACTCTTGATTCGATTAACTTATGACTTATTTTTGTTTTTGTTTCCAAAAATTCTCTCCCAGCCATCATTGTATTTGTTTTGATCGCTTTCTTTTCTAGCAGAGCCTTTACCGCCGTGCCATTTGCCTTTTTCTGCTTTAGTGTCAGTCTCTTTCTTTTCTTCGCTCATCTGCTTTTATTAAAACTTCTTTACAATGAGGACAAGTTAGATCTATATCTAATAAATCACATATTGCTTGATGTTTCTTAAAATTTTCTTTTGGTTCTTCTGCCATACTATTCCACATCTCTGTTGGTACAGGGTAGCCAATATGATTTGCTTTGTCTACCACTTGTCTAAGTTTACTCCTGCATCATTGAATGTTCCTTTTGCTCTGCTTTCTCTATAATCAAAAGGTACACTTACACTATATGGATTACTCATTTCATTACCCACATACTTAAAATTTTTATAAACTGTAGAAGGATTTACATGGTCAAAATAATTTAATACCCATGTATCCTTTTCTTCTGCGTATGCTTCTACTTCTTCGTAGGTTCCATACACTAATTCATCATTACCTAATTTTGCTAATTCAATCATCAAAAAAATAAATTTGAGGATACTTTCTAGTATGCGTTATCCTTTCATAAGTTTCACAATCGTAGTCGCAGTTACTACACCATTTTTCTATTGGATGATCGCATACAGGAAACTTAAAGTTTTGAGGAACTATAATACCTTGCGATAACCAATACTGTCTTAAATCTTCGTCTTCTCTTTCTAGGCTAATCTTTCTGTCTCCAATTGTGTGTTTGGATTATCATAATAATTCTCAAACTCAGGATAAGAAAACATCAAGTAAATTGAATATCCTAATATACCAAATAGCATAGCAAAAACAGTCCAAGTAATAATTCTTTCAAACATTACCCTCTCCTCATTCTAGCAATGTCTTTGGCCTGGTCTGTGCCTTTCATCACAGGTACTGCATTACTTTTGTGCATTGTTGCAATACCTTGTATAAGATCGCCTGTGTACTTCATAGGCTCCTTCTTACGCATACCTTCGCCATCTGTTTTGTATGTACCAGCCTTCATCTGTTGTTCCATAAGACTAGGATACTTTTCTCTGTGAGCCTTATCTTGTTCTGCTCTCCAGTTAGTCTGTTGCCTCATAGGTTTGAAATGTCTGTAGTCTCTTGGATCAGGCCTCTTTACTTTGCCGTAACAATAATCTACATAGTCCTCAAACTTTTCGTATCTCATATGATGCATGTGGCTTTGCTTCATACGTTTGTTATGCTCTCGCCATCTGAGTTCTAGTTCTTTTAATTTACCTTTGGTGATCTTTGCCTTATACTTTTTAGTATTGATCATAGAAAACCTGTTATCTAAATGCATAGTCATACACTTATTATAACAGGTTCTTTTATTTTGTCAATTACTTTTGTCTATTAAGTCTAAGTAATCCGCCGAATGTATATACTAAGAATAGCATACAAAGTCCTAAAATTACATTCGAACCTTGCTCTTTTGTTTTTACTAATTCTAAAAACTCTAGCAAATATACTGTTCCTAGCATTATTGCTACTATAACTGCGGTTACTATAAGACCGTAACCAAAGTCTTTTGCTATTTCTTTAAGTTTATCTATCATATTATTTCCTATGTTGGTGTAAGGTTTATTCCTTACTGTTATATAATAGCATATCTTGTGGTTTTGTCAACCAGAAAACACTACATATTGTGGTATTCTCGCCAAAATCTATTGACTTCATGCTCTACAGGATATGGAGGATAGCCTAAATGTGTCCATCTTTTGCTATGTGGTTCCATATAATTATACCTAGAACTATCTAAACCAAATGGTCCGGGCCAGCCTCCGCCGTATTCCCTAATCCATTTGCGGTTCCAATAGTCCATATTGTATTCTTCCCAATCTCTATGATTATCAGATGTTGAACTTGATATGTGATGTATGTTATAAAGGTTGCCTACGAAATGAGATGCTGAAAATTCATCATCTACTGGCCCTCTATTGACATCAAAGTCAGGATAATCTAATAACATATTTGATAAAGTAACTCCATTGTCTCGCATCCTTCTAGCCAAGTCGGCATCATCATAATGCGTAACTACATAATTCTCATCATTTATGAACCCTTCAGATAAAATCATTTTAGGATTGAAACTAAAAAACTGTCCTAAGTTATAAACTTGACCAATATTAATTTCGTCCCATTCTGATCGTTGTGTCTGAGGCCAAAAAGGTATTTCATAATCATTAAACCTATCATCAAACAATACATCTAATGTCTTTTCTCTGTCTAAAATTTCTACATCTGATTGTAATAATACTGCTCGTTTACAATCTAATAAGTCTGCTACACGGAATATCCAGTTATAACCACCTGTACTTCCTATATTATATTCAGAGGCATAGTAGATACTATTTGTTTCTTTGCACCATTCTGCCATAGCATCTTGCGAACCATTGTCTAATACAATAAATTTATAATCTTTATATTCTGAATTGAATTTATCTGCAGGATATGTTTGTATCCAAAAGTCTGCTTCACAATATGTAAGAAGAAATACTACTTGTTTGTTTTCTATCATTAAGAATAATCAATCAACATTTTTTTAATTTCTAAGGCATGTTGTTCTTCCATACCTATTTGCCCTCTGGCATATTCTTCTAACATAATACTTGCATCAACAACATTTTCTAACAGTTCTTTATATTTTTCAACTGCTCTTTGCTCATGCTCTAAACTTTCTTGTAGTATTTGTTGAACACTATGGTCATTTACATCTTCGATGTGTGCGATTGCTTGACTAGGATGTCCACCAAAGCCTGTAATATATTCTCCTGCCTGTAGGGCATGTGCTAAACTTTCGTTTGCTTGTTCTTGTAAGAACTGTACAATAGGAATCCTATTAGGTCCAGTAACCATAAGTGAACTGTGAGCATATCTTACTACTCCAGCCATCTCTAATTCAACAATGTCATTTAAAATTTCACAAACTCGCTGTTCGTTTAATTGCTTCATCTCCATTTATTCTCCGTCATAATACTCAAGACGCTCTATATCATCTTCAGTGGTTTCTTTACCGTATTGAATCTCAATTATGTGACACGGTTCTTCGTTACTATTTACTATTTGATGGTATTCATTTGCTTTTACAACAAAAATATCGTCTTGATATAAGGTTGTCCAAGTAAAATCATTAGGATCTTTAGGAGCATATTTAACTTTGCAACTTCCTTTGCTTACAAACCAAACTTCACTGCGTTTAAAATGCTTTTGATAACTAATACCTTTGCCTGACTCAACAACTAATTCTTTAACCTTTACAACATCATCTTGGAATAAATCAGAAAACTCTCCCCAAACCCTCCTTTCTGTTGGATACTTCCATTCTTTTAATATCCAACTACTGCTGTTGGCTTTGTGCTCTCCTCCAACACTAAATTTAAATTCGTAACCATCAACTTGCATTTCGGGTATGTTATCTTTTCCTCTATCACCTCCGTTACAGAATACATAATCATGATCGTGTCCGAATGCATTACGAACTTGTTCAAGTCCTTTTGTTACACTATTATCATTATCATCAACACCATACACATTGTCTACCATATGCATACGTTCAATTATAAGAGCACGTTCTTCAAAAGGCATAAAGGGTCTGCCTTTCTTTCTTGTAAGCCAATCATCACTGTTAAGTAGCACAACAAGTATGTCGCCATGAGCGGCGGCTGATTCTAATAAATTTATATGACCAGAATGGAGTGGATCGAACCCTCCACTCACAACTGATATCTTCATTATCTACCTCTTCTGGATTGTAGGCGTTTGACTTTTTCTTTTAGCATCCAAGCCTTTCTTCTTTGTCTTTTACCTTTAAGATGTTTTTGTCCTGTAATTGGTGTAGGCATCCATTCGCCCTTTGCAATCATTTTATCTCTTTCTTTGTTTGCTTTTTTGATTGCTTGATCTTTCTTACGTTTTCTTTGTGTAGAAGGTTTTTCGTAATACTCTCTTTTAGCAACTTCTTTTTGAAAGTCCATTCTTTCTAAGACTTTCTTTAATCTTTTTATAGCACCATTAACGTCGCCGTTTCTAACTTCTATATTTCTGCCTTGGAATTGTTTTCTTTCTTCTTTCTTTTTGCGATCAAACTTTTTTCTTGATCTATGATTGAAGTCTTTTACAAATCGTTTAGTGTTTCTATCACTCATTAAGACCTCTATATAGTTTATAATTCATATCTTTTTCCTCATTGTTTTCTAAAACTAAGTGCGGATATTTATCTGGAGAAGTAGGGTAATCATCAAATCTTACGGCTACAACACCTTTATCCTTTAACTCTTTCACTCTATACATTATATTCATAATACTGTTTTCTATTAATGATTTAAGTGATCTAGCACCTGTTTTACTTTTACTTCCAAGTTCTGCAACTGTGTCTATATACTTTTCAGTAAAAATTAATTCAATATCATCAATCGATAATAGTGACTTTAATTGTATAATAACATTATTTCTTAGATCTGTCAATATATTTTTTAAGTCTTCTTTAGAAAGTGGCTCCAAAGGAGCAATAATAGGTAACCTACCTATTAGTTCTGGAATAATACCATAGTCAACAATATCTTCGTCAACTACTTTAGATAGCAGTTTTTTCTTATATACTTTATCTATAACTTTACTATTGAATCCTATATTAGATCTTTTCTTTAGTCTTTTTTCTATTACGTTTTCTATTCCTACAAATGCTCCACTAACAATAAACAATACATTTGATGTATCAAATTCAATAAATTCATCTAAGACTCTTTTAGAAGTAGTGTTTACTCTAACTTTAGTTATAGTACCTTCAATGAGTCTTAGTAATGCTTGTTGAACTCCCTCGCCACCTACATCTCTAGTTCCTGTATTTGACTCTCCCTTTCTTGATTTTTTATCTATTTCATCTATAAAAACTATACCTCTTTGAGCAAGTTCTATATCAAAGTTTGCTAAACTTAATAATCTTTCTAGTACACTTTCTACATCTTCACCTACATAACCTGCTTCTGTTAATGTGGTTGCGTCTGCTATAGCAAATGGGACTTGAAGTTTTGATGCTAGTGTTTTTGCTAATAATGTTTTACCTGAGCCTGTAGGTCCTATGACTAACATGTTACTCTTTTCTATATCAACATCTTTTATTTTATTAGATATACGTTTGTAATGATTGTATGCACTTACAGATATAATCTCTTTAGCAGAGTCTTGCCCTGCTATATATAAATCTAAAAACTCTTTTATTTCGTTTGGCTTGGGTAGGGATTCAAAATCAAATTCTATAGAATCAAAATCTAATTCTTCTTTTACAATGTCGTAACTTAATTTAACACATTCATCGCAGATGTAAACTTTAGGGCCAGCAATTAATTTTTCTACTTCGTCTCTTTTCTTTCCGCAAAAATTACAAGTTAATACCTGTTTGTCATCTGTCATTTCTTACCTATATATCTTTTGTTTGTGTCTGGTTTATCTGTGTCTGTGGGTAATGGCATTGCCCAAAAACCTATTTTTCTTTTTACTTCTTCTTCTGAACTTTTTTGTAATAAGTTAAATATTTCCTCTTCAGTTAAGTCTTCTTTATTAAGTTCACTCTGTGCCATTAACCTAGCCGCATCACGTAAATCACCTTCTGCCGCTTTTTGTATTACTTCAGGTTCAACTTTCTTTTCTACTTCTTGTGTTAAAGTATTTATTTGACTTTGGAGGCTTTGGTTATGTTTTTCTAGTTCCTCTATTTTAGAGTTATCAGTTTTAACTACTATTGTTTCTGGTCCTGGGACTTCAACAATTCTTTCTGGGCCTGGTACTTCCTTTTCGACAATTCGTTCAACCTCTTTGATGATCTCAATCTCCTTAGGGATCTCGACCTCCACAATCTTCTCGACTTCAACAGGCACCTCCTTTTCAACTACCTTTTCAACTTCAACTATTTTTGGTTTTTTTCTTAATTGTTTCGCTTTCTCTTTTAAGTCCTTTTCTTTTTCTTTTAAGATCGATTCTAAGTTTGCTATTCTTTTTTTTTGAGCGGCACTTTCGGCCATTGCCTTTGCGGCATCTTCAGCCGCACTTGGAAGGTCTGGCATGTTGTCGCCGTATAATTCTCTGCTTTGTTCTTCAAAGTCGCTATCCCAAAAACTTCCTGGGTCACCTTCTGGGTCTCTTGGTGGTTCCTGTGGACCTGTGCTTTCTAAATTAATTCCGTATCGTAATAATGTTTGGTTTGCCGCTATTAATAACATAACTGCTAATGGATCAAATACAAAAACAAACAAAAGAATGAATATTCTAACTGCTTGATCCATTACATCTTGTGATGACTCACCGTATAAAAGTTCAGCAACATATTTGATTGGACCTATTTCTCTTTCTAAATCTCTAACTATACTTTCTGCTTCAAACTTTTCATCTTTAAGTGTTGCTATTGTGTCGTAAATAGCATCGATATCACCGTTAAATGCGTCTATCTTTACTAAGTTATCATCTTGTTGAGATTGACTATTGTTTCTTAACCTGTTTATTTCTGCATTGGCATCGTCTATTGTTTTTTGAGCCTGTGCTCTGTAATTGTCTATGTTGTCTTGTTGCAGTTTAATGTCTGCTTGTATTTGATCACGTTGTGGTTTCTGTTGTTCAAACAGTTGGTTAGCCTGTGCTACATAGTCTATCTTTTCTGTTTCTGCTTGTCTAAATGCTCCTCCCTCATCAAGAGTAACTACTTCAACACCTTTGTTTCTGAGTTCGTTTACTGCTTCATTAAGTGTGGTTAGTTCTGCTCTAAGACTTACTATTTGGCTATTAGCAAAATCTATATCACCTTGTACTCTATCCCAGGCACCATCTCTAATTGTTTCTTGTTGCTTAATGCTTTCGCTTACATCAACTGAGCCACCGATAGAAAGTATTCTATCTTCTATAATTTCTATTTTGTTTTCTTCTCTGGCAATTTGTCCGTCTATACGTTTTACTTCTGCAAGTGCTACGGCGCCATCACTTGATACATCAGAAGATGCTTTTGCAAGATAACCATAGATACCAGCAGATGTAATTAACATAAGGACAATTACGGCACTACTAAGATAAGTTTTTAAGGCGAATGAAGTTTCGTTCCAATAACGATACAACCAACTTGCTGTAAGGAGTTTACCTACTTCTAATACACCAGCCATTATAGCAATACTCAAGGGCATACCGCCAAAGAATATCATTAGTCCTGCTATACTAAACCAAGCGGCCACTCCAGCAATAGCCAGAGCAGTGATTAATGTAAGTAGTCCAAACCACATAATGTACTATTTATCGGAAAATTTTAGGATTTTGTGAAGAAAGTGAAGGGCAGTAGGATATCTATACTGCCCTCGTTCTAAACTGCTTGTTCATCATTCTTCGTCATATATTAATTTACTCAGAAAATCTTATCTTCTGAGTGTCTGCCAGTTCGCATGTAGCACTATTGGCTTCATGTTCTCTAACAGTGACCTTTTGTACCCAGCATCTACCACCGCTGATATCCTTAACGATTCTATCCGCTTCGTCAAAGGCCTGCTCAGCAAATCTTTCACAACCTACTGCGCCTACAACTCTCAAGTCTATCAAATTTTTATCTGCTAGTGCTTGAAAAGTTTCAAACTCTGGATCGTCACTTGCCAACAAATAAGTATGATCAAACATAAATTTTAACCATTCTTTTAAGTCTTTAAGTCCGCCAAAGTCTACTGCCCAGTTGCGATCATCTAATTCATCACAACCAAACGTAAATTCAAACTGCAACGAGTAACCATGTATTAGATTACAGTGGCTATCTGCTTTCCATTGTCTAAATGCACAACTGTGACCAGTTGCATGTGTATAAGTTTTACCTGAATAAAAACGTTTCATACTTTACCTCGATTGAATATAACTTAATTATATGTTCTATTTAGGTAAATGTCAAGTGGTTTTTATAAAATTCCGGCTTGCTCTTCAGTCATGTTAATATGGCCTTCTCTGATTAGTTTCTTTCTGTTAGCCATATGTTTATCTGCAATCTCTTCTTTACTACCGCCAAAGTATGCAACTGCATGGCCTTCTTCAACCATTATATCAGTAACCATTCTCCAAGAATCTGTTTTATGGCAATACACATTAAAGTTGCCTAGTATTCTACCAAACTTACCTTTCATGTCTTCGCCTTTTTTGTTGATCTGGGTTTTAAGAATAGGACCGGATTTGTTGTCTAACATTTCTTTCAAACGTGCCTTTGAAGCCAAACCAAATTGTTTTTCTACTTTGTCTCTTGTTCTGCTTTCTGGAGTATCTATTCCCATCAGCCTTACACGTTCATCTTTTAGAACAATACCAAAACCTAAGTCTATGTCAACGTCTACTGTATCACCATCAACGACCTTCAAGACTTTACATCTATATTCATACATACTACTCTCCTACCTGTGTTTGTATTATAGTAGTATTTATCTGGATAAAAGTTTTTGTAGTCTGTAATTTATTGCTTTTCTATTGAAGTTTGCTTTGTCTAAAGCATGATTAGGATTGAGATTTACACCAAAGTTGCTTTCCATATCTCTATATAATAATTCTAATGCTGTCTCTTTTCGATCTACGATATCTAAATCAGCAAAGTCATCTCTCAAGAATCTATAAATTGCAAGTTCAGTTTCTAAATATTTTTCTAATCCAAGGAAACATTTAAGTTTAGCATCTCCAAATATTTCATCAAAGATATCATTTATCTTTTGATCTTTAACATTTTTTCTTGTAGGTGTTTCTTTAAATCTTTCTTTGCAGAAATTATCTAAGTCTTCCGTGTTTACTAAATTAACATCATATCCTAATATAATAGCAAATAGAACTTCATGTAACCAATTAGATACATGATAATTGTTGTTGAAACTAAAGTCTCCGTTTGTAATACCCATTAAGAATGATACAGAATTTTCCCAAAATGCTTTTGAATAAGCATGATCATCACTTAGAAAAAAACGTTTTTCTGTTGTCTTGTGTCTTGCTAAAGATTCAAAAAATTCTTTGTCAGTCATAGGCTGAGCATCATAGATATGAGGACCCCAAAGTAATTCTCTTATACCGCTTTTATATCTCTTTCTAGGATTTCTTATTATGAAAGTTATCTCAGGAAGATTTTTTTCTTTGTACAACATCTGTTCTACTTCTAAAAAATATTTGCTTTGGCCGTCTGGGATTACATTCCAATCAAAGTTATTCTTCAATAAGTCTTCTAAGGTTGATGTGCCTGTTTTACCTCTAGAATAAAGTAATTCTGATTTGTCAGCACTAAAGATGTTCATGCTACTATTTAATTATTTTTTAGTAGTATTTGTAGAATTTATGGTTGCCTATAGTAATGATAAACATCATTGCTTCGTTCCAGGCTGGATCAACTTGATGTGTGTGATAATGATCTGAACCATCTGTAAGTCCTATCCCTATATCAAAATATAAAATACTTTTTGCAACTTCTACTGATCTTATCCAACTATCTGGTTCTGTAGGTTCATCAGGCTTACCGTCACAATACCAACTGAATTGACACAATCCTCTTTTAGGATAATAAATTCTTTCTTCATCTGGTATATCTTTGAATGGAGCAGTCTTCCAACTTTCTCTGACTGGTCCTTGTTTTACAACTTCACATACAGTATTAGGAAATTGGCTAGACTTAACTCTATTAATTACTACATCAGCAACTGCTCTCATACCTGCAGTCTGCTCACTTCTAGCCTCATGATAAACATTCAAGGCCATGCATGTAACTTCGTCGTTAAAGTCTAACTCTGTGGCATTTATATCTTCTCCTATTGCTAAAAAAGGGAGAAGCATTAACAAAAATAATCGTTTCATAAACAATTCCAACTAATATATTATAGCAGAATGTGTGTATTTGTCAAGTGTTATTTTGCTAACTGTATGTTTGTTGTTGCTTCGATGAATTTATCTGCAATAGGTTTTGCAGTTTCTGTTATAACAACAATGTCACTTTTATTTATACCAATTTTATCTGGCATAGCACTCATCATCCAAGGCACTAATCCTAGACCTCCTTGTGGATTAGCCGCAACAATACTTGCTTTTTTGACCACTACTTGGTCTTCTACTTCGTTCTCAAATTGTGCTATAACTTCTTCACTAGTTACTAATTTGAGCGTCAAAATATCGTTTTTTTCAAATTTTTTCTCTTTTAACATACGTTTTTTCTTTCAAAATGTTGGTTTAATAAGAGTATTTAAAGTTCTAAGAGTAGTTAAGTTCGAAATCCTGGTAGTTAAATATTATCTGAACAAACATAATTGTTCAAATGGAGGTTGATATGGATATTCTAAAAAGTGTTGGCGGATGGGCCAAACAACTTACAGAAGTCGGTATTAGTGTAATTGCTTTAGGAGTAGTACTTGAAATATTATTCGGTGGAGCAGTTCCTTTCCTAGGAGATTTCCAGGTTGTAGATAACATCATGGCTATACTCTCAGGATTAAGTAACCAAGGCTTATTAGGGTTAATAGGTGTTTGGATCTTATACCACGTCTTCAATAAAAAGTAAAAGAATAGACTACACATACGGGGCACATCTTCGGATGTGCCTTTTTTTTGATCAAAATAACCTATTTTAGCAGGATTTTTTTGTGTTCTGTTAAATAATATTGTTGGACAAAACTAATTTCAGTCTAACAATTAAAAGAAAATAGCCTCAATCTTAGAACAGGCTAATATAGAGCAGGAGAACTGCAAATGATTGTTCCAACAATTTGCAACGGTGGCCACCAACGCATTAAACGATAGGAACGTCTAATCTATCACACACATCTTTCATTAGATGTAGCCTATTCTCAATCCCTCTACTGCTATGCCAATGAATAATTTGTGCGTCATTTATATCGAATTGATTATAGAAGTTTGCTTCTTCTATTTTTGTATCTAAGTCTGGCATCATATGAGCCTGAAAACTTAGTTCTGGATGTCTTGCTTCTTCTAAGGTAACTCCTTGTCCCCAAAGCATATCGTTGTATATATCTTGTTCATCTGACCATACTTTTAATGAATCCATTTTTTCTATAGTGTAATCCCACCATTTTTGATCCATAGTTGAAGGATAGTATCTAACATCACAATTAAAATTGTTTTCAAATTTTGGTGAACGTTTAGGATCTGTATGATTAAACATCATAAATTTATCCCATCTACCAAATATTTCTGTAGGAGCAATCATAGTTGTGTCTAATCCGCAAAACAATATATTACATTCTTCTTTTTGTCGTAAGTCATACATCTTTTGAAAGTTCTGTTGGAAGACTTCGAACACATGATTCACCTCTTCCTCTAATAAAATGTATTCCCAATCGCCTTCCATAAAATGTTTAAATGAAGAATATGATACTTTTTGTATCTCTTGATACAGAGGATAATAATTCTTTTCATTTAATGGAACTTGTTGATCTGGTTTGTGAGATTCTTCTTTGTTTATTTTACAAAGAGTTTGTACAAAATAGTTTTTCATATGATTCTGTTTTCGAATTGTGATAAAAATTCATCTGCAATTTTCTTTATCCATGCTATTTGTTCTGGAGTAATTACAGCACTAGCACCATGAAAGAAAGTATTTGTTAATGTAAATGTAGCATTTGGAAAATTATCTTTTGCATCTTGTGGATTCATTAAATGGCTATATGCTGGTTGTAACATAATGTTACCAGCAAAGTAAGGTCTTGTTTGAATCTTGTTGTCTTCTAAAAAGTCTACATATTGTGTTCTAGTAAATGGTGCGTCTTTTCTTATAGTTAAAGGAAATGCAAACCAACTAGGATCTGACTTCTCTCTCGGTCTAGGCAGTATAAAATACTTTTCATACTTTTCGTATATATCAAAAAGTAATTCATAGTTTCTTCTTCTCAGAGCATGTATCTCATCTAATTTCTTAAGTTGTTCTAATCCCATTGCACTTTGTATATCAATAGGTTTTAGATTATATCCTATTTCATCATATACAAATTTATGATCAAATGTTTGATCTGACATTGTAGGAATCCAATCACTAAAACGTTTTTTACATGTACCATTTTTTAATTTGTTTGCTTCTGGTCCTACACAATAACAACCTCTGCCCCACTCTCTAAAACTTCTAGTAATTACTTCTTGTTCATTTGTGTTACATGCTACAAAGCCACCCTCTCCCATTGTCATATGGTGTGCTGGATAAAAACTACAACTAGCCATTTCTCCAAAACTTCCTAGAGGCTTACCGTCATATGTGCTACCTAATGCATCACAGCAATCTTCAAGTAATACTAAATTATATTTGTCTACCAGTTCCATTAGTTGATCCATGTTAGGTGGATTACCTAGCACATGAGCAAATGTAATTACTTTAATATCAGGATCGTTTTTTAGTATTTCTTCGCATTGATCTAAATCTAAATTTAATGTATCTAATTCTATATCGCAAAAGACAGGTTCAAACCCAACTTGCAATGCTGGATTAAGTGTTGTAGGGAAACCTGCTATAGGCATTAATACTTTTGTGCCTTTAGGAAAGTTGTGTCCTCTTTTACTAGTAAGTGACACCATCATTAATAAGTTAGCACTACTACCTGAGTTTGTTAGCACACCATGTTTTTTGCCATAGTACTTTGGAAACTTTCTTTCAAACTTAATGCTCTTGTCTCCCATTACTAACCAACCGTCTAATAATGTTTCTGCCGCAGACACATATTCATCTGAATTAAAGTAGGGGCCGGCATAGTTTACAAAGTCTCTACCTGCAACCCATTCTTTGTTTTCATTCTTTTCGTCAATATATTCTTTGACTAAGTCTAAAATTTTACTAAGTTTGTCGCTCATGTATGTCCTTTCTACATATTTATTCTGTGTGAAAACACTTTATAAAAATTGTTGGTATGCCGCCTCTTGTTTCATTAACACGCCTTTCTATTTCATCAAAGAAATTCCATGCTAATGGTACAACAACAATACCTCTATCTGTTTTCAAAGTATCTTTATTCTTAATAGGAATGTTACCACCTGGAGTAAACAATCCTTCTTTCATTGGATTGTCATCTACTATCCAATCTAATGTAATATTATTTGCATTTAATACTGTAATGCCTTTAGCGGCCGCTCCATATCCTATTACAGGTATGCCATTTCGTCTATAATTATCTATTGTACTTTTAAATGTTTCTAGTGTAAACCTAGTATCTTTTGCAAAATTTCTATAAAAGTTTTCTTCTTGCCTACCTTCTAATTTTTCTTTTTCAATCATTTCATTAACTGTTGGTGAAATGGTTTCTCCCTTATCTGCTAAAGTAAAAAGATAACTCTCTCCATGTATAGGTGTTGTGATTACATCTATAATATCTAGTCCTGCCTTATGAGCAAGGACTTTCATACTGTTTACACTAAAGAAACTTATGTGTTCATGGTAACAAGTATCAAACTCTCCTCTTTGATACATTTGGCTTTGACTAGTTTGTACAAAAAGTCTACCGCCTTTCTTTAAATGTGCCTTTGCATTTATTAAAAACTCTAAAGGTTGAGGAGTATGTGCTAAAACATTTTGTGCAGTAATCACATCAAACATTTTGTTTAATTCTATAGGCCAATAATCTGCTATAATTTTATGTCCTTTCTTTTGAGTAAGGTCTACTATATTTTTTGCAGGGTCTATGCCATATGTTTCCCAACCAATCTTTCTAAAACTATCTAATTGTGTTCCATCGTTACAAGCAATATCTAATATTTCTCCCATACTACATTTACCTGTTACATACATTGCAAACCAATCGCAGTAGTCTCTTAAAGTTTTACTAGTACCAGTTACATATAAGTAATTGTCAAACATAAGTTTTGGATTTACTGATACTGTCAATTGGGTATGCCAACAACTTTTGCATAAATTTATGCCTAAAGGATATTCATCGCCGCCACCTGAGCCATCGTGATAATTGTTTGCTAAAGGTTGTTTGTTAAGATCTAAGAACTGAGATAGTTTTTCACTACCACATGCAACACATTTCTTAAGAGTAGTGTATTGGTTGTGATCTGTTTGTTTTTGTACAATCTTCATATTGATCTTTCATATCTTGTGAAATACTTTCTACTGTGGCCTCAAACTGAAAATCAAATGTGTCTTGAAACTTTTGTGTTGTTACACCAAAATTATATGTTTTTTTCTCTAATTTTTCATTTGTTATTACTGAAGGCTCATCTTTATTAATAACAGGAACTCCATTTACTAAACCAACTGCTTCTGCTATTTCTCCAGACGTACTTGTAAAACTTGCAAGGTTGTAAATACCAGGATAAGATTCTTTTGTATCTATTATTTTTTCTATTGCTTTTACTAAATCTTTTATACCTAATATACTTCTTTTTGTATCTGCATTGAAAACATGTATCTCACCTTTTGTCATTGCTGTATTTGTCATTGCATTAATCATTACGTCTGACCTTACATGAGGAGCAGGTCCATTTACCGTACCAAAACGTAATCCATAGTAATCTAATCCACTTAATTGTGCAATATGATCTATGTGTAGTTTAGTCATATCGTAATAATTTATAGGACTAAAATCTACATTGTCTTCTGCAATCTCACTTGCATTAGTATTTCCATATACACTACTGCTACTTGCATATATAAACTTTTGTTTTGGTGTAAGTCTATTTGTTAATTCAACAAAGTTTCTAACATTATTGTAATAACTGCTAAGGCGATCATCACACATCTTAACACTACTATGGCCTGCTAATAAAATTACTACATCACTTTCTCTGATAATAGGTATAAGTGCTTCGTCTCTGTAATCTACAGATATTGTGTTACCAAATGTAATATCTGAAAACCAATTCAAATCTACATTTGTTATCTCATGATTTTTAAGATAATTGTTTAATGCTGAGCCAACATAGCCGCAACCACCTAAAAGTAATATCTTCATGCAACTATTTAACAGTTGCCATTGCTTGTTCGTATAATTGTTGGCTGGCCAAGTTCTTTGCCTTAGCCTCGCATTGAATATCAAAATTAGGCCAAAAACTTAGTGCCCAATCATTTACATCTACATTTGGATAGTAGTCTGAATGTGCTCTCAGTTTTTGTTTCTTACAACCTAGATCGAGTAGATGTTGTATGTCATGCATAGTTTCATGTCTACTTCCTGCATTGAGCATGGATGGTTCAGGTAACCATTCGTCCCTGCTATAACTATAATGTATAGTAGGCCTAACACCACGCCAACTATCGATAACCCTTTTAACGCGGTCATCATTCGCTTGTATGTATTCTTCATCTCTTATCCAGTGATGGTGTATATCTAACACCAATGCTAAATGTTTCTCAAGTTTAAGTGATTCGTCAAGGCCCCAACACATCTCATCATTCTCGATAGCAATAGTGTTACGAGCCTCTGGCGATAACTTAGGTAGTATATTTATAATACCTTGTGCTCCTTGTCTGCCTGATATGTGTACATTGATCTTCATGTCCATAAACTCTTTACCAAAACCCATCCAACGAGCCATGTTTACATGATACTCGAACTCATCTACACTTCGCTCAACTACATCTGGCTTGTCACTTGCTAGGACACAAAACTGGCCAGGATGAAAACTGATGCGAACATCACGATCACGAGCAAGATCGCCCACCAAGGCGAAACCTTGCTGAAGTCTATTTTGAACTGTGGAATCTTCAAAAACGTACCTCCAATTTGGTTCTGTAGCCATAGGAATAAGACTGCTTGATAACCTAACCATGCGTCTTTCCGGCTCCAAGTTACCTACATATTCTACAAGATTGTAGGCACTCTCCATGTTATGCTCAACAATGTCTAGTAGTTTTTGTTCTGCAATAGACTTATCGTCTTGCCTATTACACCAAGCAACTGTGGTACTTTTATCTGTATATGGTTGCTGTTTTTCTTTTAGTATCTTAGGCTTCAAACTTTGGTCGTGATACAGGTATTTACAACAAAAACCAATACGATTTATCTCATTATCAAACATGAAGTTATTATAACACAATAAATTGTATTGTCAAGTTTTAGATAAATAACAGTTGTAATTACAAATATCTCTGGAGATTTACATGGCTACAGTAAAAAAATACAATCTAGCAGGTGTTAGTGCTAATGTTGAATTAGGTAAACAAGGTTCATATATTAGCGGTAATGCAAATGCTATAGGGTTTTACACATCAGGTGATGCCCTTCAAAAGGTTGCAATAGCAAATGCAACGGCTTCAACACAGGCAATTTCTAAAGGACAGTTAGATGCCGCTGAAGCAAATTTAGTACAACACATCACAGCAGATATAGAACATGATTCAGGTGCGGCAAATATTGCAACTATAGCCGCAGGATCAAGAATTTTATCAGTAACAGTTGATATTCCAACTGCTTGGACAAGTGGCGGAGCAGGTGATTATGTTGAGATAGGTGATACTTCAAACGGTTCAAGATTTATTAGATCAGGTGATATAGATGTTACCAGAGCCGCTCAATATCATTCTCAATATCAATATGAATATACAGCAGAAACTGTATTAAGATACAATGTAGTAAACGGAGCCGCAAGTGACGGTGACGCAACTATTAGTATTGTATTAGCAAGTGATAGTGTAACAGTAACAGATTACGGATCAATTAATAACGCACAGAACAGTAACAGCGATCTAGGTAACATTAGTTAATAGGAGTATAACATGGTAGACTCAGTTAAAAACTATGGTTTAGCAGGTGTAAGTGCTAATGTTGAACTTGGAAAGCAAGGTGCACAAATTATAGGTAGTGATAGTAGTGTTATTAGTTTGATGGATAAAGATGGCAACTTGACTGTAGCCGCAGTTGCCGATGGGTCAGATGCAACACATATGGCCACAAAGTCTCAACTTGATACTATTTTATTACCTAAACTTCAGTACTTAGATACCACTGTTACTTATAATGGTGGTACTCAGTCTATAGGTACTACAGGAGCAAACACAACAGTACATTCAGTTGTTGTAGAAAAATCTACAAACTGGTCATCAGCAAATGATACAACAGAAATTATTGTAGGTGATGCAGGTGATACTGACAGACTGTTTTCAGGCTTTGATCCAGACGTACAAGTAAAATCAGAACCAAAACATAAATATTCAAGTGCAACAGCCGTTAGTGCTATAGTTACTCAAGGTGGTGCTTCTTCAGGAAATGCTATTGTTAGAGTTTGGTACAGTGGCGAATTAAGTTAATATGAAGATTACACACATTACAGAAAGAGCAAAGCATGCCAAGGCTAAACACAAAAAGCCTAAAGTAAATAAGCCAAACAAAGGTCATGAAAGTCCTCATCCTATGCAGGGCAAAATGGTTGGCGAAGATTTAAGAGATATCTTTTTTAAGTTTGCTAACAACACTAACGTTCAATTATCAGAAAGTGAATTACAATTAATACAAGAAGCACCAGGTGATATAAGAAAATTTTTAACAGTCTTAACACTCATGGGCGGACTAGTAGCAGGTGGCAAAATGGCCATGGATGCTACAAGTTTTAAACAATCAGTATTAGGTCAAGAATTAAAAATGGCCGCAGAGCAAGGTGATGAAGTTGCCGCATACCATTATAAAAATTTAGATCTTTATGCTGATGCAAATGATCAGAGAACTATTGTAAACTTAAAGTTACATTATATAGAAGACACACCAAGAGATGATGTAAAAGCAAGACTGGCCAAACAGGCTGGTAAAGAACCAAACTATCCAACAATACAAAAACCTCAAGGTAGTAAAACTGAAAGTACATTTAACGAAGCATATTCAGGTACAAAATCAGTTTTAGTTTCAGCAGTATTAAGTGATCTTGAAAAGAAAGCAATGGACGGCGAAGCAGATGATGTAAAATTTTTAAGACGCCTTGCAAATCTTATTGGTAAAAAAATTACAAAAAGAGATAATGGTTCTCTTATGTTAGAAAACAAGATACCATTTTCACAATGTCCAAAATGTGGCGGTGATATAGTTCATGAATCAGAATTATTAGAAGCCAAAAAGAAAAAGAAAAAGCAGGATGCCTGCTATCACAAAGTCAAATCAAGATACAAAGTATGGCCTAGTGCCTACGCCTCTGGTGCTCTAGTTCAATGCAGAAAGAAAGGTGCAAAGAATTGGGGTAACAAATCTAAGAAAAAATAATCCTTACACTGATAAATAGTAGTATGAAACTATTTGAAGTCTACAACACTCCTATGAATCAGACAGAATTCATTAATGAACTTAGGAAAACAATGAAGATCAAAGATCTTGATCCTGATGTTGTACAAAAAGCATACGAACTATATTTAAAGAATGTAGCAATGAATCCAGCAGAAGCATACGGAATGGCTCGTAGCACCATGGGAAATATGGCTTTTGAACAAGAAGAAAAACCTACATCAGGTGATAGAAATATTGCTTTAGATTTGCCACGTGGTGAAATGAAAGTTCTTAAAGCAGAAGAAAAAGATTATGATAGAGGACTGCTTGTAAAACTTTTAGACGACGGTGGTTATGAAATGGCATACTGGTATGAGAAACATGTACCATTTCCAGTAGAAGTATTAGTAGACGGAGTATCAATAAAGAAAGATGCTGAAATAGTAGAAATGAAATTTCATCCTGAGTTGAAACCAGGAGAAGAAGATAAGGTTAATCAATTTAGATTATACGACATTGAAGCAGATATTGATGATCTAAGAAAGATGCTTCAACAAGCAAAATTAAAAGAAACAATAGAGTTTGGTCAGGATTTTCGTGCTTTAATGAAAAGTATAGAAGAAGGCTTAGCAGAAAGACAAATAGAATTAGAAAATCTACGTGACTGGTTTGGCAAAGGCAAAAAAGGTGGTGCTGGAGGCGGAGGCTGGGATCGTTACAATACCAAAGGTGAAAGAATTGGTAAGTGTGGTGACAGTAAAAAAGGTGAAGGCAAACCTAAATGTTTAAGCAAAAGCAGAGCGGCTAGTTTAAGAAGTAAAGGTGGTAAAGCCGCTATTGGTGCCGCAGTAAGAAAGAAACGTAGAAACGATCCTAACAAAAATAGACGTGGTAAGGCTAAGAATGTTAGCAATACTACAAGGAAAAGTAAGAAGAAGTAGGAGTAACAAATGCCAGATATAAATTTTCCAGGCAGTCCAAGTGGCGGAGATACATATACTTTTAACAATATATCATTTACTTATGATGGTGAAAAATGGACAGCAAAAGCACCAGTCACATCAACTAGTTCATATGGTGATGCCAATGTGGCCGCCTATGCTTCGGGTCAAGGTTTTATAGATTTAACAGATATTAGTGTAACATCTGCAACAGCCAGTGGCAATGGTAGTTTAAGTTATAACAATACAAATGGTGTACTAACATTTACACCAGCAGATGCTTCAGGTTCAGGTGGCGGTAATTATGGCGACAGTAATGTTGCTAGTTTCTTAAGCACAAACAGT
>Ga0163109_10001234_pt1 | contig 20366 bp, 18 predicted proteins | sample CRUFie1St13metaG_FD_108704 | JGI IMG/M metagenome (GOLD analysis project Ga0163109, IMG submission 108704) | Marine microbial communities from the Costa Rica Dome - CRUD Field 142mm St13 metaG | ecosystem: Environmental > Aquatic > Marine > Oceanic > Photic zone | place: Costa Rica: the Eastern... | reverse complement strand
TATATATCAGTTATTGCAATGTGTCTTATACCCTATCAAGTTCTCGCACTAATTTTCGCAAATTACATTTAGTTATAATCTCAAACGCGTGTTTTAGTAATGGGACTCACCTGTTTTTAGCCCTTCATGGCATGCAGGGGGTCAGCGGTTCGAGTCCGCTTGGCTCCATAATTATTTTTACTAGTTATGGTAATTAATTTTAAAAAATCCTTTTTTTTATAAAAATAAAAGATTTATAAGCTTTTAAGATATTGCTCCACCAAATAGCAGAGGGTAATTCTCTTTATAAAAGATTGATGTTTATAAATAATTCATATTTCTTATTATTTAAGATTTCTCTTAAGATTTGAATGAAAATTAACTTAATTTTGAAAAGCTTTTCTTAAAATTATTTTTTATAAAAAAGGAAAAGATAATTATTTTATACTCATAAAACAAATTTTTAATTAGGAATAGATAGCAATATTGGGATTAAATATTTCTCTCATAATTATTATTTTTATTTTAAAAATTCAAAAGAACAAAATAATTTTGTTTATAAAATAAAAAATATTCATCAACAAATTTATGGAATTAATTTTGATTAATTATTTCATATTTATCAAGGGGATTCGAAGGATACTTCACTACCAAAAGGCAAGAATCTTCCAAACATTCAAATTCAGAAATATCATTAGGCTCCAATAATATTATTTCATTTTTATTTAAAATATGATTATACATTCGTACTGAACCAAAAATTATAACTGTTATCTCCCAAGTTTCTTTATGCACAGTAACTGGCTCTTTATCTCCTTTATTATAATTTTTTATTCCAACTTCTATTTCCTTAGTTCTAAATATAGAAGGTTCAAAGTCCCCAACAAACCATCCTCTAACAAAATTATCTAAATTAAATTTTTTCATTTTCTATCAAAGAAAATCTACTAATTTTTAAAATCTTATTGCTGATATTATTAAAGTGAATTTGATCAATACATTCATAACTATTTTCCTCAAAAATTAAAGAATAACTACAATATGTAGATTCGTCATCATTTTTTGAAATTTTATGAAGAGTGATAATTTTATTTTTTTCTGAAAATTTTTTTTCTAAATATCTTAATGTTTCTGAGATACCGCATACATCATCTCCAGCAGAATTTTTTATTATAATCTTTTCAGATAGAAGAGATCTTAAATCAGAAAATTTTTTGTTTTTTAAATACTCAAAATATTTTAAAGTTAATTTAACTAATATTTCCTCTTTGCTATTTAAATAATTAATAAAATCTTTTTTAATATCATCTGAATAAAAATTATAGTACTTTTCTGAAGAAATTTTTGAATATGAAATTTTATAATTTTTTATTATCAATTCATTAAAAGATGGTGCTATATAATATTTGTCGTTTGTAAGTTCGCCTCTTAAAATATTTTGAGATAATGCATCAATCATCATTTTCCCATTTTTGAAGTAATAAGTACTTGTAAGAGCATTATTGCTTATTGGGACTTTCTCAGCAATTCTGGTAATTAAATTATTTTTATTTAAATCAGCATAAGACCATTTAGAATGTATAGATTTGAATCCAATTGTACCGCCATCAGATTCTTCTTTATGAAAATAATCTATATGGATATTCAAATCTGTATCTATAAATTGATCAGGTGATGTAATTAAAAATTCATCTCTCAAATCATATTTATCAATCCCCATTAAAACCGCACAAGGTGCGCCTGCTGTGTTTTTTTGTAATCTCACAACATCAACTTCACTATGAGTATATAATTTAATTATTTTGTCGATATGAGTTTCGGAAATTAATTTATCAGTTGAAATAATATAGTATCTTTTTGTACCAGAATATTTTTCCAAGTGTTCTAATGACCATGCAAAAATGGATTTATTTTTAATAATATCTAAAATCCCAATAGATTTTTTTAACAAATTTGGTGGTTCAAAAATAGGTATTATAATACTCAACATATCAATAACAATTTTTTATAAAGTCCTTGATATTTCGGTAATTTACATCTTCAACATTTTTCACCTCTAATACATTTCCTCCTGCAGCTTTCGCAGCTTTAATACCATTGCAATTATCCTCAACTATTACAACTTCCTGACTTTTTAAACCAAAATTATTAATAGCCTTAACATAAATCTCTGGGTCAGGCTTTGGATTTTTAACGTCTTCATTGGATAAGAAAAAATCAAAATAATCCTTTAGTAAAGATAATCTCATCATATTATCAATAGTACTCATAACACTATTTGAAGCAACTGCTAATAAGAAGCCCTCCTCTTTAAGTTTTGACAACGCATATTGATGCACAAACCTAGGTTTACACTTTAACTGTGTAATTTGCTCAGTATATTTTTGTTTTAATTCAGCAATTAATCCATGAAGTTTAAGAGGGATACGGCCACTTTCAGATAAAGTTTGTAATTTAATTTTTGTTGGTAGACCATCAAATGTCGATAAATGTTCTGCAACTTCTATCTTTGCTCCAAAAAGCTCTAATGCTTTATTTAGTGCTTCATAATGCCAATCTTTGGCATCTATTAAAACGCCATCCATGTCAAAAATTATTGCTTTAATTTTATGGTTATTTAAATTACTCATTTAACTTAACCTTTTGCAATTAGATATCAATTTTACATGTTTGTTGAGGCATATAAATTTGAATACTGTAAAATATTAATACTTTTTGATTGAAGGATTTATGCTTAATATTGTAATTCCAATGGCAGGGAGAGGGAGTAGATTCTCAAATGTTGGATACAAAAAACCAAAACCATTAATTGAAATTAATGGCAAACCAATGATTGAATTAGTGATAAAAAATTTAACTCCCAAAATAAATCATAGATTTATCTTTATTGTTCAAAAAGATCATATTCATAAATATAATTTAGATAAATTATTAACTACATTAAGTAGTAATTCAAAGATTTTATCTATAGATCATATAACGGAAGGTGCAGCCTGTACTGTACTTGAAGCACAAAAGTTTATTGATAATGATTTTCCACTAATGATAGCGAATTCAGATCAGTGGATAGATTTTTCAATTGATGATTACCTTGAGAAATTCTTTAAAGAAAGATACCCTGGATTTATAATGACTATGAAAGCTAATGACCCAAAATGGTCTTATATTAAATTTGATGAATCAGGAAAAATAGTTGATGTCATTGAAAAAGAAGTGGTTTCTCAAGAAGCAACAGTTGGAATATATAATTTTGATAAAGGGGAAACATTTTGTAAATACGCTAATAAGATGATATTGAGTAGAGATACATCAAAAGGTGAATTTTATGTGGCACCAGTTTATAAATATATGATTAATGACGAGCTTAAAGTAGATATTTATAATATTGAGAATAATGGAAAAGGGAAGATGTATGGTTTAGGAACTCCTGAGGATTTAAATGAATTTTTAGTAAATTATCCCAAAATAAAGATTAGTTAGAATGAATGTAGTAATCATAAAAATAAATAAAATATGAAATTAATTCTCATAATATTTTTAAATAAAAAATAAATTTGATTTATAGTTAAAAATTTTTTTAAGATAAATAAATAAAGGAATTAATTTAATAAATAAAAAAATATGTTAATTTGAATCTATAAAAAAATTATAAATTTTTAAAAATTTAAAGATGAAAATTATTGCTCATCGAGCTAACTTAAATGGTCCTAACATTAAGAGTGAAAATAAATTCCAAAGCATTAGAAAATGCTTAGATTTGGGATATGATGTAGAAATTGATATTAGATTATTAGATGGAAAACTATTTTTAGGACATGATATACCTCAAGAATCTATAGAAATAGAAGAACTTATGGAAATTAATGACAAATGTTGGATTCATTGTAAAAATCTTGAAGCATTAACATTCCTCAATAAAAATGGGAAAGGATTAAATTATTTCTGGCATGAAAATGATTCTTACACCCTTACAAGTAAAGGTTTTATTTGGACTTATCCTGGCAAAAATACAAATTATAGTTGTATTTGCGTAATGCCAGAATTATTTATCGAGCAAAGTAGTTTTGATAATCTTTTAGATATGCGGGTTGCTGGAGTTTGTACAGATTATCCTAATAAATTCAAAACTGATTAGCATAAAGAATAAAATTTATCTTATTTATTTGAATGTTGAATAGTCTTTCAAAAATTCTTTTAATAAAAAAGTGATTCTAATTTTTGGAGATAAATTTTCTAATAAATAGAAAAAGAAAACCTATCATAGTGGCGTACCAAATAGTAATTAATCTAAGGATAAAAGACAAAACTATTGCTGAATCTAATGAAATACCAAAATAAGTCAATATATTGGAGGAAGTCAATTCTGAAGCACCTATTCCACCCGGTATCATCGAAATAACTCCTAACAAAGTCGAACTTGCGTGAGTAAAAATAGACTCAGATACTGATAAGTAAAAGTCTTTAACTCCACTTACAAGAATAAATAAACTAAAACACTCAATGAACCATGCAAATATTCCTAAGAGTAATGATATTACAATAATATCTAATTTAAGCAATAATTTTATTGAATAAAATGCACTAATTGATTTCTCATAAATATAAATTGGTATAATTTTTTTTACAAATTTAAATGAGATATATCTTCGAAAAAAAATTATAAATCCAATTAATAAAGCACCGATAAATAAAAAATAATTTAAATTTAATTTAGAACTTAATATTGGGTAAGATCCTATGTTAAAAATTAACAGAATAAAAACAGATAGAAGATCAGAAATTTTTTCTATAACAATTAAACTAAATGTTAAAGACCTTGGTATTTTAAAATCACTATAAAGGAAATTAATTCTGATCAGTTCTCCTAATTTTCCAGGAGTAGCTGTAAAAGCAAAAGAGGCAAGCCAATTAAAAATATCTTTAAAAATTGGAGGTTTAAAACCAATATTTGACATTAAAAATCGCCATCTTAAATATCTAAAAATATAACTTATTGAAATTATTATTATTCCAATAAAAATGTTTTTCCATAATAAATAAAGAAGACTAAGTATTTTATCTCCATATATTAATTTGCTTACTAATCCATAAATAACAAAAACCGCAAACGATATTACGAAAGCTGAATAAATATTAGATTTAGAAAAATTTTTTGATTTTTGCAAAATTTTATATGATGAGTTTTAAAATAAGTAGTTCAAATATTATGATATAAATTTCTTTACGGATTGAACCTAAATTAAGAATCTTCAAAAAAAATTAATTTAAATTGCTTCTACAAAGAAAACCTACCATATGATATTTGAATAAAAATATGTTGAAAAAATATAAATTTATTATTCCTTAAAAAATTAGGATAAATATTTTTGGTAAATACCAACAAAAATTTACAAATTCTATCCATAACATATGATGTTTTCATATTATTAATCAAAATTCTTATTATCTACCTCAATTATATATGCATAAGAGTTTGATCCACCATTGGCTATTAGATTATTTTGCTCAATACTTGCATTATTACTTTTTTCATATTTGTCATAAACTCTTATAGATACAGGTGTTGCAAAACAGTGTTTATTTTTTTTTGAATTATAAATATGATAGATCTGTTTTTTAGAGTTTCTAAAAGGTACTGTATGACTATACATGAAGACTGTATAACGTAGCGAATTAGAAATTTTATCTAAATTACATTCTTTTTCTTTAGCTAATTTATTTTCGACACTGCCATGCAAAGAAAAGTTTGAAAAGTCAGTATATGAATCCGGTAAATAGAAGTCAGATCTTTCTATTAAATCAATGAGTTGCTTTTGATCAAATTTGCTATAGGAAATATTCTTTATAGAATTATATGATCCCAAAGTTAAAAATATAAAAGCTAATGATATTAATAAGATCCCCGATATTTTATCAAAATACTTTTTAGATAAAATATCAAAAAACAAAATAATAGGGATCCACACTATTGGATAAAGATAAATTGTATGCCTAGTAGGTGAGTAAATAAAATTACTAAAAACAGCGGCTGATATAGTAAAACTAAAAGTTAAGATTGCGAAAAAGAAATAAATTTTAAACAAATTTCTATTCTTATTTATTTGACATAGCGATAACAAAAATAAAGCTGTTATTATACTCGCTGCAGTTTCCTGATATTGTCTAAAAGGATATATTGCTTGTCCTATAATACTTTTAGTATTAAAAACAATCCTTGGTATGATTTCAAATGGTTTATTACTATAGTCAGATAGATTAAATATATTATCAATACCATTGGACCAATTACCTGGCTGCATATCATAATAAAATATAATAATAGAAATCTTTACTAAATACATAAGTAATATAAAATTTATAGATGTAAAAACTATTCTCCTTAAAAATCTTTTTTTAAAAATTAAAAATAAGGAACTATATGAATTAAATATCTCAGCAAAATAGGGTTTGTTTATTATTTGTATTTTCTTCCCATAAATAAAAATAAAAAGGAAATATGTGATGATAAAGGCTGGAAATATTAATAGCGACTGAAATGTGAAAGATATAGATAATAATAAAATTAAAAAAAATAATTTAACATTAACTATAAAAAATTTATTTGCGAAATCATAAATTTTATTAGATTTTTCTTTTTTAATTAAGATAAATAATGCAATCAGAAATAATTGTATGGTTAAGGTGCCTAAGTTATAAGGCATATTTGAATTAGAATGAAGTAATATTTCGGGGTTAAGAAAGTTGAAACATACACTTAAGACTTCAATAACAGGCGCATTGATTTTTCTTTGAAATTTTACAGAATCATTTTCATTTTTAATAAAAAAACATATGCTATACGTCAATAATGAAGAAAATATAAGAGAAATTACGCTTAAGCCCGCACAAGCAAATCTAATAAAATCTACTCCAAGTGGCTTAAATATATAAGAAAAAAGTGTAAAATAATTCCAGATTGGAGGGTATGAGCCCCAACCCCAAATAGTAAAAAGTTTAAAGTTATACCTTACGCTTTGATTGTCATATAGTGCTTGTAATGGGTAATAGTCATCAACATGTCTCCATCCTGTATCACCTATGAAAATCAAAAAAATAATTATAAAGAAAATTGAAATCCAAAAGAACAAAGATGGTTTTTTTACAGCAATATTATTCTTAGAAATTATCATTTTTATAGCTTTAAAGTTTTAATTTATTAAATTTTATATTGAGACACTTCTAATATATCAATCAACTATATTTTTACTAAGATAATTGTAAATTAATACTTTTTGCCAATTACTAAAACATATCCTATAGTTTGATTTAAATGAAAGATTTATACTTGTATAATTTAAATTTTTGTGATGCCAAAGAATATAGAAAGTTACTTATTTTGTCGCATAAAATGGGTAAAAACAAAAATATTATTCAAGGTTCAGGAGGAAATACTTCAATTAAAATTAAAAATATTCTTTTCGTTAAAGCTTCAGGAATGATGCTAGAAAATGCTCTTGAAAAAGAAATTTTTATTCCTTTAGATTTAAATTGCATACATGAGAAAATTAAAAATAAAGAGAGTTTATCAGATGATCTTGAAATTAAATTAAATAAAAAAACCAAATTAAAACCATCTATAGAAACTGCTCTCCATGCAATAATGCCACATAAAGTAGTTCTTCATAGTCATCCTATAGATGTAATAGCTTATTCTCTATCTCAAGATTTACTTAAAAGGTTGGACTTATTATTGAAAAATTACTCATGGAATTTTATTAAATACGAGAGACCAGGTTACCCTTTAGCAAATCTTATAAAAAGAAAAATTGAAAAAAAGAAATTGGATATATTGTTACTTGCAAATCATGGATTAATTGTTGGTGCAGATACAGTAGAGGAGGCAGAAATTTTACAAAATAAGGTTTTAGAATTATTAAAAATTAATCCAAGAGTTGCCGAATCACCTGATTTTCAAAAACTTAAGGAAATATCAAATAATATCCCAAATTCAAATTTACCTAAAAACGAAATAATACACTCTCTTGCTACTGACAAATTAAGCTTAAAATTAGTTAAATTAAATCCTCCTTATCCAGACCATGTTGTTTTTTGTGGAGAAAAAGCCTTAATCTTGGATATTAATAATCTAAATCAAAAAAACTTAAGAAATTTTGATTATTGTATTATTCCAAAAGCTGGAGTATTAATTTTGAGAAAGGAATCTTATTTTTTAGAAACTATGCTTGAAATGGAAGCTAAAATTTTTCTGCGTTTAAAAGAAAAATCAACTATTTCTCTTCTAACTGACTCTCAATGTAAAGAATTAATAAATTGGGAAGCAGAGAAATATCGTCAAAAACTTTTAAAGAAATGAAAATTATAATACCAATGTCTGGCTATGGAGAAAGATTTAGAAAGCTAGGCTACAAAGTGCCTAAACCATTAATTGAAATTGATGGCATACATATGATTGGTCATGTAATTAAATTATTTCCAAATGAGGAAGACATTATTTTTATTTGTAATGAAGAACATCTAAAAAATACTACATACGAAATGGAAAAAATAATTTATAAATACTGTAAAAGTGGAAAAATAATATCAATCAAACCCCATAGATATGGTCCTGGTCACGCTGTATTGCAAGCAAAAAAAGAAATTAATTTAGATGAACCAGTGCTCATAAATTACTGCGATTTTAGTTGTTATTGGGACTGGACTAAATTTAAAAAATTTGTAAAAAAAGAACCATTTGATGGAGTAATTCCTGCATATAAAGGCTTTCATCCGCATAGTTTAGGTAATACAAATTATGCATACATAAAAGAAAAAAATGGCCTAATAAGTGATATTCAAGAAAAAAAACCTTTTACAAAAAATAGAATGGAAGAATACGCTTCAAGTGGTACATATTATTTCTCTAAAGGGAAAATATTATTAGATAGCATTAATACAATAATAAGAGAAAAATACAGCATAAATGGAGAATACTATATTAGTCTTGCTTATAAAAACCTTTTAAAAAATGATAAAAAAGTTGCAGTTTATCCTCTGCAACATTTTTTTCAATGGGGTACTCCTCAAGATTTAGAAGAATATTTATTCTGGTCTAAAACATTTAATTTAATTTTAGAAAAAAGAAAAAAATTAAATAATCTTGAAAGTTCCTTAATAATTCCCATGGCTGGCTTAGGTAAAAGATTTTCTGATGCAGGTTATAAAGAAACAAAACCAATCATTGATGGATCCGGCTCATCTATGGTATTTCACGCGTTAGATTATTTGCCTGATTTTACTGAAAAGATCTTTGTAATAAGAAAAGATATGATGAATAGTAAAGAAATAGGTCTTAAGTTAAAAGATAATTATCCTACATCAAAAATTAAATTCATTAATGGCAAAACTGAAGGTCAAGCCATTACTGCGTTATTAGGATGCAAAGAAATTAAAAAAAACAAATTATCATCACCAATTACAATTGCTGCATGTGATAGTGGATCAATATATGACGAAATTAAATTTTCAGAACTTTTAAATAATAAAGATATTGACATAATTGTGTGGTCTTCAAAAAATCATTCAAATGCAAGGCGAAATCCTGAAATGTTTGGTTGGATTAAATCCGACGAAAATGGTTTAATTCAAAAAATATCCACCAAAAAGCCAATATCCAATAAATTAAATGAACCCATAGTTATAGGTACATTCACATTCAGAAACTTCGAAATATTTGAGAAGTCCTCAAACGCGATGATCAAAAGAAAGGGGAAAATAAATAACGAATATTTTATTGATACTTGTATTAATGATGCAATAAAGCATGGCTATCGCTGCTATATATTTGAAGTACAATCATTCATCTCATGGGGTACTCCTAATGACTTGAAAACATTCCATTACTGGCAGTCTACTTTTCATAAATGGCATTATCATAAATATAGATTAGAAAATGATAGGAATATCCCCACAAATTCACTTTCTGAATTAAAAAAATCTTATTCAAACTTTGATATTAATTCGCCTTAAATTTATTGTGCTCATAAAACTATAATTTAAAGATTTTTCCGATTTAAAATTATTTAAAAAAATAAAATACTTTTATATTAATTCAAAAACCGGTTATTATAAATTAATATGAAAAAATATATTTATCCATGCAAATATCTTTGGTTATTCCATGTTATAACGAAGAAAAAAATATTCCAATTCTATCCAAAAAATTAAATAAATTAATATCAAATAAATCATACGAGATAATAATGATCGATAATGGATCAATTGATAATACATATAATGAATTAAAAAAATATTTGAATAATTTTGATAACGTTAAAATTCTAAAATTAGATGAGAATAAAGGTTACGGTAATGGAATATTAGAAGGCTTAAAAATTGCTAAAGGAAATATTCTTGCCTGGACACATGCTGATATACAAACTGACCCACAAGATATTATAACGGGAATAAAATTCTTCAATAAGGATAGAGAAAAAATATACGTTAAAGGATTAAGATATGGAAGGCCAATATTGGACAGATTTTTTACTTTTGGTATGAGCACTTTCGTTTCTTTAATACTAGGGAAATTTTTATGGGATGTTAATGCGCAACCTACAATAATGACATCATCTTTTTTTAAAAGTTGGGAAAATCCTCCTAGAGATTTTTCATTAGATTTATTTTCATACTATAAAGCTATAGAAAAAGGATGCAAAATATATAGGTTCCCAGTTTTATTTAGTAAAAGATTATTTGGAAGTTCAAAATGGAATTTTAGTTTTAAATCGAAAATGAGATTTATTAAACGAACAATAAAATATACTCTTTCATTAAAAGAAAAATTAAAATGACAGAAATTATTTTACACCGACGAAACACTAATAATTTACTATCCGAAACTGATTTGAAATATGGCGCAGAAATTGATTTAAGAAGTTACGAAAAAGAAATAATTTTAAATCATGATCCTTTTAAAAACGGGGAAGTATTTGAAAATTGGATCAAGAATTACAAACATGGAACTCTTATTATTAATATTAAAGATGATGGAATAGAGGATAAAGTTAACTTTTTTTTAAAGAAATATGAAATTAAAAGTTATTTTTTTTTAGATCAATCATTTCCATCTTTGTTTAGAATTGCAACTAATGGTAATCAAAATATTGCTGTTAGAGTATCTGACTATGAGTCTGTAGAGACAGCATTATCCTTTTCAGGATTAGCAAAATGGGTATGGATAGATATATTTAGAAATTTTAATTTAACAAAAGATAATTTCTTAAAATTAAAAAATAAAAAATTTAAATTATGTTTAGCTTCCCCTGAATTAAATCCAAATAATACAGTTAGCATTAAAGATATTCAAAAAATCACAAAAGAAAGAAAAATCTTTTTTGACGCGATTTGTACAAAATTACCAAAAGAATGGATATAAAGATTATGGAAATATTCGATAAAAAAAGTTTTCCTTTTTTAGATACAAATTTAAAAAAAGAAATAGTATATATAAACAAAAATAAGATTTTTCTTTTTGGACTTTTAGTAAAATTATTTTTAATTATATACACATCGCCAATAATATATTCTGAACTTTTCATACCTTTTTTAAAAAATAACATCAATAACTTTTCTTTAGATCCTTGGACTAACTTTCTAGAGAGCGGAGGGAACATTAATTCTTTTCCTTATGGAATTTCGATGCTGATATCATATCTGCCATTAACTTATATAGGTAATCTAATTGACAAAAATATTTTTGATTTAAACTTTACAGAACTTTTTTTTAAATTATCTTCATTATTTTACGATTATATACTTTTAATAGTCTTATCCTTGATCATAAAAAATAGTAAAAAAATATACTTAATATTCTCCTATTGGTTGTCACCAATCATTATTTATACAACATACATTCATGGACAGATAGACATTCTACCTATCACTTTAATAATTTCATCAATATTATTTTTAAGTAAAAATAAATTTAGAATTGCTGGTCTAATAATCGCTCTAGCAATATCCAGCAAATTAAGTATGTTAATAGCTTTACCTTTTATTCTCTTATATGTTTATAGAAAAAAAGGAATAAATCATGAATTATTTGATATCATTTTCTATACACTTGTAGGCTCTGCAACAATAATATTACCTTATCTTTTTTCTACTGGTTATTTAGAGATGGTAATAAAAACTAAAGTATTTTCTAAACTTTATTTAGTTTATATTCCATTTGGTGAAGATTTAAAATTATATATCATACCAATTATTTATATTATCTCACTTTACTTAATTTGGAGATTAAAAAGAATTACTCAAGATTTATTTATAATTTCCACTGGAATTGGTTTTTTTTCTATTTTAATTTTCTTACCACCAGCTCCCGGATGGTCAGTATGGGTAGTACCTTTTCTAATTTATTACCAAATAACCTCTAAAAAAGATCTACTCACATTAGGCTTATTTTACAATTTTTTTATAGTTGCAAATATAGTTTTGTTTTCAAGTGGGGCTAGTTATAACTATAATTTTGTGAATCTGCCTTTGTTAAGTAACAAATTCTATGATTTAGAAATAACAGATACTGCGAAAAATATTTTATTCACTTTACAACAAGGAATATCTTTTTTATTAGCAATAAGAATGTACATATATGGACTGAAGAAAAATAATTTTTTCTGTATCTCAACTAAACAAATTTTAATAAATATATCTGGAGATAATTATGAAAAAATATCAAAATTTGTCTTATATTTAAGTAAACTATTTTATCAAAAGCATTTAAATATCATTTCAGCTAGTAAGTGTATGAATAGTGTAAATATAGACAATAACTATATATCTAATAAAGAAGAGATTTTTAATTATACTTATTTAAAAAACAACGATAAAAAAATTACTTACTATACAACTTTTATTTCAAAGGGTATAAATTCAATTAATAATTTAATAAAAGAAAATAAGAAGGATTTTCTTTTATTCATAAATGATATGAATATAAAAAATAGTTCTCTTTATGAAAAATCGAATATTAACATTAATATTAGTAAATCAGAAAGAGATAATATTAATATTTTTGAATCAAAATTTTCATCCATTAATCAATCTACATTAAGCTTTAATTTCAAAAATATTAATAAATCAAACCTTCAAGCATTAGTAATTTATCTTCCAATTGGATTTTTACATTCAGAATTGTTAAGAATCTTTTTGTCAGTTTCTTCTCTACATGTAGACACAGAACTATTAAAAGATAATGATTGCGTTAAAATGACTATAGAGGGTTCACCTTCATCAGAGGATATTGCAGCAATGTCAAAATCAATAATTCCTGAGATAGATGATTTTTCTATAAAAGAAGATAATTGGGCCGGAGGATATGAAGGAATAATGCAAATTGTACTTTTTGCTAAGATATCTAGCCTAATGAAGAATAGTTTTAATAATAGTTTCTAGATAAATGCATAATCACAAAAAAAATAATAAATTAATAAAACCCCAGGCAGTTCTTTTTGATACAGACAATACTTTATATGATTACCTTCCAGCAAATAAAGCAGCTGAAAAAGCAGCTTGTAAAAAAGCAGAAAATCTTTTGGGCATAAATAGTAAAACCTTTTATAAATATTTTTATAAAGCAAGAAATGAGGTTAAAAAAAATATTTCTCATACAGCAAGTGGTCATAGTAGATTATTATATTTTCAAAGAATGATTGAACTCTTAGGGTTTAAGGCTCAATTATTATTAGCTCTAGATTTAGAACAAACTTTTTGGAGAACTTTTCTAGTCAATGCTTCATTATTTTCTGGAGTTAGTGAGAGTTTACTATTTTTAAAGAAAAATAATATACCAATTGGAGTTGTTACTGATTTGACAGCGCATATACAACTTAGAAAACTTACTTATTTTGGTCTTGAAGATACATTTGATGCTATTGTCACTTCTGAGGAAATTGGGCAAGATAAACCTGACAAAAGAAACTTTATTTACATTCTTAAAAAACTTAATTTAGATCAAAATTGTGAGTTTTGGATGATTGGTGATGATGCAAAAGCTGACATAAAAGGGGCTAAAGATTTAGGTGCTATAACTTTTCAGAAATTGCATAATGGAGTAAATCTAGGAGAGAATGAATTACAACCTGACTTTTCATTCAAAAGTTATTGGGATTTTCTTAGATTTTTAAAAAGCTTAATTTAAGGTTAGTAATTTTATGAGTGCTGTCATTATATTTACTTACTAATTCAAAAATCCAATCTCTTATCAAAAAAATAAGCAAAAAAAGGGAATTTTGGTTCATTTGTCCAAATGCCAAATTGATTTCGCATTTTATATTTGTCATTATATAGTCTCGAGTTAACTACCCATTTTGAGTGCGGATTTAATTGAAACATTATTTGAGTAGCTGTAAAATTTTTATCAGGGATGCCATCTCTATGCGCACATAAAGTTGGATTAAAACCGAAAATTTTATCACTATTACCTTCCAAGTTTATTTTATTATTGATTTGATTTATATTTTCAAATCCCTTTATTCTTTTACTTCGTTTTTTATCTATTAATTGAAGAGGGCCATGTCTATTCGTAATATTAATTGGAATAAATATCTTAAGCATATTGCTACTATTAGGTTTATCAAAATGCCATTTATAAGAATAAGCTTGATTCAAAGTATCTACATCTCTAAAATCATTAGGAATAAATTTTCTTTCATAAATAATCAAGAAATCAATTGAGAAATTAAATCCTGTAAGTTTAGTAATATTATCTCTTACCTCTTTCGTGAAAATATTCCCTATCAATAATTTTATTTGATCAGGATCAGGAATAGTTACATTTAAATAATCATTAGCCAAAAATATTTTAGATTTAGTAATACAGTTTAAATAATTTCTTTTTTCGAATGGCATTATAAAAAAACCCTTTTTAGCAAAACTAAAGTTTGCATTATGTTTTTTCATGAAAAGATTTTCATATATAGTTGTAATTTTTTGATAAAACTTGCAAAAATACTTATAGAAAAAAATTATTAATCTTTTTCTTATTTTGCAAATATTTTTAAAACTCATGATTATAGTAATCATTATTAAATAACAATAAATTTTGCATATTTGTCCTTATAAAATTTTACTTAAATAATTTATTAATATTATTCCAGAAAATTTAGAATTTAAAATTTTTAATCTTTTTTGGATTGATTCAATTTTGTCTTTTTTTATATAACCTAATGAAGTAACTAAAATTGAAAATGATTCTTTATCTATGTTTTCAAGTTTATTCTCTAATGAATACTTTATTTTTTTGTCTGATAAAAAATCTTCAAAATATTTTATTTTATTTATGTTTTCCATCCCAATATAAAAAAACTTAAACTTTTTATCTTTATTCATTAAATAGATATCATTAATAATTTCTAAATCTTCATAAACTTTTTCTTTCCCAATTTTTGTTATGACATGAGTATTTAATATCTTTTCTAAAGTTTTTTCATCATAAAGCAAGCCAGATTTTTTTTCCTTAAAGAAACTTATTAGAAAACCTGAAAAGAGACCTATGAGAATTCCAATAAATCTTATTTTATTTTTTTCAGGCTTCACAGGGAATTTTTTTAATCTTGGTTTTGTAATTAATTCCCATGGATCCTCTAACTTTGCTTCCTCTAAGGTTATTACTCTTAATTCGTTTTCAAGCGCAACTAAAATATTTTCGTCTCTATCAGCATTTCTTATCAATTCCTTATACTTTAAAATTACTTCTTTTGGTCTTTCTGCTGCCTCCATTTCTGCTTGAGTAGAAATCTTTTCTGCTTCTAGAGCCCTAATTAAACTTTCTTTTTGCTGTTTGACTAAAAATTCTTTTTGCTCTTCAAGTCTTTTTAGGGAGTTTTCTTTATCAGTATATCTAGACTTTAAATCTATTATCATGAGTTCCAATTCTTTAATTTTTGTCGTCAATTCAAAATTAAAACCAGCTGATAATTTTGCATTTAGATAACTTAATTTATCTTCATTTTCTATCTCCTTAATTTTTCTTATCTGTGAATCTATATTTCTTATTTTATTTGCCGCATTAACTCTTATGTTCTCAATATCAGTATTACTTATTACATTTCTAGAGGATTCTAATTGAGGAATATTAAAACCCTTTATATTTTGAGTACTTATATTATCAAGTAAATCTTTTGCAGTTGATTGTTGTCTATTGCTTAATAATGTTAAATCTTGGTCCATAGCATATTTTTGGAGAGCCTTTAAAGAATTAGAACTTTTTTCCTTATAAGATGCTATTTGTTCAAGAAGATAAGTTTTTGTGAGAGCGAAATTTCTTTTTTTATTTTTACCAGAGTAAATTTGATAAGCTTTAGAGATTTTATCGAGAACTGGAATTACAAGATCCTTATTTTTATCTTGATAAGAAATATTTAATACAGAAGTTTTTTCTATTAATTCAATCTCAAGATTTGAATTTAACCAATTAGAAAAACTATCAGTTTGATTGATAATTTTTTTTTCAGAGTTAACATAATCAAAAACAGGCTCTAAAACTGAAGAGCTTTTTAAAATTGCAACTTGAGTTTCTAAAGAATCAGAGGAACTTCCACTTATATTTAAAATTCCTGCTAAATTTCCAAAGACTGATTCTCCAAAAGATTCTTTTGATGAACTTTCATTAGTTTCTAAAACTATTTGAAAATCACCTTCCCAAACTTTTTCTATTCTCTTAGATAAAAAATAGGAAAAAATAGCTGCAATTAAGGTTACTAATGTAATAAACTTCTTATTTCTTATAACAAAATTTACCAATACTCTTAGATCTAGATCATCATCTTTTTGAGAAATTTCTGTATTTTCATTATTTATATTTATTTGAGTCATATTTTAATCATCGAAGACTGTATCAAAAAAGCTATATGTTGAATATAAACCGACAAAAGGCGAGGTAACTTCTGATAAAAATTCAGTTGTATTACTCAGTATACTATTACCGATAATAATAAGATCTCCATCTTTTAAGATTGGATTATGAACTGATCCTCTTTTATTTCTTCTACGAAAAGAAATTTTTCTTTTATCTATTGATCCATCACTATTAAAACTTATATATCTAATTGGTCCTCTTATAACTTTAGTTCCTCCAGAAACATCAATAGCATCATTTAAACTACTTGACTTACTAAGAGTTTGTAGACCAGGATTATTTACTCTTCCTGAAACAAAAACCCTTACAAATTTTGGATTTAGATTGGTTTGCATAGCAAATCCAATTAGTTTTGGATTGGGATTACTAAGTCTTTTTACTTCAATTAAGTCTCCATCGTAAATCCTTATGTTATTTGAGTTATCACCGACTAATAATGCATTATTAAAATTTAATGATGTCATTATTTTTCCTCCACCATTAGATATGGAATTTTTTCTAATAACTACTATTTCTGACAAGTCAGAATATTGAGTTATCCCTCCACTTATTCTTAAAGCATCAAAAACAGTAGGGAAATAGAAACTTACTTCATTTGGATTAAATAATGGATTATCGGATGAAAAGTTATCGATATAGTTTTTTGTTTGCATCCTAGATTTTGTGAAATCCAGAAGAGATTCTGAACTTTGATTAAAAATATTATTGTTAATAAAATTTGGAGTTTGTGAACCTTTTAAAGTGTATCTTCCGGGAGAATTGACTTCACCCTTAATAAAAATTTTTATAGGTCTGTAATTAATTACGTAGGAGTTAACTTCTGGATATTTAACGAATTCTTTATAAGCCTCATTAAGTAGTCCATTTAACTCCTGAATCGTAAGTCCTTTTACAAAGACTGTCTTCAATATAGGTAAATAGATTGAACCTTCCCCATTAATAATTACATTAGATGTAAGTTCTGGATAATCTCTTGAAATTATTATTCTAATACTATCGCCTGAATCTAAAATATAATGATCTGGAGATTTTTTTTTCAGATATGTTTTATCTAAAGAAATAGATTTTTTGTTTCTTTCTTCTTTAGATATTTTATCTATTACTTCAGAAGAAGAAACTATGGAATGAGAAAAGAGAGTAGCAATAAGTAAAACTATAATCTTTCGCACGTTAATATAAATCTTCAATGATTCAAATGTATCCTTATTATATCCCAACTAGTTTAATATAATCAGGATCAAAAAATTATATTTTACATACGCAATATTATTTTAAATAAAAGCTCTTCGATTAAATCTTTCTCCAAACTGCTAGTAGTTTTCCTTGAATTTGCACTTGATCAAAATCTAATATAATTGGCTCATAAGCCGGGTTTGCCGCTTCAAGAAAAATTTTGCCTTCTCTTTTGAAGAAATATTTTAAAGTAGTTCCCAAACCTGGAACCATCGCGCTAACTATTGATCCGTTCCTGACGGCATAAGAGTCATTAACGGGCTCCATCAAAACCATATCCCCATCTGCAATACAAGCATCTATCATTGAATCTCCATTGACAGTGAGTGCAAAAACATTTTTCTTTTGTAAAACATCAGAAATATCCAAATTTTCATGCACATCAGAATAGGTCTCAATTAAACCGCCTGCTGCAACGGAACCCATAATGGGTACTCCGCTTAAAGCTTCATCAATTATTTGCATAGTTCTAGCTTTGCCTTCTTGCCAAGAAATATAACCTTTTTCTTGCAAATGCTTTAAACGGCTTTGGATTGGCGCAGGTGATTTAAGACCCATAGCTTTCATCATTTGCCTAATTGAAGGACTATGTTGAAAGTCCCTCATATAATTCTTTATCCATGCATAAAGTTCATTTTGGGCATCTGTGAGATTATCCTCAGGAGTTATCATAAAACATTTGTACTCTAATACATTTGTACCTCTTTAGAAGTTGAAATGCAAGCTTTTCATGAGAGAAGGCATGACAGAAGAGCTTGTTGAACATGCATTCTATTTTCTGCTTGCTCAAAGATTCTACTTTGTTTACTTTCAATTACTTCATCCGTTATCTCTTTTGATCTGTATGCAGGAAGGCAATGAAGAATAATCGCATCTTTATGTGCCTTTTCTACTAGATCACTATCAATAGTAAATCCGCTAAAATCTTTGTCCTTTTTCTCTTTTTGATTCTCTTCCCCCATAGAAGACCATACATCAGTATAAAGAACGTTTGCTCCCAAAACTGCAATGCTGGGATCATTAGTTATTTTCAATAAATTTCTGTTTTTATATATTTTATTTGCCTTTTGAACAATCAAGGGATTTGGTTCATATCCTTTAGGGCATGCAATTCTTACTTCCATACCCAATAATGCTCCACTTAAAATTAAAGAATTTGCAACATTGTTACCATCTCCAATAAATGTCAAAACGACGTTTTTAAAATCAAAAAACTCCTCCTTAATTGTTAAAAAATCTGCTAATGCTTGACATGGATGTTCTAAATCTGTAAGAGCATTTATAACTGGTTTCGTAGACCAGTTAGCATATGCTTCCAAATCTGAATGATTAAATGTTCTAATTGCAATTACATCGCAGTATCTGCTAAGTACTCTGGCTGTATCTTTAATTGGTTCTCCTCTTCCTATTTGTGAGGTCGTAGGATTTAGATCAATTGTGCTGCCTCCAAGCCTTGACATAGCAACTTGAAAACTAACTCTTGTTCTAGTCGATGACTTATCAAATATTAAACCTAAGACTTTATCTTCTAGATTTATTTTTAAATCTTTATTTTTAAAATTTTTTGCAAGATTTATAATATGACTAAATTCTCCAGTTGTTATGTCAAGGCTTGATAAAAAATTTTTATTAGTAAGCTTTATTGGATTTAGCATCTAACTTTTTATAAACCTAAATTCTACTATGCAGGCATTTTACTTTCTGCTAAGAGTGTTTTAAGATCTTCACCTTCTATAACTTCTTCTTTGAGAATTTTTTGCGAAATAGATTCAAGAAGCGGCAAATTATTCCTTAAAATATTAAGGGCTGTTTCATGCGCATCGTCTACTAAACCTCTAACCTCTTTGTCTATTGCTTGAGCGGTAGCGTCACTCACAGATCTTCTAGGATTATTACCATTTCCTAAAAACTGACCTCCACCTTGTTTGTCATAAGCAAGAGGGCCAAGGATATCACTCATTCCAAAAGTACCAACCATTTGTTCAGCTATATCAGTAGCTCTTTGTAAATCATTAGAAGCCCCTGTAGTTATCTTTCCGAAAACAACCTCCTCCGCAGATCTCCCTCCTAGTAATGTGGCAATTTGTCCTTTAAGTTCCTCTTTGGAATTCAAGAACCTTTCTTCAGTTGGCAATTGAAGAGTATAACCAAGCGCGCTCATACCCCTAGGAACAATTGAAATTTTTGCAACTTTTGAACCGCCAGGCATCAGATGACCAACTATTGCATGACCGACTTCGTGATAAGCTACAACTTTCTT
>Ga0163109_10001233_pt1 | contig 20374 bp, 23 predicted proteins | sample CRUFie1St13metaG_FD_108704 | JGI IMG/M metagenome (GOLD analysis project Ga0163109, IMG submission 108704) | Marine microbial communities from the Costa Rica Dome - CRUD Field 142mm St13 metaG | ecosystem: Environmental > Aquatic > Marine > Oceanic > Photic zone | place: Costa Rica: the Eastern... | reverse complement strand
TGAAATAATCAACACCTAAAACCTCAGACTTGAATGTGGTGTTATCAATATCAACACCTTGATAAATTATTTCTCCTGCATTTATTTTATCAAAATCACTGTCGATTTTTATTTTTTTACAAATATTTAAAAAATTAGAATCAACCGAATTCAAATCATCAAATAAAATATTTTTAGTATACGAATTGACTTTAAATTCAACAGTAGGATCGAAATCCCCTTGAGTTTTAAGAAGTTCTAGTTCACCAGTTTCACTATTCCAATTTTCGATTAAAGATCTGGATATTGATGTTTCATAACTATCGCCCTGATAAACAACATCACCAATAATAAAATCGTCTTCCTTGAAGTCTCTATTATCTTCTTTAGTTACATTCATAAAAAAAGTTTTCGAAATAGATGCGGTTTTACCATCTAAATCTATCGAAGCTCTAAGACCTTTAATTTCCTCAAACTTGAAATAACTTTTTTCATGAAACCCTGCTCTCAGATTTAAATATTTGTGTTTATAAACTTGATGTAAATCGCTCCAAGATGAAACAGAGTCAATATGTAAATCAGCAATATCTCCAATAGCTCCTGCGTCTGGAGGTTCACCACCTTCAAAAGTTTCATAGTTTACAGGTGACTCAGTATAATCAGAGTTTTCACCCCCATCATAAGGAACTACTCGACTAATGTTGCTGTGTATTTTGTTTATAGGGACGTCAGAGTACTTGTTTATAAGTTTTTCTATGTGAAAAGGTATCTTGAGTACAGAATCAACAGAAACCATCCTAGAATCTTCTTTATTTTCGGAACTAATAGTTCCAAACATTTTCATTCCAGCTGGGTGTATCAAAGCTTTCAATAAATCTTTATACTTATATATTTGTAAGGAAGATTCTACAACATATGAAAAAGTTTGATAATATGAGGAATCTTGTAAAACTTTAAAATCTGATAAAAAACTGTTTTCATTTAAAAACTTTCCACCATCATCGAATACAGAACCAAAATTTATTTTTATATTATTTTGACCTGAATTATTCAAGTCTAATTCTATCTCACTCAAAGAATATCCAAAACCACTATTTTTTATCTTTATATCTTTTATAGTTCCGACATTTACACTAACAATATCTAAAACTTCACTTGTAACTTCATTATCTCCAATGTGAGTTATTTCAGGTATTTTAACATACCCTCTACCAACTCTTCGAACTTTTATTTTCGTTATAGAACCATTTTCATCAACTTCTGAAACGGAAGCTACTATAGGTCTTTGATAGACTTCATTTTCAAAACAACCAGAGTTATCAAAAACTAAATTCTGACCAACTGAATAACCTGAACCTCCATTAGAAACATTTATATCGGTTAGATCACCACTGTTAACATCGCATAACATTATTTCTAATAAAGACCCCTTTTGAGAATTCGGTATGTCTTTATATTCTATAAGTTCTCCATTTCTATTAATAAAGAATCTTTGATGAGGGGAAAAACTATCAGTTGTGTTTAGTATTTCTATAGAACTTCCACCGTGATAAATTTTACCAATCGGTTGATCAACATCATCTAAAATCGTCTCACCTAAATCAAATTCTGAAATAGTTGTCGTCTTAAATAATTCAAGTTTCAAAACTTTATAATCTGATATAGTTTCTAAAGAAACATTTTCTACAAAATATTCAACACCAGATTGTTGACCTTTTATTTTCTTAGAAGTAATATCAGGTATAGTGTTGGAATTTGGTTCTAGAAAAACGGTAAAAGTTGATTCAAAAGAGTTGTTAGATGAACTCATAACTCTTTCTTTAGGGTATGATATCGAAACTTCTTTATTAAAAATTGATCTGAAAAAATATTTAAAAGAACCCTCAGTACCTTTTGATTGATAAAACTCTCTAGAATGTTTAACTAAAAACTTCTTAAATTGTTCAACATCAATATCTAAACTTTCGGACTGTGTCGGAAGAGATAAAGGAAATCCCTTTAAATATTCTATCATAAAAAAATCAACATACTCATCAAGAGTTCTGTCAATATCTTGTAAATTCCAAAGATTTTTTGATGATAATGAAGTGTTCTGAATATAAGAAACCACTTCCATTGTATCGCCATCTTCTATAATCTGATTATCATCTATAAAAGTTAAAGTATTTCCAGAGGAAAATCCCCTAGTTTTGACTTCATTCAAATCTTGATTATACTCTTTTATATAAAAAACATAGTTACCGTTGTCTAAAGAATATATATTTAAAACATTAGCATAAACTATTTTTTCTGAACCAGTACCTTTTATTCTTAGAGTATCTGGAATAGAGGTTAGATTTAAATTTCCTGTAACAGAAACTTCCAACTTTGAAGTTTCCATCCATTCATAATAATTTTCTACGAACTTTATGAACTTTGGGCCCTCTTCTTGTAAGAAGTTTGGTAATTGACTCTCAATCAACTCAGATATTTTGTTATATTGTAATTCCATTTTATTCGAATCTATTTTCTGTTAAGAATTGCTCAGATATATTCTCCATATTGATATTTATAGTACTTTCATCAATAATGATTATTTGATTCCTAATAGGTGATATATCTGAATTCTTAGGAGTTGCTATTATCTTTACGCATTCTGTCCCATCATTTATAAAAGTTGGAGCAAAATTAATCAATTTAATTTTACCAGAAAGATAATCAATTGAACCAATATTATCAACAACTGTTATTTTTACATTACTTACATAGGTTTTTATACTCACTTTACCTTTTGAATCATCTTCTAAAAAACAATTCGAATATCCAGTGTGTGTAAATTCAGAGGATTCTAAACTTCCTAATGTGAGTTCATTATTAAATTTTATATCATAAGTTGAAGGCGTTGCTAGGTTTATGAAAAAATCTTCTCTAATTTTTATTGTTATATTGTTAGATTTTACGGAAGATGATGTGCTATCAACAGATGAAAGTAGTTTAGAAAATCTAAGATATGAATCAAATTTACCTAAATTTTCACTGTTGAATTCCTTTATAGAATTCAATATCTCACCTCTTAGACTATTTTCACCAGCTGGATATTCTCTAACATTGTACTTTACATTACAAACTAAATCAACATGAGTGTATATTGGGTCTACAATTTCAGATTGAATTGTAACTACATTATACTTTTTTACAATATCATCTGTTATATTTTTCTTAGCAGATTCCGTCAATAAAAATCCAGATTTAGGTTTCAATGAAACAAAAACTTTTCCGTAAGATGGAGGGTCATTATCCTCCCCTCCCCAAACTTTAATACTGTCTACATTTTGATACTTACTTTTTATCAAATATTTGTAATCCAAAGTTGTAACTGCCCTGTTCTGCATTTGATAAAATTTTGATGAGGTGAATCTAATATCTTCAACCCCTTCTTTATCTGAACCCCCGAAAGATTGACCACTATTAGTTATTGAATCTAAAGTATATTCAACGTCCGTGTCGCCTACCCTTACAGTTATTGAATCAGAGAAAGAAAACCCTGTTTTTATATTATTAGATTCAGAACCAGAAGTTGTTAAATAATTAATTTTTATTTGAGAACCGTCAATCAATTTTTTACCAATTCTACCATTACCGAAAAATAATTCATATTTACCAGTTTCATTCTCATTTACCCAATATACATTATCAGTTGAACCGATATCGACTACATTTTCAGCTAAACTTGAAACGGAATACTCTTGACCATCTTCTGTAACTCTAACAACTAAAGTGCTTATATCAACATTTTCATTCTGTAAAATAAATCTTTGATCTGGATTTTCTTGATAATTTATAATAAAATCCTCTTCAACCATAACTCCTTGTTTTATAGTAAAGGTATTTGAAAATATTTTTCTACCGTCATCCTTAGAACCAGAATTATTTAGAGGTACTGATTCAGTATTTTGAAAAATGTAAGTAACTGAATCTTTAGTTGCTGTGAAATTTGAATATTCGGGTAGGTTTATAGTCGAAGGTTCCGTAATAGTATCATCAAAAACTGAGGATACTACACTCAAACTAACTTCAACTTGAGATGCTTTTGCAGATGTAGGAACATAACCTAAAACTTTAGACCTAGAAACTACACTTTCACGAAGAACTGCTGAATCCAAAAACATCTCATTAGCAATCATATTTTGATAAATTGCATTGTAGTGAGTGTTAGCTGAAAGAATGTCAAGAAGAATTTGCAATCCACTACCGTCAAAATCATAATCTTTAAATTCTTCTTGACCTCTCAAAAAATCTTTTAAGTTCTCTTTTATAATGTCAAAATCTAATTCAGTTATTTTTATATTTGTCATTTTTATCTCTCTTATCTTACCCTAGAAACAAATATCTCAACCTCTAGAGGGTCAAGAGTATTTATCATAGAAAATATTATCCTTATTGAATATTTATTTTCTTCTGGGATAGGTTCGATTTCAACATCATATAAATTTGCTCTCGGTTCTTTTGATATTATTATATCTTCAATTTGAGATTTTATTTGATCAGCCCCTTCTGAACCTATTAGATCAAATAGAACTTTTCTTATCCTTGTACCTTTATCTTTTTGGAACGGTGCTTCAAATACTTCCGATAAAACCAATGTTTTTATTGATTGTTTTATTGCTACATCATCCTTAACTTTTACAACATCTCCTGTTACAGGATTTCTTTCGAATGATAAAGATATGTCACTGAACTCTCTCTTTTTACTCACAGGTTTACCCTTTCCGCAGGAAATATACTAAAGTATTATATATAAATAAATATAATATATAAATATATAATAAATATATATTAATAAGCGCTTAATATAATATTATTTATAAAATAAAAATCAATAATAATACTTATGTATACTTTTTTCAAGATTTTTTTTATTTTCTATTGACTTTTCCTCTTTTTTATAGTATAAATATAATACGAGGTGTTAAAATGAGTAAATTACAAAGACAAATGGCAATATGGATTGTCGGTATATTTTTATTATCCATGGCAGTAAAATATTTTGGTTACATCGCAATGTGGGGATTATCTATTCTTTTAGTTTGGTCTTTACTTGATGCAAAGTTTGCTGCGAAACTAGAAACCAAATATGAAAAAGTAAAAGATGAACTAGACAAAATTGAAGATAATTTAAAATGAAATACTCTATCAAAACTTTTATAGAAAAAAATCACGTTCAAGAAGCAATCGAGTTTCATATTGAAAATGAAGTTCCATTCGCAGAGAATATCTTCAGAATGGGTTCGAAAGAATATTTCAATTTTTTTATTGAAGCAAGAAGGATGATGTTCAATGGAGAACTGAATGAACTTTCGTATTTTGATAAAGAGATTCTAGAAGGTGATTTGGGTAAGTTTGCGATATATGAAGGTGAAGAAATACCTTTGGATTTTCCTTTAGTTGAAGAAGATGAAAAAGTTGAATTGAATAAACCTAAAAGAGGTGGTTCAAAAAAATATTATGTCTATGTTAAAAACGATAAGGGAAATGTGATAAAGGTTCAATTTGGAGATTCAACAGGTTTATCAGCAAAAATAAATGACCCTGAAGCAAGGAAAAGTTTTGTAGCAAGACATAAATGTTCTCAAAAAAAAGATAAAACAAAACCAGGATATTGGGCATGTAGATTACCTAGATATGCAAAATCATTAGGTCTTAAAGGTGGAGGGAACTTCTTTTGGTAGATCCTTACGTTGATACTTGGTTAGATGAAACAACTTTTATAAGAAATTTTAATTATGCAGACAGAGAAAAGTTCATATGGCATCAAGATGTACATGACAGAATAGTTAAAGTGGTTCATGCCAAAAAATGTTTTTTTCAATTTGACAATCAAACACCATTTCGAATAAAATATGGTGATGTTATAGAGGTGCCTAAAAATGAGATTCATAGAATAATTCTAGTTGAAGGGTATCTCATTTTGAAAATAAGTGAGATTAAAGATTATGAAACAAATTGATTTACAGAATTTAAATATTGTAGAAAATTTAGAACTACTTTCTAAAATAAAACCAGAAAAAATGTTACAGTTGATTAGTTTCTTAGAAAATTTTGGTTATGATGTAGAGACAAACACAATAATCTATGAAGGTGAAGCTAAGTTGGTTGTTAAAGGAAATGCTGAGATATTTTCTGAAAAAAATATAAACATACAGTCAAACACAAGAGAAGTGAACCCAAAAACTGGAAGCGTTTATGTAATAAACCTAAATTTGGATGACGGTATATCACATAAAGATAAAAAAGATGTTATAGAGAGTTGTTGTGACAAATAATAATACAAGACCTCCAGGATATGGGGTTGTTTGGGAAGTTAAAACGTATACTGAAAAAAGTTCTGGAGGTATTTTTACTGGAACTAAAACGTATGTGAGACCAGACCTACCAAACGTTCATCCAGATTCTGAGGCATTCCTTAACGATAGATGGGCTAATTATTATATGAATAGAGGTACTAGAGGCCCATCCATAACAACATTAAGTGGAATGAATTATAGTTCTGGTGAGATGACTGTTCAGTTAAATAATGTTGAAGAGAAGAGGGTGACGTCATCAATTAATGGAGTTTCTAGTACCAGAACGGTACAAATTTGGACTGCATATCCACCTGAAGATGTTGATCTAGATCTTAAAGATGTTTATTATAGAATATCAATAATAGAATATGGGGGTGAAAGTAATTCCTCAGTTTCAATACCATCTTCAAGTGTATCATCAAGAAGTTCTTTTAATACAGTAAGATCTTTACCAAAAAAACTTTCAGTCAAATATCACCCAAAACAAGGTAAGTATTTGATAACAGGTTTAGTCGATAGTCTTTATACGCAAGTTCCTTCTATATTGATACCGCAGGATGCTAAGTTTGACAATAGTGTAGAAGCTGGTGGGAATTATTCAAAATATATTGGCCCAGTCAATACATCTTTCGCATTTCAGTTCGTAATAAAATTGGATATATATTTGGGGTTGGATAATTTCAAAAAATCAAACCCTGAGTTTGGTGATGACATTACTGATAGTGATTTAAATCAATGGTTTGATTGTAACGTTTATTCTCAAGAAGAGTATGATGATTTTATTCAAAGGGAAGATGATAATGGTGATCTTATTGATTCACCTTTAGAAATAACTTACGGTAGTAGTAATACTTCATATGTAACTCAAACTGATGAAGATGAAACAAGGAAATCTATAACTTCAAGAGCGGGAAGAGGGAATGATCAAAGAAGTCAAATCATATTTATATATTTGGCACCGAATGATTTGAGGGATTTTTTTATAACTAGATATGGAAATGAAAGACTTGTAGCTGAGGTTGATGCTGGAGTTTCAAGTGTTGATGAATATGATTTTGTTGTTGATGATGATGGTAATATAGATTTCAAATTTTATTATGTTGAAGGTGTCGGGTACATGACGGGAGTTGAATATTTGAATTATCTTTACTCAAATGGATTTTTAAGGAAGTTTTTATAATGGCAATGCCAGTTTGTAGATTAGGTGATAGATGTTCAGGTCACGGCCCTTGGTTCCCAAGAACTAATATAACTGCAAGTGGAACAACGGTTCTTGTTAATGGAAGACCTTCACACTTACAAGGTGATAGTTGGTTGCATCATTATTATTGGACAAAATATGGCCCAGTTTACTGCCCTGCCCCTCAAATACTTAGAGTAGGTTCTGGGACAGTAAAAGTTGGAGGTAAAGGTATTGGTAAAGTAGGATCACCTGTTTGTGGAGGTTCTATAGTAGTATCTGGAAGTGGAAATGTAATAGCTGGAGGCTAACCGCATGCCCCTAATAATATTTCACCTGTCCACATTAGAAAGAATGGTGACATCAACATTGCTATTGAGATGTAAATAATAAAAAACCATCTGAAAAATATTTCTAAATGGTCTGCAACATACTTAAAACTGTTTTTGAATCTTTTTTTCATAATATACCTTTAGTTTAATTTTATAATTCCGCCAGATATTGTAACCTGACTTGCGTTTATACTAACATTACTAGCACTTGTTGAATGACTTCCAGAGACACTTGTAGATGAACTCCCTGATATATTAGCAGTGGCACTTCCAGTAACACTTAGAGAATAACTTGCGGCTGAGGTTGAGTATGAACTCCCAATATTTTCAGATTTACTTCCACCTATAGTCTCGGAATGAGAACCGTCAACGTTTTCTGTTCTATTCCCTTTGACTTTTTCAGTCTTATTTTTTTCGAAAGTTTCTGTTTGTTGACCTTTTATTGTTTCTGTATGATTTTTTTCTACAGTTTCTGTTCTATTTCCTTTGATTGTTTCTGTATGATCTTTCTCAACAATCTCAGTTCTATTTCCTTTTACAGTTTCGTCTTTATTTCCAACGGTTGTCTGTTCTCTATTTCCCTTGGTTGTATAGGTATCATTTCCGAGAATCTCAACATGAGAATCTTTATCTATCTTCAAAGACCTCTCTCCGTTGATATGCACGAATATATCACCCTCAACTCGTTCACCTTTGTTTTTCTTTATGGTGACTTCATAATTCCCTAGATTTAGTTTATATTCGTTCTGTTGGGTGATATGGAAGTTATCTGCCATAACCTTTTCAACTTTAGAACCATCAGGATGTACTTCGTAAAATGTTCCAGACCTGTGTTGTTGATGTATTCTCTCAGATCCTTTTGTATCATCTATCTCGAAAATATGACCCGACTCTGTTTGCTCTACTTTATTATAAGGGTATACTGATTTGTACTTGGTTTCTTTTTCTTTCCACTTCTTACCATCATCTATCTCTTCAGCATTTTCAGACGTTCTATCAATATCTTCCTTTTTAGAATATTCTGAGTTTTCCCCAACTGTTTTTTCTGAAAGTGCTTTTTCTATACCCTCTTTTTCGTAAGTCTCTCCGCCAATCCTAAACTCTTTGACTTTATCAATATGAGAATCTTTTGGTAATTTAGTTTTATCGTTTACATATTTCTCTTCAGTATCATTTCTAGAAACTCTTGGAGTATCGGGTTCATCTAGAACTTGTTTCAAGTACCCCTCTTTTTTTGGAGGATAGTAATCTGATTCACCCTCTGCTATTTCAAGCTTCTTCCCATCGACACTATATTTCAATTCTTTCGGAGGGAAAGGTCTTTCACCTTTATCAGTTCCTTTATCATAAAAACCTTCTTGAGTTTTATCCTCAGGAGAATCTATAGGAATTCCTGGGATTAGTGACATTATCATAGGTTCTTGATATTTTTTACCGTCTTTAAAAAAACCGAAAACCCAAGACCCTTCTTTTGGAGGTTTTATTTCATTTTGGGTGTTTGAAGGTAGTAAAAGTTGTGCCCATGGTAGATTTTCAGTTGGTAGTTCTGCAATGTCTTGTTGATGATACCCTAAACAACGCACCCTACATCTACCGATCTTGAGGGGATCGTTCCTATCTTCAATAACGCCTATAAACCAACACGGATCAAAACCAAACATAAACTTATTCTATTTCACTTCTGTAAGAATCTTTTAAAAGGGTCACTTTCATAAACCAAGCACTATCATCAATATTAGTTAAGGTGTGATCAATGCTTACTACTAAATAATTCCCACTAAAGTATTTATCATCGAAATATTCCTTCTTTCCGTTACTATTTCTTTTAAAACTTGGAAAATGTAGATACACAACTTCATTTACATATAAGAATGGATTTGAAGGAATAGTCATTTCAAGAACAATCCCTTCATTAAATCTCTCATTTTTTACTTTTTTTAGAATGTCTATCTCATCCTCTTTACAGTAAAATATATCTTTGTTTTTATTTTTATTTTTTATATATTCACTTCCGATAGATCCTTTTTTAGTTGGTAAGGATACTATATAAGATTTTTCTGGAACTTTATTTAAAATAAACTCGGAAGTATTCGTGTCGTTCTGATCTAGGTGGGTCATGTCATCAAATTTATCAATATATTTCAAGTCATATTTGTGAATTGATTTTGTTAGAGTGTCATACCCAAGGTTTCTACCTCCATAATATCCATCGTCAGAAGATGAGAATATATCATAAAAGTTTAGAAAACTATAGTCAATAACTGAATACAAATCATCTTTATTTAAAATATTATTATTGTTTTTTATATTAGGGTCATTAGATATTAAAAAAGCTTTATCAACTTTTTTATTTTGAGATATCGCATTCTCGATTGATTGATAGAAATACCCTTGCCTTGTTTGATAAAATTTATAAGATGTGTTATAAGGGTTCTTATTTTTACCTGAACCTTGAGAAAAGGAAAATTTTGTTAAAAAATTTATAGCCTCAACAGGTTTCATATTTGGAACATTTATTTTATTTTTCTCTTTAGTGTTTTCAATATAAATATCTTTATATAGTTCAGGGTTTTTTTCGACATTAGGTTTAGGGTTTGAATTTTTAGATAAACTTAAAAAATTTTGAGATATGTCCTCAACAGCTTTAGATATCTCACCCTCATAAGTTTTAGATACTCTTTGAACCTGATTTAGTATCGAGTTTTCCGTTATAAATTCGATTATATAAGTTTCAACACCTTTCCTATTAGAGTTTCTAGACCTGTTTGATATTTTATAAACATGTCCAATTACTTCAAAATATTTCGAATCCGTTTCAAGTTTTTTTATCTTGAATCTGACTTGTTCTTGACCGATAATTGGTAAACTTTCTATCAAACCGTTAGTATCTGTTATATAAATTTTACCGTGGATAAAAGTGTGAGTCATAGATTCGAATATTTCTATGGTATCAAAAAGATTAACCAATTCAAAAAATTCACCATTTACTTTTGATTGTATTGAAATAGTGTCTATAAAATATTGACTCGAAGATGATATCCCTTTAGAACTCATTTGAAAACACTTTCAACCAAATCTATAACGGCATATAATTGATCAGAATCTAGAAGTTTTATATTCCTTTTACTTTCGTTCAATTTTTCTTCATATTCTAAGTTTGTTATAATTTTTCTTTCTTTATCGTCTAAACTGTTATATGTATTTTGGTTTATAATAATAGGGGGATTTATATCAGTTATTTTTTCTTCATTTCTATAAATTGAAACTTTTTCATAATGATGAATTCCATTAACAACATTTTCCCAAGATCCGTATTTATTTATAACATATTTTCTAAATTCATCGTAAGGTCTTGGGATATCGAACTGAGGGTCAATCATATCGTTTGATAAAATAATAACCCAAACATACTTACTATCACCGTAGTAAAAATCAGCAACATGGTCTAATCTTTCACCATCTTTTAAGGAGTATTCATAAAAATTATAAATGTTTTTTGTTAAATTTTGTCTAAATTTATACCTAAGCGTTACATTTGTTATATTGAAACTCTTACCTAAAAGTTTATAATCAGTGGTTTTATAATATTCAAAAAATTTTGACATTAGTACTCTCCGCCATTAAGAGTTGAAGAGAAATCTTCCCTTGTTATATATTGATTTTCCGTAAAACTTAGGGTAAATCTCACTGAAGTTGGTCTATTTGTTTCTCTAAAAAGCAAATATCCGTTTGTACTTCCATATTCAATAGTTATGTTCTCACAAAAACAAGGTTTAGTTTGAAAAGATACTCCAGATGTACCCTTTGTTCCATCATTATAATGAATTATCCATCTTGCTGGATATTTCAAAGCTTTGAACTTCGAATGAGTTGTTGATTCGGGGTGAGACCAAAATTTGAACATATGTACAATTCTATCTAATTCTACACTTTGTGCTTTGTTTTTAGGTATTAGTTCAAAATTGAAAGATAACTTCCTAAAATCAACTCCCGTGAAAGCATTTTCCATGTTAGGGTTTATAGCTACGTTTAGATTTTGCAAACCCACCTTAACAGATTTCAAATTAGCTAATCTTTCTTTTATTGCGTCTTGAGTAATATCACCCAAATCTCTTAAACTCTCCACCTGATCATAATTAAAAGAATATGAAGTTTTCATAAATTCTTGACTTACTGGAATTTTTACATATTTTAAAATTCCATTCTTAGTATCTCTAGGCGTTGAGTTTCTAGTAGTATTATTCTTAAATTCTTCAGTTCCAATGCTAGGTTTATCGTGAACTTCAAACTTTATAAATGGAGTTCCAGCAGTTACGAATGAAGTCAAACCTTCAACCTTATTTACATAATCGTTTTGCCAACTCTTATATAGAGGGTTGTTATGCGTGTTCCTATTAGACCCTTTAACATTATTAAGAATCCCCCCTCCAAGTTTTTTCTTGATCTTCTTTTGTACACTATTAGTTACATCTTTCAGTAGATTACTTCCAGTATTTTTTAGAACTTCGTTTAAAGAGTCTCCACCCCCTAATAAACTTGATGATGAATTATCTGAAATCTTTTCATTGAAATTATCAATCTCTGATAAAGTCTCAGGTGTTTTGAAACTCGAATTATTAATCAATGAACTTTTTAATTTATCCAAAGTTCTATTTGGAATTTTTATATTTGAAGATTGTAATGACCTTTTTAATTTATCTTTCAAACGCATATGCCCTCCCTACACTACTATATATTTATATGCCTTTTACAGGAAAGTATAAAATAAAAAATAAAAAAAAGTACAGAGGTAATCCAAACAACATAGTTTATAGGTCTTCATGGGAAAGGAAGTTTATGATTTTCTGTGACGAACATCGTTCTGTAATTGAGTGGAGTTCAGAAGAAATGAGCGTCCCTTATAGATCCCCAGTTGATGGTAAAGTGCATAAATACTTCCCCGACTTTATAGTGAAGAAACTGAACCGTGAAGGAAAAATTGAAACTCTAATGATAGAAATAAAACCTAAATCTCAAGTTAAAAAACCAAAAGTTGGTAAATTTGGGATAAAACAAAGAAGAATTTTGAGAGAAAATATAACTTGGCAGATAAATAATGCTAAATGGACATCAGCTCAAAGGTTTTGTGAGAAGTATGGGTGGAAGTTCAAGATAATAACTGAAAAGGAATTGAACATATGAGTCTATCTAATTTTTTTAAGAAAGACGATTCCAGAAAAAATTCGATTGTTGAAAAATCTATGGAGTGGATGCGAGGTAGAAGTCAAGTAATGTCTCAAAACTTGATAAAAGAGAATGCTACAAAAACTGAAACTAGTGGAAGATGGGGTCACATATATCAGTTTGTTTATGACGCAAAAACAAAATCAAAATTGAAATATTACGATTATTTTCCAATGTCTATAGTTTTAGAAAGATATAGTAATGGATTTCTTGGACTAAATCTTCACTATTTACCAACGAATATGAGATTTGCTTTAATGAACCAACTTTGGAAATTTGTCTCTTCCCCTACAGGTGAACTTGATGAAGATACTCAATTCCTACTAAGATATAATATGTTGAAATCTATAGGGGGAAGTAAACTTTATAAACCTTGCCTAAAAAGATATTTATATAAGCAAATGAGAACTCCAATGTACCACATACCTTCAGAAAAATGGGTTTTTGCTATGGTTCTCCCTAGTTCAAAGTTTTTTGATAGTCAAGGGAATAATATTTTACCGAGAGATGTTTACATTGATTCCAGAAATGATGTTATAAATAATAAGTGATATGAAAAGTATAAATCAATTTAAATCGCATTTATCTGGAGGTTTGGCTAAAACTAGTTTGATGGATGTTGAAATAATTCCACCTAAAACTTTAAAAGATAAATCTCATACTGAAATTTCCAGAAATTTGACATTTAAATGTCAAAGTGCTGACTTGCCAGGGAAAACTTTTGGAGTTGATGAAAGAAAAGACTATGTAACTTCATCAAAACATGTTTACGGAGTAACCTTTACTGATTTAAATTTAACTTTTCTATGCTCGTCAAATATGGAGGAACGGAGATTTTTCGACGAATGGATGGAAAGTATATTAGGGTATCAAACTGACAATTCTAGTAAATTTTTTAGGAGTTCGTATTATGATCAATATATCTCTAGTAAAATAGTTGTAAATTTATATACTGGAAGGAATGAAAATGAGAAATCATGTTCCTTTACTTTTCGAAACATCTTTCCAACCACTCTAACAGCACAAAATGTTAGTTGGATGAATGAAGATGTTCTCAAACTAACAGTTTCATTTGAATATGAATACTGGACAGCTAACTACTACGGAAACGAAAAATAAATTCTAAAAAGGAAATAAATTATGAGTACAAAATTACCTGTATTAAATGCCCCTAGATTTAGTGACACATTACCTTCAACTGGTGAAGAGTTCACTTACAGACCTTTTTTAGTCAAAGAAGAAAAATATATTCAACTAACTAAGGATTCTGAAGATGTAAACGTAATATATGATTCTTTGAAATCTTTAATATGTTCCTGTACAAGCTTAGAGGATGTTGAAAAACTTTCTTTGTTTGATATTGAATATATTTTTTTAAGATTGAGGGAAAAATCTGTGGGGGATATTATCGAACTAAAGATGAAACATATAGATGTTACTGACTGTGATCATGTTGAAACCGTTCATCTAGATTTGAAAGATATTAGAATTCAGAAATATGATAATCATTCGAATGTTTTTATTTTGGATGAAGAAACGGATGTTCAAATCAAAATGAGATATCCAAAATATAAAGATGTAATAAAGTTACAAAATAAAGCTGGCGATTTTGAAACACTTCTAAGCGTTCTTGTTAATTGCACAGAGATGGTAACTCAAAATGAAGAAGTTTATATGATGAAAGACTTTTCTTTGAAAGAAAAGAAAAATTTCTTTTTGAATTTCAATATGAATCATATGGACACTGTTAGAAATTTTTTCGACACTATGCCTAAAGTTTGTTATGATTTGGAATGGACTTGTTCTAAATGTGGTAAAAAAGAAACACACACAATAGAAGGAGTTCAGTCTTTTTTATCATAGGGCTATCTCACGACAATATTGAAAACTACTATAGAACCAATAGTTTGATAGTCTACAATAACAGGTTCACTCTAACAGAACTTGAAGACATGTTCCCTTTTGAGAGAGAAATATATGTTTCACTTCTTGTAAATCACATAGAAGAAGAGAATGAGAGAAATAAAAAATCCATGAGATGAATTCTTCTTATAAATAAAAATATGTCTAAGGAGTGACGCATGAGTGAAGGTATGGATTTATCAAATGTGATTTTCGGATCTAAAAGTTTAAATATAAGAGAGGAACTGTTTGATAATCTTAAAGATTCGGAATTCGATAAAGGAATTTCAAATGATTTAGATTTCGAAAATCTTGTTAAACTAACAGAAAAACTCAGTCAACATTCACTTGATATAGTAAAGCACATTAAAAATTTCTCTTTTGATTCAATCGGACTTTTGGAAAAAATTCTCGATCATGATAAAAAGTCGGTTACATTGAGAACCGAAGATGATGTAAGAAGAGATGAACTGATAAAAAAAATCTCAGTTATAAATGAAAAAACTTTAGATTTAACGGAAGATATCAAAAAAGAGGAAAAAAAACTAAAAAGAGAGAAAAAGGAAGCACTGAAAGAGTTACCCGATTCTAGTGACGTTTCTGTAGCAAGAGAGTCTATAACTGGAAATGCTTTCACAAAAAGTATAAAACTAAAAATGTTTGATCTCCAAAAAGGTTTCAGTGATTCTGTAGCATCAATTCCATTTTTCGGTGAGAGTCTTTCTGAAAAGTTTAGTCCAGAAGATGAAAATCAACTTAAAGTTGAAAAGTTTAAGAAATTAGATTCAGAAATAGAAAAAAAGAAATCGGCAGCAACCCTAGCAAAAGGTGAAAATAAAATAAGCTTGGAAAAGCAAATAGCAGAAATGGAATCTGAAAAAAATTCAATCTCCGATGAATTAGGTGATAGTATAAAAGACTTAAATAAAACGGACGACAAACTAGCTAGTTTAGAATTTGATAAACTTTTACATGAAACTAATTCTCAAAATGAAATATTAGAAGAAATTAAAACTTTATTAGGTGAAGATATAGGTGATGAACTAAAATTAGAACTTCAAGAAAAAGCATCCCTAATTGAAAAAGAAAAGAATAATAAAATAGATGAATTGATAAAGTTACAAGATCAACAATCCCAAACACTATCTCAAGAAAAATCAGCAGAACTTCAAGAAGAGGAAGTTGCACGAGCTGAAGAGAGAACTTGGATGCAAAGTCTTTTTGAGTCTTTAACTGGTGAAGAGTCGGATTCTGATAAATCTGGAAAAGAAAAGAAAAAAGGTGGATTGTTTGGTGGATTGTTTGGCGGGATTACTGGATTATTCGGTAAAGATGGGACAATATCCAAATTTAAAAACTTTTTTGGAGAAGGTGGAGGATTTGAAACAAAAATGACCGCAATAAAAGGGTTATCGGCATCTATTTCAACATTTTTTACTTCTCTAGCTTCAAGTTTATCGGCATTTATAACTCCACTACTCCCAGTCATAGGAATCGTTGCTGGTATTGCACTTGTAGCATATTCTATATATGAAGCGTTTCAAGAAATGTCAGCAGTCTATGAAAGTACAGGATCTATCGTAGAAACTCTCAAAGCAGGGATTTCAAGATTTATAGGAACCATAGTCGGTTTACCTTTTGACCTTCTAAAAGGTATTGTTAGTTATGTTGCTGACTGGTTAGGGTTTGAAGATTTTTCTAATTGGTTAGATTCTTTTAGTTTCACTGATATATTCACTGAAGCATACTCAAACCTTTTAGATTGGCTTGAATATGCAATAGTTGGAATATTTGATGTTATAAAAATTCCATTTGTTTGGTTGAATAATTTGATCAAAGACACTTTTGGTATAGATGCTTTTGGGTTATATGTTGAATATCTAAAAGCTATTTGGAATGGTCTAACATTTCCATTTAGATTTCTATTCAATTTAGTTAAATGGGATGTTATTTTAGAGGATATTTTATATTCTTGGCAAAGTGTAAAAACATCATTTTCAGATTTTTGGTCAAGTATGAAAGAGTGGGTGAGTGAAAAGTGGGAAGGTTTGAAAACTGATATGGGGAATGCCTGGGAAAGTTTTAAAACTTGTTTTATCGGTCTATGGAGCGGTTTATCAGGATGGTTTAGTGAAAAATGGACTGGATTGAAAACATCTTTCGGTGAGATGTGGGAAAAAACCAAAGAAAAATTTGGTTTAAATGAGATATTCGATAAACTTTCAGAATTTTGGAACTGGTATAAAGGGATTTGGGTTGGAATGTTCGATAAAGTGAAAGGGGTTTTCAATAGTCTAAAAGATAAAATGAGTTCCTTTATGGGTTTACTTTCTGGAATTGGAATTCCTGAGATGACTATATTTGAAGGTAATAGATTCCTAAATCCAATTAAATTCGGGCCTTGGTATCCGTTTAGGGAAGATATTAAAGAGGGTGAAACTAAAGTTTCAGCATCTCAAAAAAATAGAACTCGGCAGAAAGGTGATTTGGAAATTCAAGAATATGAAAGCGGAACTGTAACTATGGAAAAGGACAAAACTTCATTTTATTACCAAGAACGAAAAACTGAATCGGATAAAGACGGTTATGAAAATGATTATTCTGACTTTTATGCAGAACATGATCTAAAAACTGGTAAAAGAATTATGCAATTCAATAATGATGGTAAAGTTGAATATGCTGAAAACTTATCAAATTCAGCTTTTATGAAAATTAAAGAAGGTGTAGAAAATCAAACAATAGATTCTAAACAAATTAAAGCTATAATAGAAGAAGATAAAGCATATAATGATGAAAGATTGACTTTTTTTGATCGTCGGAAAGTTGATGTTGGATATACAACTGCGGTGGAAATACTTAAATCTATAGAGAATAAGGAAAAAGTTGCAAAATCTATACAGACCGATCAATCTAAAAATGTAAGTATTTCAAATACTTTAGATTCTGTCCAAACTGATAGTAATAATATAAAACTTGAAAAAGAGAATAAAAAATCAGTCGAAAATTCATCTGGAGACTCGTTCAGTTCAGTAAATCAAAACAACTCCCGAAAATATGTAAGTACTAATAATTATGCACACAATAAAAAAATCTTTAGTTCACAGTAATGGGTAAAATATACAGTATAAAGACTGGTAAAAAAATCACTAATGGAACTCGTCTTGAGTTGGAATCTTATTGTCTAAGAATCATTTACTCATGCCCTAAAGGTCATAAATATTTTGAAGAGTACACTTCAGAACATATAATGAAACACGGTATTGATGCTTGCCTAAAAGAGTCTATAAACAATCACGATAAAATCTATTGTCCTGATTGTGATGAGATGGTTGAAGTTGGAAAAAGATCAAAGTCAGAACCTAAATAGTAGTATGATAGAAAGACAAAAACAATATTTCTACAATCTGTATTTAGTTCGCACAAAAGGTCTAAAATCCATAATCTATCGAGTACTCCATAACTCTTATTTTGATTCGGTTGCTTTCGTATCGGCTCATGGTTCGGTTATAGGGATAGATAGGAAAGGTGTGTTTTTAGATACTTTAGGGGAATATAAAAATCAACATGATGTGATAGATATGAAGAAAGCAGATTCCTTTTTTGTAGAAGAGGGTATTGCTTTTGAAAGATTTCTCAAAATAAAAGAAGTGAGAAGGACTAAGTTTTACGATTATAGAAATATGGTTCAAAGATGTATCAACAAAATTGGTGAGAAAATAAAGATAAAAAGACTTCAGAACTTACAGATAAAAAATGAAAAACGTATTTGTTCAGTTGAGTTTATTATAAATATGTTTGACGTTTCGAAAGATATAAGTTATAATGATAAAAGTATTGATTGGTTTTTAGAAAATGATATTTATGATTTCTTAAACCTACCTAAAACGTTTGGGGTGTAACATGCCAGCATATGATTACAAATGTAAAAGTTGTGAAAATGTATTTGAACAATTTAGAACTATCGCAAAAAGAAATGAACCGAGTGAATGTCCAGAATGTGGATCAACAGAAGTTGAAATGTCTTTCGGAAATAGTTCCTTAAAAATTGGAGACCCAGTTCATTTGGGTTTGAAAAAAGTTGATGATGGATTCAAGGAAGTTTTAAAACATATTAAGAAAAACCATCCCCATGGTAAAATGAAAATAAGATAGAAAAATGCCCAAGAAAGCAAAAACAACAATAAAAACAAAAACAACTCCCAGAGAGAAACCCAAAATGGACTTACGATTATCTGATATTCAACCAAAAACTGAAAAACAACAAATAACTTTTGAACAATATCATAAAGGAAAAAACTTTTGTTTACATGGAATGGCAGGTACAGGTAAGACTTTCATGGCAATGTATTTGTCACTGAACGAAATTTTATCAGGTAATTCCAAAGCAAGAAGGATTATTGTTATTCGTTCAGTAGTTCCAACAAGAGACATCGGATTCCTTCCTGGGAATATTGAAGAGAAAACAAACGTGTATGAAATGCCATACTCAAATATATGTACAGAACTCTTTATAAACAAGAATGCTTATGAGGATTTGAAGGAATCAGGTAAGATTGAATTTGCTACAACTTCTTTTGTTAGAGGTTTGACATTTGAAAATGCTATTGTTATTATTGATGAGTGTCAAAACATGACCTTTCATGAATTAGATTCCATTATCACAAGGTCTGGAAATAATTGTAGGCTACTTTTCTGCGGAGATTTCAATCAATCAGATTTAGGTAAAAAGACAGGAATAACAGAATTCATGGACATTCTTTACAAGATGAAGTCTTTCAGTATGATGGAGTTTGACCAAGATGATATTGTAAGGTCTGGATTAGTGAGAGAATATATCCTTGCTAAAAACGATTTACCAGACGAATATACTGAGTTTTGGAGAGATAACATAGAACACTACGAACAAAAGGTTCAAGAAGAAGATGAATCAAAAGGTTTTTTAGATAAAATAAAATTGTTTTAAGATGAGTATTAGTAATATTGGAAAGTCGTTTAATTTATTATCCAAAGTTTTAGCAGATTCCTTTAAATTTTTTATTGATCTTATCAGGTGGTTGTTTTTAGCTGTAATTATAGTTGGTTGGACTTTATGCGTCTTCATTATTTTATCAACAGTAAGGTTTTTAGAGCAACTTCCTGAGAAAATAAACAGAAAAAAATTTTTATTACAAGTAAAAATATTAAAAATTTCAGAAAAAGTATTGACATTCTTTAAAAAATAGTATATAATATAATATATGAAGATATTTAGCCATCAGAATGTAGATTTAGGGTACTCAGATCTTGAATCTATAACGAACAAAAACGGAAAAAGACAATATTTGACCCCTGAGGGTAATTCCTACCCCTCAATCACAACAATTTTATCATCAAAAGGTAATCCAGCAATAGAAGCATGGAAAAAAAGAGTTGGAGAAGCAGAAGCAGCAAGAATA
>Ga0163109_10001231_pt1 | contig 20404 bp, 16 predicted proteins | sample CRUFie1St13metaG_FD_108704 | JGI IMG/M metagenome (GOLD analysis project Ga0163109, IMG submission 108704) | Marine microbial communities from the Costa Rica Dome - CRUD Field 142mm St13 metaG | ecosystem: Environmental > Aquatic > Marine > Oceanic > Photic zone | place: Costa Rica: the Eastern... | reverse complement strand
GCATCTACCGCGACAGCAGCACTCAACGCTGAGTCAACACCTCCAGAAAGACCTAATAGTACTCCGGGGAAGCCCGCCTTGTTAACATAATCACGCAAGCCGAGCACCATCGCCCGATAAATTGCTGCAACCCCTCCATCGGGCGTTATACACGTACCGGGGATACAATGCCAAACATCTCCTTTACGGACCCATTCTGTCGAAACCACGGCTTCTTGCCAGGAGGGAAGTTGCAACGCCATCTCAGCGTTATGATTGAGTACGAAACTTGCCCCATCGAATACGAGCTCATCCTGACCACCGACCTGGTTCACGTAAATAAGCGGAAGACCACTTTCGTTTACTCGTGCAACAGTGTGATTTAGGCGACGGTCCACCTTATCACTCTCAAAGGGAGAACCATTTGGAACCAGTAATATTTCAGCACCAGATTCCTCTAGGCATTCTACGACATCTGGGGTCCAGATATCCTCGCAAATAGGTACTCCGAGGCGCACGCCACGAAAGTTCATCGGGCCCGGCATAGGCCCCGGATTAAAAACACGCTTTTCATCAAACACACCATAATTTGGGAGGTCATGCTTGGAACGGACAGCTTTTACAGCCCCTTCATCTAATAAAAGTACGGCATTGTGAAGGGCACCATCTATCCGCCATGGCGCCGGAAGGAGTATTGCCGGCCCCCCACCCCCGGTTTCCTCAGCAAGGCTAAATACTGCTTCTTGTACCTTGTCTTGAAAAAAAGGTTTTAGAACCAAATCCTCCGGCGAGTAGCCAGATACAACCAACTCAGAAAATAGTACCAAGTCGGCATCCCTTGAGCTCCTCAGTACATTTCGAATAAGCTCCAGATTACCCGTAACATCGCCGACTATTGGATTAAGTTGCGCCAATGCTATGGTAAGTTTATCGGTCATTATATTATCTTTATTGCCTTTTCTACCGCTATATATGCGGAGCACGAATATCCTACGTCCCAATAAGAAATCAAGTTTTTACGCATCTCATAATAGCACTTTTAATAACATTCAAAGTGGATGAGAGCTCCAAAGAAACAAAGCAAGACGTAGCAAAAAAAAATGCGGCCCCTTCCTGGAGCTAAGATCTTTCACTAAAAGGTCAAGGACGCATGTATACAAAAATGTTTAAAATAAAACATTTAAGTAAATAATTTAAAGAAGTAATTTATTTTTTTTTCAATTGATGAATACTATATAAGCAAAAAAATCTTTTATTACAAATAAAACAAACTATATACGACAAAATTTTGGAATTGTTGTATTATTTACATAATATAATGCAGTATTGCTTGTTTTTTTCTCAACAATTAAAGACGAATATAAATTTAATTTTTACGTTCAGTCCTTAATACCTTCAACTCTTCGGCCAACAGAAAGGCCATCTCTAATGCCTGCGAAGCATTAAGTCGCGGATCACATTGAGTATGATATCGCTGAGAAAGACTATCGTCATCTATCGCCTGCGCCCCACCCAAACATTCGGTGACGTTCTGGCCGGTCATTTCAATGTGTATACCACCTGCATAAGATCCTTCACCCTGATGTATAGCAAATACCTGCCGCACTTCGGAGAGTATATGATCGAATGGACGCGTCTTATATCCACTGGTGGATTTGATAGTATTACCATGCATTGGATCGGATGACCAAACCACCTTCGCCCCTTCACGCTGCACGGCACGAATTAATGTGGGCAAATGCTTCTCTACTAGATCGTGCCCCATACGTGATATTAAAGTAATGCGCCCCGCATCATTAGTAGGATTGAGAACATCCAAAAGTGATAGAAGAGTATCGGGATCACTGGTGGGCCCACACTTGATACCAATAGGGTTTTGGATTCCCCTCATATATTCAACATGCGCCTCCCCAGGATCTCGCGTCCTATCGCCTATCCAAAGCATGTGTGCAGAAGTATCAAACCAATCACCTGTAAGGCTATCCTGCCGTGTTAGGGCTTCCTCATACCAGAGAAGCAACGCCTCATGGCTAGTGTAAAAGTCAGTCTCGCGCATTTGTTGCACAGCATCACTGGTAATGCCACAGGCCTTCAGAAACCCCAGAGCCTCATCAATACGTTGAGCAAGTGCCTCGTATTGATCACTAGCTGGGTTATCGGCAACAAAGTCTAAATTCCATTGATGCACTTGATGAAGGTCGGCAAAACCACCCTGCGCAAATGCACGTATTAAATTCAAAGTTGATGCGGACTGATTATAAGCCCTAATCATACGATCTGGGTCAGGATCTCTTTCACGCGATTCAAAATTAACACCATTGATGATGTCGCCACGGTAACTCGGCAATTCGATATCGCCTTTGATCTCAACAGGTTCTGACCGAGGCTTGGCAAATTGACCTGCCATACGTCCAACCTTGACAACTGGGCAAGAAGCCCCGAACGTAAGTACGACAGCCATTTGAAGCAATACTTTGAAACTGTCACGAATACTATTCGCGCTGAAATCTGTAAAACTTTCCGCACAATCACCACCTTGTAAAAGGAAAGCTTTCCCATCAGCCACATCTGCTAATTGTTGACGCAAGCGCCGAGCTTCTCCAGCGAACACTAGAGGCGGCAACGCACATAATTCAGACTCAACCGATGAAAGTTTACCTTCGTTCGGATAATCTGGAACCTGTCGAATAGGGTAACCACGCCAGCTATTGGGCTTCCACAGATTTGCCATGTTGTCCTCCAATCTCATTAGCGATGGAATAAAGTGAGTCTAAACGTGGCCAGACCATCTTGCTATATTCAAAGCCGCAATGTTTACGCGTTTAACACAATAATTTCCAGCAAAATCCCCCCAGCCGTTGGGTTACTAATTCTCACTCTTACGCGGTTGTGGTCAAAATGTGCTATAAATAAACAACAACTTGGATACCTTTAGAAATAAGGCCCAACGCACTGATGCAAGAGTGTCTAGTAGAAATAAGATTTTGCCATACTAGGATTTTAAAGAAAATAGGGGTTTACGAATGGGATTTACCAACCAACTAATAGATCAATCAACGCACCTGTCCCGATAAACATCAGTATTCTTATGTTGCAACAAGCACTGCAGCTAGCCATGTACTCTCTCTGGGAATTGGGAACTCATATAAAATAATAACAGAAGCTAAATGAAAAATTCCGAACAAAATATGACACGATTTGCAAAGCTATTAGAAAATAGTGAGCGGATTGTTTTTTTTACAGGTGCAGGCATTTCAACCGAGTCCGGCATCCCAGACTTTCGTTCAAAGGGAGGCATCTGGGAGCAATTCAAACCGGTAATGTTCCAAGACTTCATAGAAAATGCGGATTGCCGCAACGAGTATTGGCGGCAACGTTTCTTCCGGCATGATGACATGATTCAGGCCGAACCCAACCGTGGTCACAGAGCTGTTAGCAGTCTGATACAGAGGGGTAAAGCATCAGCAGTTATTACTCAAAATACTGATGGCCTTCACCAGAAATCCGGTGTGCCAGAAAAGAAAATTATAGAACTTCACGGTAATTCTACTTACGCAACTTGCCTTACCTGTAATAGTAGGCACGAACTAGAGTGGATACGGGAGATGTATTTAAACGATGGATTGGCTCCAGATTGCCCGGAATGCGGTGGAATTATCAAAACGGCAACGGTCTCTTTCGGGCAGCCGATGCCAAAAGACAAAATGCTTGCAGCTCAAATAGAAACGCTTGCATGTGATCTTATGGTGGCAGTTGGCTCCTCCCTGAAAGTATTCCCAGCCGCCAGTTTCCCTATCACCGCCCGACAAAATGGTGCCCAACTAATTATACTCAATCGAGACCCAACCGATCTCGACAAATATGCCAATTTGGTATTGAACAAAGAAATAGGGACTACACTGGGTGACTTAGTAGGGGTGAACTAGTCCTCAGGCACGTAGGGTATTTCAGAGAAAACTTGATATAGATCTCAATTCGAGGGATCAATCAAACTCCATAGAAGTAAAAGTTTTTCTTTTGAATTTCGCCGATGTGAATTTAGTTTTATAGATGCATCTTGCTGTTCCTGAATTTCGACTGACCAAAGCGGGTCAATTTTGTTGGGTATCATAGAGTACCGAATATCGATAATGCGCGCGGGTGATATCGGATCAGCTGCTAAATAACCGTTTGTAAGACGCCCAAATCGCCTCACATCATTTGCTTGCCGAGAATTTTTATTTAACCAAGGAAAGTCTCGAGCCAAGTTAAGAATAGGGACTGACTCTCCATTTATAATAGAACTTTCTATACCGGCACGAACGGCGTCAACAAAAAAGTATCCATTCGCCTCATAAATTACTTTCCAGACTATTATGTTACCGAAGCTTGGTTTAGCAAGTAGTCTTATTGGAGAGTGGCCTCGACCTTCAGCAATCTGATACCCAATATTGGTCACACGTTCATGCTGCATCAAACCTACACCCAAATATACGGTCGCCCACACTAAGGCTGCTGCACTATATCTTTTTTGGCTTCGGAACACCCCGAGGCAAAGAAGTAAAAGAATCGGGATTGTAAATAATGGGTCAACTATTGAAACTATATTCAGGGCAACGCGATCGTCGTTGAATGGCCACCACAACATTGTTCCATACGAGGTAAATGAGTCCAAAAGCCCATGAGTTCCAAAGCCAAAAGTACAAAATATCCAGGACTCTCTGAAAGAAAATTGAGTTTTTTTTCGAAATGGAAAATGAAGAATGCCGGCAATCAAAAGTCCGCCAATCGGAATAAAAATAATTGAGTGAGAAAACTGACGGTGATATTCCAAAAGTAGAAGAGGATCTGAAGAACTGCGTATCAACACATCCAAATCAGGCGCCATTCCAGCGATAAAGCCATAAAAACCTGCCCAAGCAATCGATCGACATTTAGGTGTCAGTAATTGCGGTGCACTGGCGCCTATTAGCCCTTGTGTAAGCGGATCCATTTGACATCTCTTTATTGCAGGGAGTTAATCTAGAACTCAAATCTATCCTCTCTCTTCCCGCATCGTTACAAGTTCTTCCGCGCTAGTGGGGTGGATCCCGATGGTAGCATCAAATTGGGCCTTAGTGGCACCAGCTTTCATGGCAATGCCCACCCCTTGCATTATTTCACCTGCTTCAGGGCCAACCATATGAACTCCAACCACTCTATCAGAGCCATCATCAACAATGATCTTAATGAATGATTTCTCATCCATCCCGGACAAACTGTGCTTCATTGGAGTAAAACAAGAGGTATAGACGCGAATTTTTTGAAATTTGTTTTTTGCCTCGCCTTCAGTAAAACCAACCGTGCCGATATTAGGGTTACTAAAGACTGCTGTAGGAATATAATCGTAGTCCATAGAAACAGGTTCGTCATCAAAAAGTAAATTTGATAAAGCCGTACCCTCAGCTAAAGCCACAGGTGTCAAAGCTACTCTATCTATCACATCTCCCAAAGCGTAAATTGAATCAACAGAGGTTTTAAAGTCACCGTCAACCATAATGGCCCCAGTTTGAGAAAACTCAACACCAACCTTTTCGAGCCCTATCCCATGACTGAGTGGCTTGCGACCGGTACAATACATTACCATTTGTGTCTTTAAAGCCTCTCCAGATTTTAATTGAGCATGCAGGCCAGAACCGTGCCTGTCTATCGAAGTGATATCTTCATTAAAGCGCAGATCAATACCTTTTTTCACCATCTCCGAGGCTAAATGCTGCCGCACCTCTTTGTCAAAACCGCGCAAAAACATAGGCCCACGATAAAGTTGAATTACATCGGCACCAAGACCATGCATAATTCCAGCGAATTCGACTGCAATATATCCACCTCCTACAATAATAATATTCTTTGGAAATGATTCATTATGAAACATTTCGTTTGATGTAACGACATGCTCGTTACCAGGGAAGCTGGGCACGGAAGGCCATCCACCGGTAGCTATTACGATATACTTTGAACTGAACTCCTGACTTCCAACTCGAACCAGGTGAGGATTAACAACAACAGCCCTGTCAAAGAATGTATCACAGCCGACATTTTTCAGAAGTTTTTGGTAAATACCATTAAGCCGTGTTATCTCACTGTCTTTATTTTCCCGTAGTGTCGGCCAATCGAAACCAGGCTTATCCACATACCAGCCAAATCCTCTTGCAGCGCTTACATCTTCAGAAAAATGAGAAGCATAGGTGAATAACTTCTTCGGTACACACCCGACATTTACGCAGGTACCTCCCCAATAATTCTCTTCGGCAATGCCAACACGAGCACCCTTTTGCGCGGAAAATCTAGCACAGCGCACGCCGCCAGACCCACCGCCTATTACAAATAAATCATAGTCAAATTCAGAGCATGCTGTTTCTTTCATCATGGGAGACACTTTCCACTAAAACCTATCCTGGGTTATTTTGTATTAATGATCTATTTCTATGGTGATTTCATGAAAAACCCAAATGCAAACCGTGATCTCCCTTTAGATCCTAGAACGTCGAACTATGGTCACATTTTTTATGATTCTATGCCGCCCATACAAATATATTTTGTTTCAAGATATTCCTCTATTCCTTGGTAAGACCCCTCACGGCCGATACCGGATTCTTTCATTCCTCCAAATGGTGCAACCTCAGTTGATATAACACCAGCATTCACCCCTACTAGGCCGAATTCTAAGCCTTCTGAAACGCGCCAAATGCGACCAACGTCGCGGCTGTAAAAATAGCCTGCTAAACCAAATTCTGTGTCGTTAGCCATTTCAATCGCCTGGAGCTCACTTTTAAAGCGGAATAATGGAGCTACTGGCCCAAAAGTCTCCTCATGAGCAATTCGCATTTCAGTTGTGACGTCTGCCAAAACAGTGGGTTCGTAAAATGTGCCGCCAAGTGCGTGGCGCTTACCTCCCGTTATTACTCGAGCACCTCTATTCACGGCATCTTGGACATGTTCTTCAACCTTCTCCACAGCCGCCATATCAATCATGGGTCCCTGATTAACACCGTCCTCTGCACCGTTGCCAACTTTCATTTCGTTAACGGCTTGCGTCAATTTAGCAGCAAACTCATCGTAAACTTCGTCCTGGACCAAAATTCTATTTGCACAAACACAGGTTTGTCCGGTGTTACGGAACTTCGATGCCATCGCACCGTCAACGGCGGCATCTAAATCAGCGTCATCAAATACGATGAATGGAGCGTTACCGCCCAGTTCTAAACTTATCTTTTTAATGGTGCTGGCTGACTGTTCCATGAGCAGTTTGCCGATTTCTGTGGAGCCGGTGAAGGTCAACTTTCGTACTATTTTGCTGTGGGTCAGTTCTTTACCCATCTCGGAAGATGACCCGGTAATTACGCTAAACACGCCTTTTGGAATTCCTGCACGCGCCCCCAATTCAGCCATTGCCAGAGCCGAAAACGGAGTTTGAGATGCTGGACGAGCGACCATAGTACACCCCGCAGCTAGGGCTGGCCCTACTTTCCTGGCAATCATAGCATTAGGAAAATTCCAAGGTGTTATTGCTGCACAAACACCAATGGGTTCTTTTGACACTATAATCCGCCAATCATTGTTGGGTTGTGGTATTGTATCACCGTACGTTCGCTTACCCTCCTCTGCAAACCAGTCAATGAAGGCGGCTCCATACAATACTTCACCTCTGGCTTCCGAAAGTGGTTTTCCTTGTTCAGAGGTCATCAAAAAGGCAAGATCTTCCTGATGCTCAAGCATAAGTTCGTACCATTTCCGTAATATTGCACCCCTCTCTTTCGCCGTACGAGAACGCCAGGCAGGATAGGCATCGCTAGCAGATTTCACTGCGCGTCGTGTCTCAGGCGCGCCCATTTTAGGCACGGACCCCAACCTGTCATTGGTGGCAGGATTATTTACATCAAATGTTTCACCACTATCAGCATTCACCCACTCGCCATTAACATAGCATTGCTCGCGAAAAAGCTTCTTATCCCTAAGCTGCATAAAATACTCCCCTACCAAAATTACTCCATGTCAATTTTTGCAGTATAAGATTCAATTACAAGGCTCGGAAGAGACAAAAACTATCTTTAATTAAAGTGAAAATGTGCAGCCAACTTAAGCTTAGCGCCAGCCGTCATTTACAAACGTAATATTGGAGGTCATAAGGGATAAATTTTTGCGCTTTTAGATGCTAATTTAAGCGTTCTCACATCGTATCTGTTGTAAAAACTACTTACGGCAAACTGGTTTTTGGAAGGTTTTTGGAACTGGCATGGATAAAATAAAACTGAGATCCTGACGTATCTTAAATTTTAGGAGGATGAAGATGCAAAGCTTCATAACATTTTATCAATATGAACGGTTTCCTTGCCAAGGTATAACGCTGAGCAGCGGCCATTGAACTTTATTCGGTTTGGACAAATGTAATGAAATTCAGCATCAGTTTGACTTCAGGCACCGATAAACCAATTTCAGCCACTGAAATACAGACGTTCGCCAAAAGTACTGAAGCACTTGGTTACCATGGCATTTATGTCACCGATCACTTCTATCACAACAACCCCAATTTTCATTCCATCAGCGCCGCAGCAGTATTATGCGCTGCCACGAAACGCCTTCAGATTGGGTTTTCCGCTTACCAGGTTCCATTGCGGCACCCCATAGTGACTGCAAAAGAAATTGCTATGCTGGACGCGTTGTCTGGGGGCCGTTTAGTCGCAGCTTTTGCTACAGGATCTTATAAGAAAGAATTTGAAGCTCTGGGCATTCCATTCAACCAACGCGGGAAAATGCTGGATGAGGGGATTCTTGCAATTAGGCAGCTTTGGGAAAATGACATAGCCTCTTTTAGCGGAGCGTTCTGGTCATTTGAAAACGTTAGTGTTGTGCCCAAGCCCGTGCAAAAACCTCAGATGCCAATCTGGATTGCAAGTTGGAGCGGCGGTGGTCGGCCAGCAGCGAGAGTTGCAGAATTTGGGGATGGCTGGCAAGCATCAGGTCTACACACTCCTATTGAACAATTATCTACTGGGTGGTCCCACATATTGGCTGCATGCGAGCTAATTAAACGAGATCCGGCTACGATTAAACGCGCCTACGTGAATACGATAGTTCATTTTGGGTCTTCTCCAGAATCCGCCTGGAACGATTTTGTTAATCAATCCGAAAAAAACAGTGAACGCCGTCGTGAATTGTGTCTCATGGGAAATGAAGAACACATCTGTGCCAGAATCGATGAATTACAAGAAGCAGGTATGGAGGAAATTTCCTTCTTACTTGGCGTGGGTGAAGCGGATAAAGCTAGTATGCTGGCAGCAGAGGTAATGCCAAAATTTTGAATTCAGAGGGGACATCTTCTAAAGATGAAGCTGCCGGAATTTAGTGACTTAGCGACGAAATAACCAACCAAGTTCCCTTAACAGGAGGTTGGGGTGCTGCCACAGTTTTGCAAGCTACGCTTTATTTTTTCGACAGATGGTCAGCGGCGTTGAAATATGGCAGGTTATCTTTTGCAGAACATCCCATTACTGCAAGGCGTTCGGCAACTTTCAACGCTTTCTGATATTTGCGTTCACTTTCAACTACTGAGTGGGTCTGAAACACCTCACCACAAAGAGAAATACCGTAGTGAGCTTGAAGAGTTCTAATTTCCTTCCCCGCTAACATACCATCAGCGATGAGCGATAGCTCAAAGTTCTCTTGCTTTTTAAGTTGTAATTTATTTTCAACGAGATACCCTCTAATGTTGGCCTCAACTTCCAATGCAACGTCCCAAAAACGCGACTCCGAATTAGTTGCTTCGCCAGAAACCTCTCCAAAAGCCTTGCAGAATGACAGAAAAATTTGCTCCTTTGCATTAGCCGTTTTCCATGCTGTGCTTCCAAGGCTGGCCCAAACTGATAGGTCCATTTCCTCATAAACTTTAGCCACGCGATCAAAAAATAATCGGTGAAGACCTATCTCATTCAGCGTGCTGTCAAGATTTTGTTCTTTATGAATATCAATAGCTGCATATGAACCACAAACCGGGCAGGTGTCATCACTGTAAGTATTCTTTTTATAGATATGAGAACAGCGATATTTGTTTGGTAATTGGTTCTCACAGAGCATGAAGGTATCTTCACTATCTTCACCGTGCTGCTGCTGGCCAATCCAATTGAACCGATTCATATACTGCATGTACGAACGCCGATGGCTCCACAAACTCCACTGCAATTTCTCAACTGGACCAAACGTGCTCCAATTTGAGCTAACGTCTATAACTACGCATTTTTCTTTACCAGGAGCCGATCTCAACCCTCGTCCAACTGACTGCCCCCATAAGACTTTCGATAGTGTTGGTCGCATATGGACGATAATATTACATTGTGGATTGTCCCAACCCTCCGCCAACACCCCAACCGAAACCATTGCCTCAATCTCGCCCATTTCATGACTCTTGAGAAGCTTCATGCGTTCGCCAATAGGAGTTTGAGCAGTCACAAGAGCTGTCTCGATACCAAATAGACGGATGCTCTCAACCGTAGCTTCTGCAACTGTTACATCAGGACAAAACCATGCTGAGATTGGCTTCGGCGATATATTTTCTCGCTCCTCTCGGTAAATATTCAGCGCATAATCAATCATTGAAGACTTAACGATTGCCGGCGCAAGCTTAGAAACTGGAAAATCACCAGAGCTAATATCGAGCCCGGTGAGATCAAGGTCATGGACAAAGTGTGGACGATAAGTTGGCGGAACCAGGATACCTTCCTCAATCAATGTTTCTATGTCCGCACAATCAATAATAGTATCAAAAGCCAAATGTAATTGATCCCGTTGGTCTCCAGTGCGACGCTCCGGAGATGCTGTCAGCCCCATGAAGCAAGCCTCTTTCTTTCCTCGCTTCTCAAAGTCATCGATAATCCGTTTATATCCTTTACCGTTCGGGGAAACTCGATGTGCCTCATCAACAACGATCAGATCTGCCTTAGGTATAGCATCCTCAAGCACGTCTTTTGCTCGCATGTTAGTGGAGAGGAGAATTTCATACCCATCAAAAGCTGGCCCATCATCGGATACCGAAAGCTTTTTTACCCGATGTTTCTTACTGAGAGCTTTTTCTAGTTGCTCCAATAAAACTAGTCGGTGGCATAAAACAATGATCTTCTTGCCTTTGTAGAACCTCTCTACAATCTCGCTTGCGAGTACAGTTTTTCCGGCACCGGTGGGTGCCTTTAAAATAAAGCGACGATGCTGGCGTATTATCACCGGAAACTGATCGATGATTTCTTTTTGCCAATTTCTAAGTTGCATTGAAGTCCATTCACAAATTTACAGGCATCAGCTTTACGCCAAAAGTAAAACAAAAATGTTTTTATACAGGTTCAAAATTTAATAGCAATTACATGTATAGACTAAACTTAATTATCTAGTACCAAATAGAGCGCACGTCTAGAATTAGTACCTGGATGGTAGCCAATTGTCGCCGTGTCCAGAATCAATGAGAAAAGAAAACAGTTTAAGCCGCATTTGGATTACTGTTTCAACGTTGTTGTACAACCAAGCATTAAAGTCCTATATCCTGATCTAACTTGAGAATATCAACAACCGAAAATATCAGGTTCATTTCCTTCAATAAAGCCTTTGCATCATCTATGAAATCTTCACGTTTAAAAATAGAGCCCGCCTCAAATAAATCTTTGTTGCTTGGGATAGTAATTAATAGTGTTTTTTCATAGAAACTACATTGAACCCCTTTTCCTTTGAAAACGTCATTTAAATCCAAGAGGCGCTCCATAAAAGAGGTGGTTAACAAATATCGAGCCTCGACTTGATCATTTGTGAAAACCTCGAAGATCTTCTCAAATTTGGGGTCCTCTAGACCTGCTTTCTCTAACGATGTTCCAAACTTTGATTTAAAAAAATTTCCCACCAAGCCTCGATCGCGCAAAACTATCGTATGTCCTTCGAATGACTTTTTGACCGACAAACTGATGACGACACCATCGAAGACAGTTTTGTAAGACCGCGTCTTACTAGTCCGTTGTCTGACCTCCAACTCCGTCTCAAAAAATTCAATATTGACGCCTTTGTAAGTGCCGGTCGTCAAATCCTCACTAGTTTCTCGATCATAATTCGGAGTGATCTGGGAGCTTGCAAATCTTTCCATTTGATTGCCAGGCTCAGCATTAAAATTATATTCGCCGAGGAAAGCGATGATGCGCGGGAATATCTCCTCCTTGATTGAACCTTTATAGGTTTGGATTGAAGAATAAACGAAACCCATAACCGCAAAGATAAAAAAAAGCACACCCCAAAAATAAATTTCACTCCAAAAAGATTCCGGATCGGTTTCAAGTACATCAAAAACAAAAATAAAAGAGAGAACCAAAGAAATTGGCACTCCAAGGACGGAAAGCACCAATCTCTTTTTGAACTTTTTTACCGCTTCCTGCCTGCGACTTTCAAAATCGTTAACAAGCGGTTTTAGGTGTTCGTCGTAGTGACTTGCAAAACCAACTTCGTAGGGTTCTGTCTCACTAAATGAGGTTTCCTGACTCTCAACCATTCTTCTTCCCCCCTTTTAACTTAGTTATGCTGTTATTATCAGTTTCCCATCGTTTTTGATTAATGTCAGGGAACACACAAGTCAGATGATCACATCAAATCCTTCGAAAACAGGATGCCCAATGTACAAGTCACTATTTTTCCCTGCGTCTTTATGTGCTTGCCTAAATGCCTCAGACTTTGTCCAATTTGAGAAGTCGGCTTTCGATGCCCATGTGCTATGCGAGGCGTAAAGCGTGGAAGTGTCTTGTTTCTCCCCTCTAACAAGATGGAAATCCAAAAATCCTGGCACTTGCTCCAAGTGCGTCTCCCGCTCCTGCCATAATTTTTCAAAATCAGCCTCTCGCCCCGGAACGATACTGAACCTATTCATCGCTATGTACATGTTCACCCTATGCAAATAAAAATTCTGAATGATCACTTTTAAAAATTTCAAACATTGTACTGGATGACGGCTTATATCAACAGGGCTAACAAAAAATTTTCTGACCTAAATGATAGAAAAATATCTGCAAAAGAGATCTCAATTTAATATGGTGAAAGACCACCTTTGATGTGGATCCCTATCCTCAATCAATTCGTGTTGGCTGTAACCTTGAATACAGACAAACTTTTTACTTGAGACAGAAAGTTCAATTCCTGCACTTTAATTGAACAAGCAAAATACTTACGGGCATTTTGTCGCACAGCCTTTCAATCTAGATACGCAACCCCGATATATCTGGTGTAGTAAAATCGAATGAGGAATTGTAATGTTACGTTTGATAGGTTTGTTATTCACCGTCTGCCTCAGCTTCTCTGCTAATGCCGCCGAAATAAACATTGATATGTTAAATAAACAAGGTCGCGATCGGAATGTATATTCAAATCAAATCGCGTATGTGTCCGTTGGTGATACTGTTGTTTGGAAATCAAAAAGTAAGGGTCACAACGTTGAGTTCATATTGAAAAACGGAGTTCCTGACGGCGTCAAGAAGTTCAAATCAAAGTTATCGAAAGACGCCAAGTATACTTTCAAAGTGCCCGGCATTTACGCATATTGGTGTACACCCCACAAAGCCATGGGAATGATCGGATTTGTGGTTGTCGGTAAGGACAAGACTAATCTTGCGAAGATCAAAAAAGTTAAATTTGTAGGCAAGTCAAAAAAATTAGCTAAAAAGCTCATCGCTGAACTAGACAAGTGAGACTTATAATTCCCCACGAATTTTGTGCATGCATCACTGCGCCCGCACAATTTCAAACCTGCCGTAAAAATTCTCAAATTGTTGAAACAACCTCATGTTGGGAATCTGGTCGTTAGGGTATGGCAGCTGATCCGATACAATGCTTCGTAGGAAGAGCCATGTCAGGTCAAGCATCTTCCGTAACCTAAAAGGCGACTATCATGGGAGGTTCCGTCTAGATACTACTACGTTGTATGACTCCTTACCGATTACCCTGCTCATACCTATCAATATACTGAGCTGGCGCATGACATTAGGGAGCCTGTAACGTGGAATACACTACTCAGCACCGATATTCTTAGACACTCAGCAGCTTTCCGGAAATGTTGGCCTTTTTCAAAATGCGCGGCTTTATTGTGGTTCTCAAAATGAAATGTCATTCATAATAGAGAAACTAATATTAAATAGTTCTTCAACGCTTTGAGGAGTTTCCCGCAATAAGAGTGTGTGTAGAGTTTTACCAAAACAATACTAAGCTTGTTCGCAGGACCGGTACCGTCATTGATAATCGGCATTCCAAAAAAACAATGACTGGGAGCGCTGGAAACTTGGGTAAGTGTTTTGATATTCTTCTCATCTTCGTGAGCTTCCCCAGGAAAATAAAATCTTTATTTTCATCAGATTAATCTTCTGCCTTTAATTGATCACTACCACGAAACAGTGAAAACAAATCCCAATATCAGCGAACTAATGCCCAAAAAAAGTGACCGCACAAGCTTGTCTTATTATAATTTTTAAGACTTAGCTTAAAAAGACATGTTATCGACTTGAATGGTCAAGCGACATTTAAAAAGTTGATTTTGTTTTCGGAAAATTTACTGGGACCGAATTTGTTGGAAAAAATATTTTTATATTTAGGTGGGCTTTTTATTTTTTGCACACCGGCATTTGCCGGTCCGACCCACAACATTAAAGTTAGCACCGATGCAACTGAAGCGCGACCAGTAGAAGTAATGCTGCTAATAGATCGGATATATGATGTTGATTTAAGCAGTAGTACGTATCGAGTAGAGGCTGAAATAATTTTGGATTGGAAAGATCCAGCACTGGTCAAACGCCTAAGAAAACAACATCAGGAAACTACTTTCACAAGCGCCAAATTAGACAAAATATTTGATAGCACATGGCATCCGGAATTCATAATTTCAAATGAAACAAAGCCTAGAATTACCGATTTCCGTACACTTAAGATATTTGATGATGGTACGGTCGAGATTTTTGAAAAATTTATTGCTCAAATTGCTTTTGAAGCAGACATACATGAATACCCATTCGGCGATCTTGACTTGACACTGGACATTAGCGCATTCACGCATGAAATCCATGAAATGGTATTGAAGCCAACCTCGTTTGAGATTGGACATACTCAAGAAAAAGAGCAAGTGATCAGAGGACCTTGGTACCTTAAAAATAAGTATGTGGTTGAATCGCGCGACCACCGTTTAAGCAGTCATACATCGATTTTCTCTCATAACAAATTCCATTTTATATTGCAGCACGATTATATGGACGCCGTACAAAAAATGCTTCTGCCGATTGCCGCAGTCTTAATATTTTCCACGTTTTTAAATTATTTTCTCACCCTCAAATTCAGTCCCAATGCTGACTGGCGAATTGGTGGGCAAATAACGCTTTTCCTTTCAATTTTAGCCCTTAAGTTTTCATTGTCAGGTCAAATACCGGCTACACATTACTTAAAATTTGTCGATGAATTGTTTTTGATAGCAACGCTGGGAGTTGGCTTAAATCTGATAATGAGTATTGTCATTCAAAAGTTGTATGTCGAAAACCCAGATGGCTGTGCATCACGTATTGAGAGCATTTATAAGTTTAGCCAGCCTCTGATTTTGGTTGCACTGCTGTGCTGGACTATTTATTCAACATTTCACGTTCGTACGTCTCCCTCGTCTAACCATTGCCAAAACAATAGTGTCGCATGCATAAACGTACCGTTACCAAAGCGAGACATTCGTAAATAAAAATAGCCCCAATAGTAATAAGATTTTTCATATCTGAGGCTATTCTAGTGTTTGAATACTGCCAATCACAGAAAGTGATCCGTCAACTAATCTGTGCACGAAAATAATTTCTCCTGACTCAGGCGAGACCTCTGTCAACGCCGCTATATTTACCTGATGGCTTACAAGAACTGTCGGTTTCTTGAGCGAAGCACTTCTCACCCATTCTAGTAACGCTTTGGTCTGGATTGGCTCCCTATCTGGATTTTCAAAGAATGAGTTGAGAGCAGCTAATTCCGCTACTTTCCCAAGATTAAACAATCTGGAAGTTTCTAAGCATCTGCACCACTGACTAGAAAGTAGTATCGCCGTATTTATTTTATTTGAACGAAAAAGGCGTCCGATATTCTTCGCCTGCTGGCGACCCTCGTCACTTAGGTTGCGCTGTGTTTTACAATCCTCCACGTCAAAGTTCGCAGGATCACTGTAACCCGGTGCAAGAGCGTGCCGAATTAAAACAAAGTGATCGCCAGACTTTAGTTTGCTCCAAAGTGTGTCCGCATATCCAGTATGATTACAGCCAAAGAGGAAACATACTGAAAGAAGAAATATTACGGATAGTTTCTTTGTACGCATTAATTCAGTCACTTATTAATTATCGGGTGTGATTTTTTTAGGCGAGCTTATTTCCATGAACCGTTTTTAGATTTACTCAAGGTAAATGCGTTGGTTAGGCATAATTAAAATAGTTCAGCACTCAAACACTTTTTATATTTAAAGTCTCCTTTCATCTATGCCCATCCTCGCAGCCAGTAAAATCGAATACAAGGCCAAGCATCATCTTTTGAAGCTGAAAACTTCGTATCCTAAGTTCTTTTTCCGGGAATGCTGAAACTACCTCGAAATAGACTTTAAGGAGGAAACGTGTTTACAAACAGATTTTAAAGTTATCTCCATCAAGGATACGGGGGGCGGGTGCCTCCACTCGGGACTTTTAGGCTGACTACTTTGTCCATTATTACGGGCCATTTGCTGCGTATAATGCACATATCTCAAATTCTGCACCCGAAATAGTCTGCAATCACCTTTAATGTACACTTTGGAGGACAAAAATCCTTGGCCGGTTGGCTTGACATAATCGACCAAAGACCAGAAATTCACGTATCCATTTTTTTCCATAATTCCTTCAAGATCCACATATGCTGTCCCCTGAGAATTTTCAAATAGCCTGGTCCATTTTGTAGATGAAGCAAATGCGTTTCCGCTCATAAAAAAGAGGGAAAAAAAAAGAAGAAGTATAGGCGCGATTCTTTGCATAGCGACATTCTAAACACAAACCCAAAAAACCAAAACACCCCAATAACAATGTTCTGCCAAAAGCCATATGTTTCAAAAGCACCCTATCCAAAAAAGATGTAATCTTTGGTGCGTGAAGCAAAACATTTGTGTAGATTAAGCACACCTATCACTAAACATGCGACTGGCTATGCTTTTCTTGGAACGTATGATGAGAATAAATTTCACGCTTCTTTGCCTTGTTCTAACAAATGTGTTCACCGTTGGGCCCGCTAGTGCTGACGTAATTGCAACAACACTTTCGTGCCAACAAGCTAGCAGTGGTGTTGGGGTCTACCGACTTACTTGGAACGCTGAGTATAAAATCGATAAATCACGCAAGATAGTCTTAGGGATGCGTAATTTCAATTTTAGCGACAGACGCCCAGACGGGCGCTATACAGAGATCCAAGGGAATTCGAGGGTTACATTTTTTAAAAATGGAACATTGAAATATCTTAAATATGAGCGTTTCAATAACATGAACCGGTTAAATCGCTTTGAATTTTACGAAATGATGTACCAATTGCAAAAGGATGGAAAACTATTTGCTAAATGTAGCATCAAAGGTACTCGCGTATTGAGCCAAAAAACTGTTTCTAATCCGCCTTCCAATCCAGCACCTTTGAAGTTTTCTGGCGAATTCATACCGCAAAAAGCTAAGCCGCTCAAAACAACGTCTAATAATACTACCCGTTACATATCAAAAACATGGCAATCCGAGTGGACAAACCCCAATGGAAGTAAGAGTACGACAAATCTAGTATTACACAACATCCCAGAAACCGATGGCCGGGTAGGTAGTTATGATTGGAGTAATGGCCGTTTCATAGGAGCCTACAAAAACAATGGGACACGGTTTGAAGGACAATGGGTCCAAGATAAGAGCAGCCAGCGTTGTCAGAATAGCGTAAATGGAAGTTTCTATCATGGGCAAGTTTGGTTCCAAATCGAAGGATCAAGGGCATTTTTTGGGAAATGGGGATACTGCAATGATACGCCTGGTCTAGATTGGCAAGGATGGCGTTAGAATCTTCAGACATCCATATTACGTTTCAGAATGAGAGTGTTGTTTATTTATGATATTTCTTCCGCATGTAATTCACGGTTATCGTTTGATGATTACGAATTCCAAAAACCTGGGTCCGTGGCAAAAGGTTAAAACGATGATTTGCGGCAGATAGCCCGTTGGCGTTGCCCTCAACCGCAGTCGAACAATCATCGTATCTAACCCGGCAGTAACCTAACTAAGAGAAATCTCTTCCCTATTGGACTGCTAATATGAAAGGTCTCAACGAACTTTAGAAAAGCTAAACTCCATCAAGCTCCAATCAAGAATATAAGTGTAGATTGAATTCGTGGAAATTTTATTTTCATAATGGTTAAAGTGTATGTTGATGCTGATGCCTGTCCTGTAAAGGACGAGGTAGAACGTGTAACAACACGGCACCAACTTGAAATGTGTCTGGTGTGCGATGGCGGAATACGCCCATCTCTGAATCCTCTTGTACAGCTTGTTGTTGTTACACAGGGTGCAGATGCCGCTGATGATTGGATTGCTAACCACATCGACAAACGAGACATATGCGTGACTAATGATATTCCCCTCGCCGCGCGATGCCTCAAACAGGGTGCCTTCGCAATAAGACCTAACGGTAGTATTTTCACGGACGATAATATCGGCACGGCTCTTGCCACGCGAGCAATTAAGGAAAGGATGCGCGAAACTGGCGAAATGTCGGGTGGCCCCCGCCCTTTTAGCAAGGCGGATCGGTCTAAATTTCTAGAACGAATGGAAAAGATTGTTCAAGAAGCCGTAAAGTTCTAACCCCAAGGGGATTTCCTATTGGTAACAGATTTTATTCTGACGCCCGTCATAGACGTTTCACCTTTTAAACTTTTTGACGAGTTCTCACTATTTTTGCTAAGGCCATCTCAAGAATCAGAAAAAACGAACGGCAGCATATAATGGCCATTTGTATCATTGAAATGGGTAGATTGGTTTCGTTTATTCAAGTAAAGGAGGGGTATTTAAAACAGATTCCGTTTTTCAGCGCTTTATCTGCCAAGAGACAACAAAGAAAAAATCCCTGTTCAATCCTCGCAGTCGATCATTCGTTCCTAGCTCTTTTTTGTAGAACAAACGTGAGAAGGCGCAAAATTCTCCCTTTACTAGCTATCCTATCTGAACCGCCTTCGTCATATCCCATACGGAACCAAATATATTACGCTATTATTATACGCCAGCCTTTTTTGCCTTAGCCCGAAGACGTTCTGCTGATTTGGATGCGTCTGTAATAAAGCGCTCATGAGTTCCGATACCAACCTCATCAAATTCATCTCTTACAGAGATATCAAAAGTGATACGACGACTGTCAATTGATTTTACGGTAACAGTCACTTCTGCTGACATGCCTTTTAGAGTGGCACCTATGTGCGAAATATTAACCTGTGTTCCCACTGAGTCCTCACCTTCATCGGCAAACTTTAATATGTACAATTTACAAGTTTGCTCGATGTCTCGAATCATTTCCGGCGTGGCGTAAACATCAAATTCTCCCCCAGCTACTGTTATGGTACGTTCTTTATTTATGACGATGCGCCGCGTGGTTTTATTCCCCTCTTTAAAGGTGGATTTCATAATGGGTCCTCTCTCGACACAAATAACTGGATATGTCTCATCTCAAATAATTATTAAGTATGATTGTGTTTTGATATCAGACATTTTCTTCTTAACTTAAACCATACCCTACAACGGAGGCGACACCTTTGTCCCTCAATGAAATGTAAGACATTAACGGGTTGAAGAATTCGTTTGTTTTTATGAAATAGATGAGGACTGAATAAGAAAACTCGTAACAATATTTGTGATGGGGTGGTGAGTCCGAATATTCAACCTGCGTCCTTTTTAGTCTATGTACTTGTGATCAAAATTTAGCCGATTCGCCGATTCTTAGTTTGATACAATTTTTGAGTATAGGGAAGTACAAACAAACGCTGGGCTTCCTACTTTTGTTGGTAAAGATCTACTTTCCGGCTGTTAATGGGGGCTCAGATGCAAATTATAGTTTGGATTTAATGTGCGTGTTCCGCCCGCAATACGTAGCGACCATCCTCCATTCCGTTAAAAACTGAAGAGACCGCCGGGTGCCTAATAGGTTTACCGGTTTCATCTAGTAGTAAGTTTTGTTCAGAGACATAAGCAATATAGGTAATCTCAGAATTCTCAGCAAATAAGTGATAATAAGGCTGATCTTTCCTCGGCCGTGTCTCCTCAGGAATAGACTGCCACCACTCTTCGGTATTAGCGAAAGTCGGATCGACATCAAAAATGACACCACGGAAAGGATGTCGGCGGTGCCGTACTACCTGCCCAAT
>Ga0163109_10001229_pt1 | contig 20407 bp, 19 predicted proteins | sample CRUFie1St13metaG_FD_108704 | JGI IMG/M metagenome (GOLD analysis project Ga0163109, IMG submission 108704) | Marine microbial communities from the Costa Rica Dome - CRUD Field 142mm St13 metaG | ecosystem: Environmental > Aquatic > Marine > Oceanic > Photic zone | place: Costa Rica: the Eastern... | reverse complement strand
TGGCTTAGACTGCTCAATAGGCCCTAAAAACATTTCATACATCCTCAATGTATCAGCCCCATAATAATCACAAATTTCATCTGGATTAACTACATTAAATTTAGATTTAGACATTTTTTCTAACTCTCTAACGCATTGAAACTTTCCATTATCAAAGTGGAAAACTGATTTATTAAAATCTTTGTCATCATATTTCAATAGGTCAATATCAACTTCATTTTCTCCAATCAAATATTTAATATCTATTCTAATTTTTTCAACTTTAACTTTATCTATTAAATTTTTGGATAAATATTCTGAGGTTCCTTTTTTTCTATAAATAAAAGCAGAATTTCCAAGAATCATTCCTTGATTTATCAGTTTTTTTGCATACTCATCTCTATTAAGTATACCTAGATCAAACAAAAACTTTTGATAAAATCTTGAATAAAGTAAATGGCCAGTTGCGTGCTCACTTCCTCCAAAATACATATCAACATCTGACCAATAAGATTGTGACTTTTCTGATATGATATTTTTATCATTATTTGGATCCATATACCTGTAAAAATACCAAGAGCTTCCTGCCCATCCAGGCATTGTATTTAATTCGATTGGAAAAATAGATTGATTATCAATTTTATTATTTTTAGTTACCTTTTTATTCTTTTCATCCCAAGCCCATTTTTCAGAATTTCCAAGTGGTGAGTCACCATTTTTTGTAGGCAAAAAGTTATCCACTTTAGGTAGTCTTAATGGAAGATATTTTTCGTCAATATTAACTGGTAAATCATTTTTATAATAAATAGGTATTGGTTCTCCCCAATATCTTTGTCTACTAAAAATTGCATCTCTAAGCTTATATTGAATTTTAGATTTACCAATTTTATTTTCTTCAATTTTAGTAATTATTTTATTTAGTGCACTGTTAAAATCATATCCATCTAAAAATTCTGAGTTAATTAATTTAAACCCTGTTTTGTCTGAAAAGGCTGACTCAGTAATATTTATTTTATCAAAAATATTGGGGATTTCCAAATTAAATTTTTTTGCAAATTCAAAGTCTCTTTGGTCACCAGCAGGAACTCCCATAACAGCTCCAGTTCCATAACTTGCAAGAACATAGTCAGAAATCCAAATAGGAATTTTTTTTCCTGAGAAAGGATGAATTGCATATGATCCTGAAAATACACCAGACATTATTTTAACATCTGCTAGCCTATCCCTTTCTGATTTAATAGACACTTTCTTAATATAACTTTCTATAGATACTCTATTATCAGCATTACATATTTCATGAAGATCAGAATATTCAGGCGCAACAGTTAAAAAAGAAACACCAAATATTGTGTCTGGTCTAGTTGTAAAAACTTCAATTTTATTTTTAGAATTTTCAACCTCAAAAGTTAATGATACCCCTTTTGATTTTCCAATCCAGTTTCTTTGCATTTCTTTTAATGGCTCTGGCCAATCAATTTTATTTAAATCCTCTAAAAGTCGATCTGAATATTTACTTATTCTTAAACACCAATGTTTTACCCTTTTTTTTGAGACGGGATATCCACCTCTTTCACTTACTCCATTTACTATTTCATCATTTGCTAGTACTGTCCCTAGCTCCTCACACCAATTAACTTCACCTTCTGTTATATATGCTAGTCTAAAGTCCATAAGTATATCTGACTTAATTTTTTCGTTAAAGTTTTTCCATTCATTTCTAGAAAATGAATACCCTAGATTATCTAAATAATCTTTGTATTGCTTATCTCCATTTTTTTCAAAAGATTTAATCAATTCATTAATTTCTTTGGCCTTATTATCAACATGACAATAATATGAATTAAACATTTTTATAAATATCCACTGCGTCCATTTATAATATTCAGGATCAGAAGTTCTAATTTCTCTAGACCAGTCAAATGAAAAGCCAATTCTATCAAGCTGCATCCTATACATTTCAATATTTTCTTGGGTTGTCTTTTTTGGATGTTGACCAGTTTTAATTGCATACTGTTCAGCTGGTAATCCAAATGAATCATATCCTTGTGGATGTAACACATTAAATCCTTTGTGTCTCTTATACCTTGAAACAATATCACTGGCTATATATCCCAGAGGATGTCCAACGTGAAGACCAGCACCAGAGGGGTATGGGAACATATCTAATATATAAAACTTTGGTTTTTTTGATATACCAACTTTAAAAGTTTTATTATCCCTCCAATATTTTTGCCATTTTTTTTCTATTTCTAGAAAATCATATTTCACGTAGAATATTTTTACAAAGGAAGAACTTATTTAATTAACATAAAAATTAATTTATTAATTGTTTATTACTTTTATATAATTGATATGAATCCAAAAAATAATTACGAAATTAAAAGAACAAGGAATAACCTTGTTTCTTTATTTGTCATAAATACTTTAGTGCTTTTCTTATTATCTGTTATCGGATTCATATATTTAAAATCATCTTCGATAGAAAATTACTTTAAAGAAAATGTTCTAGTTAACATATATCTTAAAAATTCCTCAAAAGAGGGTGAGATAAAGCAACTTACAAAATTTCTAAGTCTAAATGAAGATGTCAAGGAAATAGAGTTTATTTCAAAAGAAGATGCAGCTGAGCTATTCACAAATGAAATAGGTGAGGAGTTTGTTGGATTCTTGGGATACAATCCATTACTTGATCTAATTACTGTCAAGTTGTATGGTGACAAAATTGACGTCTACAGTATTGAAGATCTAATTGCTAGCTTTAAAAACTTTGAATTTATTGAAGAGATAGATTATGATAAGCCCCTAGTTGAATCACTAGTAAAAAATTTTGATCGAATAGGAATTTGGATTATCTCTGTTAGTATCTTCTTTTTTATAATAAGTTTTATCCTAATTAATAATTCTATAAGGATATCAATTTACTCAAAAAGAAATATTATTAAAACAATGCAGTTAGTTGGAGCTACTAAAAGTTTTATAAGAAAACCATTTATAAATAGTTACACTAGAGTAGGATTGTATTCAGCCGTTGTATCAGTAATATTCTTCTTAATTTCTATTAACCAGTTTAGCTATCAAATTGATGAAATTGATTTTTTTTCGGATATTAATGAAATTATTACCTTAGTTTTATTTATTATCTTATTTGCAATATTTACATCATATATAAGCTCATATTTTGTTACCCAGCGATATTTAAAATTAAAAATTTCAAGATAGTTAGTATGAAAAAAGATTTCCTATTTAATAGAATAAGATATAGACTGCTATTTATATCAGCTATTATTATAATCATTGGTTTTCTTCTTATGTCAGGTGGCGAATCTAATAATCCTGAAATCTTCAGTAATGAGATATATAGTTTTAGGAGGATAAGGCTTGCACCTTTAGTAGTAATTTTAGGTTTTACTCTTTGTATAATAACAATCCTAAAAAAATTTAAAAATTAAGTGACAATGTTAAATGACTTTCTAGAGTCAATTTCATTAGATGATATCACAAATGGTAAAATAATTTTAGTTGATAAACCAATTAAATGGACTTCATTTGATGTTGTTAAATATATTCGTAAAAGTTTACAAATAAGACTTAAGCAAAAGAAGATTAAAGTAGGACATGCTGGGACATTGGATCCACTTGCTACTGGTCTTTTAATTATATGCATTGGAAATGAGACAAAAAATATTTATAAATATCAAAATTTGCCAAAAAAATACACTGGTATAATTAAATTAGGTGAAACTACTCCTTCATATGATAGAGAGACAGAAGTAGATAGGAATTATGAATATAATCATATTGATAAAAATGCAGTTTTAAAAATTGCAGAATCATTTATTGGAAAACAAAAACAAATACCTCCAATATTTTCTGCTCTAAAAAAAGACGGTAAAAGGTTATATTCTTATGCAAGAGAAAAAATCAATATAGAAATTAAACCAAGAGAAATTGAAATTTTTAATTTTGAAATCTTAAATTTTTCTTCACCCTATGTTGAGTTTCTTATAAATTGTTCCAAGGGAACTTACATTAGATCTATCGCAAATGATTATGGGAAAAAACTAAAATCAGGTTCATATCTTTATGAGTTAAAAAGAATTAGTATTGGTGATTTATTGGTTGATGAAGCAATTAGGTTTGAACAAATTTGAAACTTTATAATTATATTTACATAATCACTAGTGATGAAATACAAAAGAATTTTACTAAAATTAAGTGGTGAAGCACTGTTAGGAAAAAATTCATATGGTATAGATAATGACAGGCTTGTTGATTATGCGAGTGAAATTAAACAAATTCATAAGCAAGGAGTTGAAATAGCCATTGTTATTGGTGGAGGTAATATCTTTAGGGGATTAAGTGGTTCAAAAGATGGAATTGATAGAGTTCAAGCAGATTATATGGGTATGCTTGCAACTGTAATCAATGGTCTAGCTCTTCAGAATGCACTTGAGAGTATAGATATTCCTACAAGACTTCAATCTGCTATAAAAATGGAATCAATAGCAGAGCCATTTATTAAAAGAAAAGCAACAAGACATTTAGAGAAAGGTAGAGTTGTAATTTTTGCCTCTGGGACAGGTAATCCATATTTCACAACAGACTCAGCAGCAGTTCTTCGAGCAATAGAAATTAGTGCTGATGTTATATTAAAAGGAACAAGAGTTGATGGGATTTATAATGAAGACCCAGAAAAAAATAAAAAAGCAATTAAATTCGATGATATTTCCTTTGAAGAGACTATTCGTAAGGGATTAAAGATTATGGATACTACTGCTTTCACCTTAAGCAAAGAAAATGAACTTCCAATAGTAGTATTTGATATGAATACAAAAGGCAACTTAACTAAAGTTGTCATGGGAGAGAAAATAGGTACAAAAGTTTCTACTTAACTAATAATTCATGGAAGAAAATCAAGAAATAATTGAAAATGCGGAGCTCAATATGATGGCTGCAATTACTCATCTAGAAACTGAACTTTCAAAAATTAGAGCAGGTAAGGCGAACCCTGTTATGTTAAAAGGGATTTCAGTAGAATATTATGGTAATTTAACACCTTTGAATCAGGTTGCATCTGTTAGTACACCAAATGCGCAGACAATTAGTATTCAGCCATGGGAAAAGTCTATAATTGATGAAATTGAAAAAAGTATTATTGATTCAAATCTTGGATTTAATCCCGTTAACAATGGAGAATCTATTTTAATTAATATTCCTCCTTTAACTGAGGAGAGGAGAGTGGAACTGACAAAATTTGCAAAATCTGAGTCTGAATCTGCAAAAGTTAGTATTAGAAACGCTAGAAAAGATGCAAATAATAAAATCAAAGCTCTTGAAATTTCTGATGATTTAAAATCTAATTTAGAAGTTGATTCTCAGGATCTTACAGATAAATATATTAAGAAAGTAGAGGAAATGTTCCTATCTAAAGAGAAAGATATTTTAACTGTATAATAATGAACCTATCTAAAATTGAAGAAATTTATGATTCTCCGCCAATTGACAGTGAAATTAATATAGGTGGTTGGGTCAGAGCATTTAGAGCCAAGAAATTTATTGAATTAAATGATGGATCAACAATTAAGAATATTCAATGTGTAATTGTTGATGGTAAAATAGATCAGGACATTCTTAATGAAATTAATGTTGGTTGTTCATTAATAATTACTGGTATATTAATTAAGAGTATTGGAAAAGGTCAAAGTTTTGAGATAAAAGTATCTGATATTAAACTAATTGGTAAATCTGACTCAGAAAAATATCCTATTCAACCAAAGAAACACAGCTTTGAGTTTTTAAGAGAGCAAGCTCACCTGAGAATTAGAACTTCAACATTTAGTTCTGTAATGAGAATAAGATCAAAATTAGCTTTTAGTATTCATGAGTATTTTAATAAAAATGGTTTTAATTATATTCATACTCCAATTATCACATCCAGTGATGCCGAGGGAGCAGGAGAAATGTTTAAAGTAACAACATTAGAGAGTAAAGATCTAGCAAAAAAAAGTATAGACCATTCAAATGATTTTTTTGGCAAAAAAACTAGTCTTACTGTGTCAGGCCAGTTAGAGGCAGAGACTTATGCTCTTGGCTTGGGAAACGTTTATACATTTGGTCCAACATTTAGAGCAGAAAATTCAAATACATCTAGACATGCTTCAGAGTTCTGGATGATAGAGCCTGAAATGGCATTCTATGACCTTAATGATAATATGGACTTAGCTGAATCATTTGTAAAGTATATTCTCAATTATGTATTAAAAAACTGTGATGAGGATTTAAAATTTCTTGATCAAAGACTCTTTAAAGAAGAAAGTCAAAAACCAAAAAACATAAGAAATGATTTAAGCTTAATTGAGAAAATTAATTTTACTATTAATAATAAATTTATTCGAGTATCATATTCAGAGGCATTTGATATATTGAAAAATTCCAATTATAACAAAAAGAAAAAGTTTGAATATTCAATAGATAAATGGGGTTCCGATCTTCAAAGTGAACATGAGAGATTCCTTGTAGAGAAGCATTTTAAAGCTCCAGTTATTATTTATGATTATCCATCAAAGATTAAAGCATTTTATATGAGATTAAATGATGATAATAAAACAGTTAGAGCAATGGATGTTTTATTTCCTGGAATTGGTGAAATAATTGGAGGTTCTCAGAGGGAGGAGAGACTAGACATACTTAAAAAGAGAATGGCAGAAAACGGAATCGATGAAAAAGAGTTATGGTGGTATTTGGACCTAAGAAAATATGGAACCGCACCTCATAGCGGATTTGGTCTTGGTTTTGAAAGAATGGTAATGTTTTGTACAGGAATGTCTAATATTAGAGACGTTATCCCGTATCCTAGAACACCAAAAAATGCATCCTTTTAATTGAAATTAATTCTTTTATTAATTTTGTTTAAGTATTATTAAATATGCTTAATCAAAAATTACAATTAAAGCTTTCTCAAAAGTTATCCCCACAACAGATTCAACTTATGAAACTAATTCAGCTAACTACAGCAGAATTAGAGCAAAAAATTAAAAATGAAATTGAGGAAAATCCAGCATTAGAGATGGGTAAAGAGAAAACAGAAGTTGAAAACGATGACTTTGAAAATGATACAAATGACGATATTGACATAGACGATTATCTGACAGATATGACTGAGGATTATGATAAGAGTCAAAATTATCATTCAAATGATGAAGCAAATCTTAACTTTCAGACAAAGGCTTCATATAGCTTTCATCAATATCTGGATAATCAATCTAAAAATATAATTATTATTGATAGACATAAACCTATTTGTGATTTTTTAATTGGAAGCATTGATGAAAGTGGATACCTAAGGAGAGATGTAGAAGATATAATTGATGATTTAGCCTTTACACAAAATATAGTAACTACAAAAGATGAGATATTATCAGTATTAGAAAAAATTCAAGAGCTAGACCCTCCAGGAGTCGGAGCTAGATCCCTAAAAGAGTGCCTACTAATTCAACTAAAAAGAAAAAATTCTAAGGAGTCAATCGAAAATTCCATAAGAATATTAGAAAATGATTTTGATTCATTTTCTAAAAAAAAGTTCTCTAAATTAACAGAGAAATTAAACTTAAGTGAAGAAAAATTAAAAGAAGCAATAGAAGAAATTTCAAAGTTAAATCCTAAACCTGGAGGTTCAATAACCAGTGACTTTACAAATAATGCAATTACTCCTGATTTTATCTTAACAATTGAAGAAGGAAACTTAATCGTAGATTTAAATAGAAGGAACTCACCAGAATTAAGACTTTCTAATTCATATAAAAATATACTTGAGGGATATAAAAATGATCCAAATAAAACAAAATCACAAAATCAAACAATTCAGTTTTTAAAGCAAAAACTGGACTCTGCAAAATGGTTTATAGAAGCAATTGAGCAAAGGTATCAAACTCTTTTTCAAACGGTCAATGCAATTGTTAACTTTCAAAAGAGTTATTTTCTTTCTGGAGAGGAGAGTAATCTCAAACCTATGATTTTAAAAGATATAGCTGAAATGATAGACATGGATATTTCCACTATTTCAAGGGTTGCTAATAGTAAATACATTGATACCCCATATGGAATTAAATTACTTAAAAGTTATTTCTCTGAGGGGATGAAAAATAATGAAGGAGATGATATATCAACAATTGAGATAAAAAGAGTTTTAAGGGAAATTATAGAATCTGAAGATAAAGTTAAGCCATTATCAGATATAGAACTATCAAATAGATTATCTAAAAAAGGCTATAAGGTTGCAAGGAGAACTGTATCAAAATATAGGGAGCAATTAGATATTCCTGTTGCTAGATTGAGAAAAGAGTTATAAAAAATAAAAAATAAGTCCTAGTCTGAGAAAACTTATATTTAGATTGTCTCCATTTATAGTCTTTTTATCTTCAATAATCGGGTTTAGATCATACTCTAAGGAAATATTCCAAGTATTATATCCAGCATTTATATAAATTGATGAAGTCCAATCATTGAAATCTTTAATTACTGTATCACTTCCATATGATGGGTTAGATTTTAAAGAAAAGTTCTTTTTTATCTTGAATCCCGAATAAATTCTCCAAAATTTATATTTATCAATAGATGATTTCCTCCACCTATATTCAATAGGAAGAGAAATAGATGAAAATGTAATTTTATTTTTGGATTCGAGGAATCTACTTACAATAATTCTATAGTCTATTCTCTCATTTTGCTCTTCTGGCTGAATGTTTGACGTAAAATAATTACGCTCATATCCAATTCCAATACCCAATGCTTTTGTTGAATTTTTATTTAGTGGTAAGTCTCTTACAAACCCTACTTGGAAGTTACCTGAAAATCCGTTTTGCTTAAATTCATCAATTTTTTCAGTTTGAATAAAATAAGTAGAACCTATGAAAAATTGATCCTCTCTGTAAAATTTAGAATCAGGACTATATTGAGAATATAAGCCAAGGCTCAAAAAGTAAATTATAGTTACTAATTTTTTATTAGTTGAAATTTTGAGTGTAATCTCCAACTCTTGTTGTATAGTTTAGCTTTAGAGCATTTACTTTACGTAACTCCTGCTTTATATCGCTTATAATACCCATTTTGGTTTCACTATCAACTTTTAAAGCAGTTGTGAGGACATTTTGAAGTTCCTGTCTCTTTGCAGCTCTTTCTGCAAGTACAAAAGCTCCGACCTCTTCAACAGTACCGAACTTATCATTAAGTTGAATTTTCGCAGAGGTTCCGTAAGTATCGATATATCTACTAGATGGTTTGCCTGCATATATATATATTACCCTATCTTTTTTGTCAAGCTTTTGGACCTGATCAGCGGCAGGAAGAGTATTTTGAACCATAAGAGTATTATCTCTCATAACTGTAGCAACCATAAAAAAGAACAATAACATAAAAACTATATCCGGAAGTGATGCAGTTGATATTGCGGGAAGATCTCCACTTTTATTTTTTTTAAATTTCGCCATAATTAATTTACTTTACTTGGTTCAGCCTCTGATAATTTCTGAGGATACAGTGCTTTTATAACATCTAATTTATCTTTTAAGTCAGATTTGTCATCAACTGAAGTTCTTGGATCAGAATATTTTAGATCTGCCTCGACATATGTAAGCCCTTCATTTGGGTAAAGTCTAGCAAATTCTCTGTTTCTTAGGACATTATAAGCTGCTACTAATTCATTCTGAACAGCAATGTATACTTTGTATTCCGTCTCTCTGTCATTTTTTAACGAAATAATTGCTTTCTCAGGATTATCAGACGATCTTGGGTCCCTATCACCTTGACAATAGTCACAAAACTCTTCACCAGATCCTCCACCATTATCAAGAAAATCAACAGCAAGACTTCTTAATTGTTTAATGTCGGTTAATTCTTCCTCAACTAACAATTGATTATTCTTATTTACTACAACAGTGAAGATATTTTTTTGCCTGATTATTGGTGGGTCAATCTGTTCCTCCATTGGAGGCAATTTTCTATTTATTCCACTATCGGTCTCAATTGTAGTTGTAACTAAAAAGAATATTAGTAGGAGAAATGCAATATCTGCCATTGATCCCGCATTAACTTCTGGAGACTTTCTTCTTGCCATATCCTATTTTTTTAAAAATCTTGTACCTCCCGAGAAAATCATCAATCCAACTGCGATTATAGCTAAAATATAAAATACTCTGATTCCGGTTCCAACAAGTTGTGAGCCAATAGCCGATAGAACTTTACCATCTCTCATTGGTGTTTCAACACCACTTGAAAGAAAAAATGCTACAACTACAACTGCTAAAAATAAGCCAGCAGAAGTTAAGGCACTTTTCATTTTTGCCTTGTCCTTTGCTAAACCTCTTAACGAGAACAAGAGGGTTACAATAATAGCTATTAAAAGTATTAATTGACTAAGAAGTATTATGGGAGTAATGACACCAAATTCTCCCGATGCAGCAGACATTTTTATAGTATCATCACCAGTTGCAAATACAATAAAAAGGAATATAATCCCTAATATTCCAAGCGCAATACAACCTATCTTAGTTATTTTCAGCAAGTTCATATAAAATTATTTTTTTTGAGCAGAAAGAATATCAATTAAAGTAATTGAAGCATCTTCCATATCATTTACAATTGAATCAATTTTTGCTACAATGTAGTTATAAAATACTTGCAGTATAATAGCAACAATAAGACCAAATACAGTTGTTAAAAGTGCTACTTTAATACCCCCAGCAACTAAGGATGGCTGCATGTCACCTGCGGCTTCAATTCTATCAAAAGCAGTAATCATTCCAATTACAGTACCCATAAATCCAAGCATCGGTGCAAGTGCTATAAACAAAGATATCCATGAGACATTCTTTTCAAGTTGCCCCATTTGAACACCACCATAAGATATAACTGCTTTCTCAGCTGAATCAACTCCGTCTTTTGCTCTATCTAAACCTTGATAGAAAATTGATGCAACTGGACCTTTAGTATTTCTACATACTTCTTTTGCAGCTTCAACACCGCCAGATTTTAATGCATCTTCTACATCACCTGTTAACTTATCTGTATTAGTTGTTGATAAATTAAGATAAATAATTCTTTCTATTGAAATTGCAAGACCAAGGATCAGACATATGAGTACAATTCCCATAAAACTTGGACCACCTTCAATAAAACGTTTTTTTAATTCTTGAGTGAACCCTGCTGAAGCTTCATCTGAAGTTTCTTCCATCATTGGTTCATCTTGTGAATCCTGAATAGTAATTATACTATTGACTGTTGTAGTAGCAAAAACATTTGTTGTAAACAAAGAAGAAGCAAAAACAGACAGGATCAATGCGAATAATATTTTTTTCATATTTATAATATTTTCATTAATTGTGTTACGAAAGATATAAAAATTATTATTTGATTCAAATTTTTTTTAGTTTGATAATTTATCTTTTTAATCTTTATAAATACTAATTTTAGATATATATTTTTCATAGGGATAAGTATCTGGAAAAACATATGGCCCAGTTGAAATTATTAAAGGAAACATAGAATCTGGATCGATTGTAAACTCCATCATTACAGCTTTGTATCCGTTGAATTCTTGATCTATATCTATTAAATATTTATTATCATCTGATTTATCGATTTTAACTTCTGACCATAATTCACCTTTTTCCCACAATCTAAAATCTCTTCCTTCTTCATTTATTGCAGTCCATATTGAAACATTATAATCATCTTGATAATCTAACTCAACCTCAATGATATTTTTATTTAATGTCCATTTTAAAGATGGAAAATTAATATCGTTTATAATTCTGTAGAAATAAGCCATAAGATCTTTATTGAGGTAACCGCCACTGAGGGAATGATTTGAATTTGGGACATATCTTAAGATCTTTTCATTAGGTAACTGATCATAATAAAACCTCCAGGAGTCTGTTGAGAAAAACTCATCTGAACCTGCATTAATAATATATTTAGGCATAGTATACTTATCCAAGAAAGAATAAGGCTCTACATAGCTCATGAGTTTTTTAAATTCATCTGTCTCTAACCAATCTTGAATATCATATTTAACATAAGATGAAACAGCTGGAGAGAATTCACCATAACTTCTATAATGATTTTCAAATGAAGGAACTAAATTAAGCATATCAATTACCATTGGGGCAACTCCCACAACCCTATCATCAATTGCTGCAGTTGTCCATGCTGTCCATCCTCTTTTTGAAGCACCTGAAACTACAAAATCTTTTAGATCTAGATTATTTTGTAAAGTAATTTCTTGAGCTAGATCCATAGCTCTAATTACAGCTCGGGTCATAGGAAATCTGGGTAGCCACTCAGAATAATTTTGATCAGCTCCTGATTTTAAAAATTCGTTCCATGCATATCCTATAAGATCATCTTCATAAAAAGATCCCTGTTCAGAATCCAAGAAATTAATAGGCTGAAAAGGAATATTGCTAACATTTACAATAACAGATTTTGTTTCTACTGCATATTCAGCTGATTCAGCATCTAATCTAAAAAAGGTTTCTTCTTTAACACCTCCGTCAATAAACATTATTCCAGACGTAGTTTGAACTTCTTTAGGAATAATGATATCTACATAATGCCACCATTCAACTTGATCTACTTTTTTTGAATTTAACCACTCACCTGATATCATTTTTATATGATAACCCGTCCAATCATCTTCATAAATTATATCTTCAATTTTATAGCTAAACTCATCTTTTGTAGATTCAACATAATCTTCCATTGAAGTATAGCTGAAATTAGACAAAGAGCTCTGATCAGATAGAAAAGTATAATTGATAATAAAGTATAGTGAAATTAAAACAATTATAAGAGATATTTTTTTTAATGACATTTTATTTAATTTTTACCATTTAATAATTGAACTACCCCAAGTAAATCCACTTCCAAAAGCTGCCAAAACAACAATATCTCCTGAGTTTATTTTTCCTTCCTCCCAAGCTTCAGTCAATGCAATTGGAATTGATCCAGCAGTGGTATTTCCATATTTCTGAATATTATTATAAACTTGATCATCTGATAGACCAAACTTTTTTTGAACAAACTGAGATATCCTGAGATTTGCCTGATGTGGAATTAACATATCTATTTGATCAGGTTGAAGATTATTTTTATTTAGACCTTCCATTATCACCTCTGAAAATCTTACTACAGCGTTTTTGAAAACTAACTGGCCATTCATATATGGATAATAAGATATATCATCAGGATCATTTGCTTCTAATATCTCTGGGACCCACCTATTAGTACTAGGTCCAATTAGTGAAAGTTCTTCAGCATACTTTCCTTCAGAATGCAAGTGAGATGAAAGAATTCCTTTTGATAAGTCATCTTCCCTTGTAACAACAGCAGCACCTGCACCATCACCAAATATAACACTTACACCTCTTCCTCTTGTTGTAAAATCTAATCCACCAGAGTGATTCTCTGAACCAATCACAAGTATATTTTTATACATGCCTGTTTTAATGAATTGATCAGCAGTTGAGATGGCATATATGAAACCTGAACACTGATTTCTTATATCCATTGCAGGACAATTTGGAATTTCTAACTGGTCTTGAGCTAGAACACCACTTCCCGGGAAATAAAAGTCAGGGCTTAAGGTTGCAAAAAGAATTAAATCAATTTCGTCTTTATGAATACCTGCTCTATCTATTGCAACTTTAGCAGCTTTTACCCCCATCACAACAGTCGAGTTACCATCACCTTTTTTTATATGTCTTCTTTCTCTTATTCCTGTTCTCTCAATTATCCATTCATTGGAAGTATCCATCATTTTTGAAAGATCATCATTTGTAACAACATTTTCAGGAACATACATTCCTAAACCCGAAATTTTTGAATTATACATAATTTGGTTTTTGTTAATATAACTATTTTTTTGCACAGAGAGAGATTTTAACTTATTATAGCAAATCCTATTCTGTCAATCTTATTCTGACATACAAATATACTATAACTAATATGGGAATAAACCGACGGAATAAATTTATCAATAAAAGGGATTTAATTAAAGTAGAGTTATTAAATAGAAGAACTTATCTGAGGATTTTAAATGGAGGAATTATTATATATTTTTTTTATATATAATTTTTATTTAAATAATTAATTAGTTGGATTTAGGATATAGAAAATTTTATGAAATGATTTTATAATTGATAACCCTCATCTAAATCTTAATTCAGAGGTCCATGTTTTACCATAGTCTTTGGTTATCATATATCCTGATTGCATCCTACAATTATTTTTTGATGAACCATAACAGATAGCACCATAGTAAACGTAAAGTCCTTGATTCGTATTGGACATATTTGGGAAAAAGCTCATCCCTCCAGGATAACTATGGAGTAGTCTGTTATTTTTAATATATCTATTTAGACTTTTTTGAACGTCGGACTCTGAAACACGAATTCTTTTTTTATTTAAAATCTCACCTTCTTCAGTGATAACAAATTTACCAGATGATGAATCGAATATATATTTGTTTTTTAAATCAAAAGTTGTCATATTCATCTGATCACGAACATAACTTAACACCTGGTAAGTACAATTATCAATGTACTTTACTGACTTAATATTGAAGCTAAGATCTGAAAATTTATTTAGTCTATCAGATTCTAAACGTTCAATATCCTTTGTTTTTCCTTCACATTTATAACTCAATTCCAAATCTACATCTGAAATATCAGGGTTTTCTTTAATTTTTTTGTATGAAAATTGAATCCTAGTGAAACCATCTGAGTTTGAAAGTTCGCTTGAACGAGTTTTTAGTTTATCCTTAAATTCAGGATCTTCAAACTGTAGATCTTCCCAGTTTATATTGTCAGTTAATAATAAACCGTCCAATATTATACCAGTTTTTTGAAGTCTTTCCATCTCAACCATCTCTAATCCAGACTTATTATATTGTTGGTAATGACTTTTTGAGTACTCTAATAGTTCTTCAGAGTTCATTTCCAAAAGTTTATTATCTAATGATGTCGAACATGAGGACAAAATTAACATAGGAATAAACAATAAAATAAGAATGATATTTTTCATGGTTTTGATTTTGAATTATTTACAATATATTAAAAAAAAGAAATGTGTGTTAAAGAAACATAGAAAAACACTAATCGTATCTGAAAGTATAAGAATGCATATTCACTATAAAAATAACCGTGATTCTTATTTTGTTTAATCGTTATAATTGTATATAATTTTATTAATCACTTAAAAAAAAATTTAGAGTGAAATCAAATTTAGTTGAACACATTACAATGAGAATCAATTTAGAAAATATGAATGAGTTAGCAGAGAGGAAGGGATTCGAACCCTCGATTCCATTTCTAGAATACACACTTTCCAGGCGTGCGCCTTAAACCGCTCGGCCACCTCTCTATTTTATAAAATTATTTAAATAATTAATTTCCAAAAATGTTTAATGAGTTATTCTTTGTAATCTTTGAAACTTCATCCAAATTTAAACCATATAGATCAGCAATTTTTTCAGCAATTATCTTTAAATAGGAGCTTTCATTTCTTTTACCTCTATATGGAGAAGGAGCTAGGTACGGGGAGTCTGTTTCTAACACTAGTTTTTCAATAGGAATAGAATTTAGGAAGTCGGCAATTTTTCCATTTTTAAAAGTTATTACCCCACCAATCCCTATGTAAAAGTTTAAGTCAATAATTTTTTTTGCCTGCTCCAAATCTCCGGTAAAGCAATGAAAGATCCCTCTTAAGTTTTGAGATTTAAATTTTTTTAAAATTTTGTATATCTCATTAAAAGATTCTCTGGAATGGATTACAATTGGAAGATCATTTTCTAATGCTAGTTTTATCTGTTCTTCAAAAACAAAAATTTGTTGATTTAAAAATTTTTTTTCATGAAAAAGATCAATACCAATTTCTCCTACTGCTTTATAATCATGCTCAATAATTTTATTTTTTACAAATTCTAATTCAGAATCGTAATCATCATTGACATAACATGGATGTAATCCAATCATCGAATAAAAAAATCCTGGGAATTTTTTTTCTAATTCTAACATGTTGCTATTATATTTTGAATTTATCGATGGTAAATAGCACCTCTCAACTCCAGCATCTAATGCTCGACTAACTACACCTGTGATATCCTCACTAAAATGTTCTAAGTATAAATGAGTGTGAGTATCAATCAAATTAACTAAGTCCTAATGATTTTTGAATTTTTCCATCCATCAGAAGATTTTCAGGGTCCTCAACACCCTCTTTGACTGCAATTAAAAATCCAACAGATTGATTACCATCAATAATTCTATGGTCATATGATAACGCTAAATACATCATTGGTCGAATCTCAACCTTACCATCAACAGCAACTGGTCTTTGAATTATATTATGCATACCAAGAATCCCAGATTGAGGGGGATTAATAATTGGAGTTGATAGCATTGAACCAAATACTCCTCCATTTGAGATAGTAAACGTCCCGCCTGTTAAGTCGTCTACTGTAATTGACTTATTCCTAACACTATCAGCTAATCTTTTAATCTCCTGTTCCACAGATGAAAATGATAATTTTTGAGCATTTCTTAGAACTGGAGTCATAAGTCCTTTTGGTCCAGAAACTGCAATACTAATATCACTATAATTGAAAGATATTTTTTCATCACCGTCAATCATTGAATTAACGTCAGGGAACATCTCTAGTGCTCTAGTAACAGACTTAGTAAAAAAGCTCATAAATCCTAAACTTACTCCATGTTTTTGGGAAAAAGCTTCTTTATATTTTTTTCGAATTTCAAAAATTTTTGTTAGATCTGCCTCGTTGAAAGTCGTTAACATGGCTGTTTCATTTTTTACAGATACTAATCTCTCTGACACCTTTCTTCTTAACATGGATAGTTTTTCTCTTGACTCAACTCTTGTATCATCAATAGATGAACCCATTGCAGGCACTACTTTTAAAACATCATCTTTAGTAATCTTTTGTCCCTGAGTCTTTATTACATTGAGATCTATACCCTTTTCAGACGCAATACTTCTAGCAAGCGGAGTAACACTTATGTTTTCTTTTTGAGTTGTTTGAGTTTTCTCTTCTTTTATTGGATCTACCTTCGTAACAGCTGGTTGGGTTAATTCTTCTAACTGAGACTCTGAGGTATCAATTAGACAGACTATATCACCGACAGAAATCGAATCTCCCTCTTCTGCTTTTAGAGTAATTTTCCCGGATGCTTCAGCTGGAAGATCAAGAGTGGCTTTATCAGAATCTAGCTCGGCAATAGTCTGGTCTTTTTTTACAAAATCTCCATCTTTTACAAGCCATTGGGAAATCTCTACTTCAGTAATTGATTCACCAGGGGAAGGAACTTTCATTTCTAAAACCATCTCAAATATATAGCTAGATTATCAATCAAAATTAATGATAAAATTGAAACTATTTAAATAATCATTATCTTATAAATTAAAAATAATGATTAAAAGAAGAGGTTTTTTAAAATCTGCTACGATTGCTACAATTGGATTACTTTCGTCGAGTCAAAATTTATACTCATTTAAAGGGTTAATATCAAGAAAAATCAAAATAAGTCTAATTCCTGGCACAGTTGGAATTAATGTAGACGCACACGAGCTTCTTGATCTAGCTGTAAGAAATAATTTTGATTCAATTTATCCAATCCTAAATGATTTAAATAAAATGAATGATCAAGAACTTACTGAATATCAAAATATAATGAGTGAAAATAATATATCATTTGATATTGCAATTTTGCCTGTAGATTTTTCTGGATCACAAAATGTTTATGAAAATGGGCTTAGTATTTTAAAAGAGCAATGTAAAATCATGAGTAAAATTAATTCAAAAGGTTTCTGCAGATGGATTATGCCTACAAGCAATGATTTTACGTACTTAAATAATTTTAAAATTCACAGAGACAGACTGAAAGAATGCGCAAAAATCATAGGCGAAAATGGAATGAAATTAGGTCTGGAATTTGTAGGGCCAAAGACTTTAATGTCTCGTGATCAGTTTTCATTCATTCGAACAATCAATGAGTTAAGAGAACTTATAGATTCGATAAATGAAAAAAATGTAGGATATCAACTGGATACCTTTCATCTATATTGTGCAGATCATGATATTGATGATATAAGATTTCTTAAAAAAGAAGATATTATTATGTGTCAAATAAACGATGCAGTTGAAGGAAGATCATCAGATGAACAAATAGATTTTGAAAGAGAGTTGCCAGGTAAAACTGGTTTAATTGATACAAGTCCTTTTTTGAATTTTCTAAATGAAATTGGTTATGATGGAACAGTAAGTGCAGAGCCATTTAATAAAGAGTTAAATAATTTAAATAACGAGGAAGCAGCAAGAGCTACTTACAAAGCACTTAGAGAAAGCTTTGAAAAAGCTGGTGTCTAATGTTTTTTAATTAAATTTTAAATTAAGTAAGTTTTCGTTCACCCATTCTTCATTAATTTCACTCTCGTCAATTATTGTATACCAAAGTTTATCCTTAGACTTTACATATTTCTTTAATGCTAAAAGAGAGTCTTTGAGATCTTCTCTTTTTATATCCATAGAGTTTGGATGATATATTAAGCCTGACTCATCCATCATTTCTGTGATAAATTCTGGATTATTCTTTTGAAGTCTACTCATTAAGTATATTCCCAAACCAATTATATTGCCATGAATAAATGGACGTTTAAGTCTTTCTTCAAGTTCATAAAAAAGATAGTGCTCTGATCCTTCTTCAATTCTAAAATGGTCAATTGGAAGACAGATTGTGTTCAATGAGATATATGCTTCTACAATAGATCTCAAACCATTATCATTATTTGCTTTTATGTTTCCTATGTTGTTATAAATGAAATCAAGGATTTTTTTTCCGTTATTGATAGCATCTTGACTAAATGGGTACTCAGATTTTCCTTTTGAATGTGCATATTGCCAATCAAATGACGCAGTGTGAATTGAGAATAAATCTCCAACACCAGCAATATTAAGTTCTTTTGGAGCAGACCTTAGTAGATTATAATCAATTATTAGCGGATCTGGAGATGCAATTCCAAGATATTCAACATCATGATTTACTCTTACCCCAGCAGCAGGAGTGGTGAAAGCGTCTACACTAAGTATTGTTGGAATTGAGACTAAATCTTTGTTTAGTTTCCATGAAATGTATTTAGCTACATCAATAGCCATTCCTCCTCCAATCCCAACAATTGTATCAAATTCAGGCAGATCTGTGATCTGATCCTCAATCCATTGTTTCTCAACAGAAGTTACATCAATAATTTTTTCAGGTGATTTGCTCATTTCATTTTTAATAATATTCCATGGGATTTCCATTGTGGCAACAACATATTTTCCAAGTTCTTTCCCTATTCCCTTGGAGACTCCTCTCCCAATTCTTAATTGTTTGACATTTGTATTTAAACTAAAGTATTGCATTTTAATTCTTATTTTTAATTATAAAGATTATTAGTCCTAGGATCATGAATATTCCAGTAGAAATTGCAGGAACATATTCAGTATCAAAGCCATCAATAGATTGTCCTGGTATAATTAAGCATAATACAACAAACATACACCAAAGTAGAGTAAAAAACTTAACATATTTAGGGGTTCTAATTCCATCTTTGTTATCATAATTAAGATAAAATGATGAAAAAATAATCCCACAATATCCAATGTAGCCAGCAATTGCAGATACGCTTGTAATAACCTCAATTTTATTAAAGATGATTATAAATAGTGTTGCTAATACTCCGATAAGAATTAGTGAATTCCCAGGAGATTTATTTTTATCAACTGACTTAAGCCAAGTTGAATTTGGAAGAACAGAATCTCTAGACATTGAGAAAATTAGCCTAGAGGCAGTAGCCATACAAGCAACTCCACATGCAAAAATTGCAGCGATTACAAATAAAAGAATTACGGAGTATAGCAACACCCCAAATTCATTTCTTAGCAAATCTGTCAAAAAATTTTCAGAACCAGTCATGTAAATATCTTTTTGTAATAAAATGATAGAAAATATTATGATAACTATTCCGAAGAAACCAGATGTTAATAGAGAATTAATTATTGATTTTGGAACAATCTTAGTTGGATTTTTGGTCTCTTCAGACATATCTGCGGCTGCTTCAAAACCAGTAAGACACCATGCTCCTAACAAAATTGATAAGGCAAAAGATTCAAATCCTATATCTGAAATTTTAAAATCATTGGTCATTTTTGAAATTGAAAAGTCCCCAATTCCGTTAGTTACAAAGAAACCAAGTGCCAAGATCAAAAGAATTACTCCTATAATTTCTGTTATAACGCCTATGTTGTTGATAGAGGAGACCATTTTAATTCCATTTTTATGTATAAGAGTAATTATCCAAATTATAATTATTGAAATGA
>Ga0163109_10001228_pt1 | contig 20420 bp, 18 predicted proteins | sample CRUFie1St13metaG_FD_108704 | JGI IMG/M metagenome (GOLD analysis project Ga0163109, IMG submission 108704) | Marine microbial communities from the Costa Rica Dome - CRUD Field 142mm St13 metaG | ecosystem: Environmental > Aquatic > Marine > Oceanic > Photic zone | place: Costa Rica: the Eastern... | reverse complement strand
TTGTAGACAACACGAACTTAGAAGTTGAATTTTATGCTGGATCAGGTGGCACAACTAGAACGGACTACAAACTATTACCATCTGTTGGTGGTGATGATACGCAACCATTAAGAATCACGGCAAGTATTGTAGGTAGTTCTTATGCCACAAATCCAGAATCTATCCACCCTTTTTCTTACAAAATCCTTCGCCGAAACACGACGCTAGAAGAACCCTTAGCGGGTTCTGTTTTGTTTTTCAGAGAACGAACACTTTCATGGGTAGAGCTTATTCGATCATTTAACAACTTACCAACACAACCTTATACTTGGGCGCAATACGAAGCGGAAGATTTAATTGATGAAGTTGGTATTTCAGACGCTAGTCATCCATCAAATGATCTTTTGTTGCAAAGCATTTTAGGTAATGAATCAAGTCCATTCATTAACAGTGAAACTTGTCTATCTGTCTATGATCGTAGAATGTTGATTGAAGACCCTAAGATGACAACTGAAATGAATCGTGCGCCTGAAGATGGAATTTCAACGGTACTTGAAAATGATATTTCATCTATGAACGCTAGGGATAGTAGGTACGCATGGATTTCTGTTCGTACAGAACAAGTCAACGGAACACTCGCTAAACTAAGTCGAGTTGATCTGGAAAACCCTGATGATACAGCATTGGAGGACATTAAATAATGAGTGAAGATCAAGGCAAGTGGAAAGAAACAACAGGCCAACCACCAAATTTAGAAGGCACAGAATTAAATAATGTTTTAAGTGGATTAAAACAACTTTTGGTTCACTATGAAAGTGCATTAGAAAAAGATGTGAGCAACCTTGCGATTATGCAGCAAGCACTTGCTAAGTGGGAACTACAAAAAAAGAAACGAAAGGTAGACCCCAATGGCTAAAAATAATCCAAGAAACGCAGAAAAGAAAGCTGACTTTAATACTTGGGGACACATTGCAATCCCAAAAGAGAATGATTTATATGATGCAATGGATTCAATCAAAGAAACCACAGATAGTTTCTTTGAATCCGTCATGGCTGTCTTTGAATTAGTTAATACATTTCTTGATTTTATCGCGTCTTTGTTGATTGATTTTACCAATCCATTAAAACCAATCATTGAAGAAATCATTGCGTTTTTAGAATCCTTTATCAATGACCTTAGAAATTTAGGGTTATATATTACTGTAGATAAAGAAGAACTTTCTGGTGATAATGTCATTGAAGATTTAAGTGGTGGATATGCCGCGTATGAACAACGAATTGTTCGAAAACTAATTAATGTATCTGACCCAACAAGACCAAACTTTAGTGATTCTACAAAGGTATTTGCTATTAATTTTTTTGCAGGTGGTGATGTATCACAGATCACTAAGATTCTTGCTTACATTAAAAAACTCATTAAGTTCTTTACACCTGGTACGAATGAACCCGCGTCATCTCCAATTAATGTAGAGGCTGTCTACTATAATGATGTGGTAGGTGAAATTGGACTGCCAAATACATACAAACCAGACGGTGTTAGAGTTAAGTGGAATCTACCAAGACCCGTTTCAACAAACGCTGCTTTCCCAAGTTCATTTGTTTTACCTGATTACTTTATCTTTTCCGTTGCTACACGAAATAATGGTGATCGCATAGGGTATATCAACAAAGTTACAATTCCATCAACAGATGGGAAATCAACGAATGATCCAGGTAGCACAAAATCCGCAATACAAAGATTTAACAACATACCACATTTGACGGATGCTCGACTTTGGCCTCTTGTTGGAAATAAGCCAGACCACTTAACTAAGTTAGGTGAATCTATCACCATTAAGCCATTACCCGAAACACCTAAAGGTACTGGAAAAAGGGGTTCATGGGTTCTTTATAACAATGAAGATGTTTACTTTAATAAGATTAATAACGAAAAGATTTCGGAAATCTACAAGTGTTTTCTTTATAGTAGTGGTGGTGATTCCGTCGTAGGTGATGATGATTTTTCATTCGATATACCATTTGAAAACTTAAAAGTTCAAGGTCAACTTAAAGACGAATACTTCATAACAATGTATTCTATGACTTCCGAAAGTAATGATTTCAACACAATCAAGTTTGACAAAACAGACATACCAGGAGTGTTGAGATTTGGTAAGCACTATGATGTTAAAAGCGCAGACGTCATACAGTCATTTGGTACTGGTACTAGTGATTTAGGTATTACTTCTGGTCCTCATACGATTAGCATCGCATCTAATACAGTAAACATTAAAGCACCATCTGACTTAAAAACTAAATACATTAAAGCCGTTCGGTTTTTCTTTCTTGGTTATGTGCTTGCAAGACTTGATGACCCATTTATCAAATTCCACATTGGGTTTAATGAATTTACAACAGAAGAAGAAAAACTTTTTCAAAGATATGCTAAAGCAGATGATGGATGGAAAGCTCTAATCAAAAAGAATCAGTCACGAACCGAATTTGCAAGAGAGGTTTTAGAATGGATTGATGACATCATGTTTAGCTTCAAATACAAAATTCCAAGTGATCGTGTCTTATCTTCTAGTTCCGCGGTACTCAATCAAATAGATAACTTTCCTTATGATTTGTATGAGCTCATAGCATCCGCAACTAACAGAATCGGTGATGAAGGTATTTGGATGGATGGTAACTTTCTTATTAAATCTACAAAATTTCTTACCCAAGCAGATTATAATTCGTCTAATAAATACACCAAAGAAATCCCACCTTACTTTGAAGAGGATTTAGATTCTTTATTAGGAGTAGATAACTACACTTACAGAAATTTCATAACGGATAAGACATCAGGATCAGCATCACCTATTCTTTACTTCCCAAATGAATTCACGGGCAATCTCATTTTTGTAAAAGACTTCTTATCTTTATGGGGTGAGTCTCGTAAATTAGTGATGATGAGTAATACAAGTGAAGAAACTGGAAACTGGATTGCACTCAGACCATTTAGGGATTCCGATTTAAGTGCTTTTCTTAGTGTTATGGAAATCGTTAAAAAATACTTAGAGGGTTTCCTAAAAGGAATTGAAGGAATAGTCGCTCAGATTCTTAAATACATTCACTTGATAAAGACCCGTATAGCTCAACTACAAGATATAATATTTAAGATCAAAGCGCTTATCGACTTAATTTTAAGTTTGAGATTACCTTTGGGTATGTACTTCACTTATCACATGACAGATGGAACAGCCGCACTTGTATCCGCGGTTCAACAAGCACAAGATAAACCAGATATTGGACCAGGTGGTGTTGGTACTGGATTTATGGTGGTTGGTGGAGGTGTTCCTTCTCTTTTAGTTGATCTTTTAATTGCAATTTCTGGTGGTGACCCATCAGGTTTGCCAGAAGGATAATTGATATGAGTTTTGGCTGGAATTGTATGTTCCGTAAAGGACAATGGTTAGAGTTTAGACGCTTTGTTTTATTGCAAAGGCAAAATGTCCCATATCGAATTGCACATATCAATAAAGAATTACAAAGAATTGGCCATGTTCGTGTACTCTATGAACGAATTGGTGAAGGTGAAGATCAAAAGATAACTGAAAAGAGAGTAGGCTTAGAAGTAGAAATAAATTCTTCACTAGGTAAACTTTTAAAAGCATATATCGCACAAGGTGGTAATCCATTCGACATCTCCATGTTTCTTGAACCTGATTCTTATGAATGGGTTGAAAGAACGGAAGGAGAACCAACACCTGAAAGTGGTGTTAAAATGGTGACTAATGCAGATGGTCAAGTTGAAAATATATATAAGCAATATACACAACCTTATGGCGGTGTACTTTCACCTCGTACATCTTCAGAAAGTGAATCTGAACAAATTGATGCGTCTGGTTGGTTGCCTGTATGGAAATTCCCACCTAGAAGGTTAGGTGGACAAAAGAACATCTACCCTAGAGCTGATGAAATAGGTGGCGTTATTTCCCAGGCTCGAAAATGGGCAACACAAGAAATTTCACATTTGCGGAATAACATAGAAGCTAGAATTATTAAGCTATGTGATTTAAGAGAACAACTTATGATTGAAAGGGATGATGTTTTATTTAATGCCTTGTCTGGAACAACCGCTCAAATTAAGCCTTATGATCCAGATTTACAGTTAGATGAGCTCCACCTATCACATATCGTCACAAATATAGATTTGAACTACTTTGAACCTTTGGTTGCGGAAGAAGACCCAGATCAAAGAACAGAACAAGTCACACAAATTACAAATCAAGTACCTGACTTTTCAAAACTTAGAGATCGTGGTGCAGATCCATATTATATCTCACTTCTTGATGATGTAGATACTGGAGAAGACGACAACACCGCTTTATAGTTTATTCCAAAGTCTACGGATACGATCTAAAATATCATTCCCGTTTTTATGGAATACTTTATCGTCTGACCAATCTTGTTTTAATTGATCAGATATATCACTCTCATTTAAAAATATGATATTGGATTCAAAGGCTTCCGTAAACTTTACATATACAATGATTTTCCCATTGCAGCCTTTCATTATATATTCACTAGGAGACGCTTTCTGTGTTTCTTCAAATCCAGCCTCTTTTAAAATTTCTTTAATATAATCCCATGATATAATTTGAATTGGGATATAGTTGGTACAATAGCGTTTGCCATTTTTAATATTAGTGAACATGAAATGCCTACCAGTAGAAGACAAGATATAAGAACATTCCTTAAAGAATACTTCTCTAATGTGGTTGAACATCAAACAACTATTGAAGAATGTTTAAATGCTTATATCGTATCTCGTGAATTAGGCATACCATACCAACTAAAACACAATGAAATTAAAACATCAAAAACAACTAGTAAAAAAGACCGCCTTAGACTAAGAAATCAAATTTCCCAAGAACTAGGTGTGTTGAAGCAAATGGGACTAATTGGAAGAGCAAGATACGGTGTCTATGTTAGAAACCAAGTTAAGGTAGTCTAAGTGTTTTGTTCGCAATCAAGGCTTGATAAAGATAATACTTCATTCCTGGATTTAGTCGAATTCCAGATTCATTCTTAAGGCGCATAAACTTAATGAAGCTATCAACTCCAGCTACCTCACCTCTCATTTTCTTGGCATACCATTTAATGGCAATACCTAAATCAGCACTTGGATTGATCTGACTGACTTTTTCCTCATACTCTTTCTTTAAGCGTGCTTTAAAAAGGCCTTCATACTGACTTCTTAAAGTGTTTACTGCAAAGTCGCTTAATTCACTGAGTTCAAGATCACCATTCACAACAGCATTAATTACTTCTTGCATACCCTCGCTCTTTTTAACGGGGTTCATTCGAAGGTTAACCGCTGATCTTTCAAGTCTTGCAATTCTTGATTCAAGGTTTCTTAGGATTTCAGAAGCAGATCTTTTCATGGCACATTCTCCATTTAAGGGTTAAATCATATAAACATGGTAGCCAATAAACAAACTACAAACACAAAGGAGAGCTATCATGGCTAGAGGTCGAAACAAAACTCCCGCAGAACGAGCTTTAGAAGTTATTTGCACTATGGCAGGTGTGTCATTTGAAGAGTTCGAAGAGCAACTTAAAAAATCTCAAGGTGATAAAGCATCACACCGTGCTTTTCGCGAATCTTCTTATGAAATGGTTAAGAAAAGTTATTTCAAGAATTCATCTGTAAGTAAGGCGCAATGGAAAGAACTTTATCAGCATATCACTAAACCACGAGACAATTTTGGAAACTAAATCATATAAGACACATATCTACTTAACCACACTCCACCAGGAGATGAAAATATGAATAACTTTAGACCAAAACGCGGTTCTTCTTTTTTCCTTAAGTCAATGCCTAGATCACAATATGCTTTTGGTATTTGCTTATCATCTAAGTCAGACGAAGATGATGAATACAAGATCATTCGTTCAGACTTTGCAGACAACCCTTCAGATGCTTTAAAGCTACCTCTTTTGCATACTGATATGTTTGATTTCCAAGACACTGAACTTTACGCGGTTGTGGAATGGGATAAAGACATTGTTAAATCCTTATCTCGTAAACAGCTTTTTGGGCGTGAAATTGAAGTTCGTTTACTCACACACAATGAGTCAAAACAAGAAGATTCACCTTTTGTAGAAGAGCTTGTAGATCAAATTGACACCCCTTAAATTCTATTAAGTGTATCAATCAACACAATCAACTCTAACAAGGAGAACAACAATGGCAAAAGTTTTTAACATTCATATCGCCGATCCAAGCACACTTTGGGAGTTCACTTCACACAGAACTCATACTGAAAGCGATATTGTAGAAAAGACATTCCATGATCTGATGGACACGGGGGTTGTTTGGATCGTAGGACCTCACGATAATTACCCTAACTTAAACGCTTGGTGTTGGGAGCGTGAAGTGGATCATTGGGTCGATAACGCTAACGAGTTTTATATGTACTCGGGAGCGGTGTTTGATCTTACACCTGAAGATAATCGTCGCCATAAAGAGAAAATGGCTCGTTGGCAACGATTAGAATTTTACTCTAAGCGAGTTGTTTCACCAACCACTGGTAAGGAAGGTTGGAAAGTTTGGACTGTTGATCCAGCTAACCCCTAAACAATGAAAGAGACACAATGAAAATACTTCTACTTTTAATAAGTTTATTCACATTTGGTTGTACGGATGCCGCTTGGGATCAGTACGCGGTCTTAGGGAATAGGGCCGAGGTTATGTGCTATAGTGGACCATTGAGAATTTTTTGGGGTGTGTCCACTGGAAAGGTCATCAACGAACAAAATTCTGATGGGTATTTTGCCCGTTGGAATGTTCTAGCCGTGGATGGTCAGTGGAAACACCTTGACACCACCAAGCCCGTAAGTGCGGGTGTAAGTGGAAATTGCACCATGATTTACATAGACTAAGGAGATTCTTATGAGAGAAATTACACCACCAACATTAGACACAATACAAAAGATTTATGACTTGGGTATTGATCCACGAGAAGCCACCAGATTAAGCGATGAAGCACTAGATTATGAATATGGGTATGGTTTATCAACTGACCCTGAATCCTTTGGTTATAAAGCAAATGCTAACTCCTCAATGTTTGCTTTAGCTCATATCCTTGAAAACCTAGATCACCTTAATGATCTTGAATCCTTTTCAAGTGCCGTCCATGATGGTTGGTCTTACACAGTCTATCATTTTGATGATCCAGTATATGAAACCAATCCCACTAAAAAGGAAAGTAGATTATCTCTAGCCAATCAAACTTATTCCGCGCTTTCAAATCAAGAACAAGAAAAGGATAGGGTAATTGCACGAGTGGTTCTTCAAATGGTTAAGGACAAACTATGAAAAATGTTAAAGACCAAATCAAAGAAATCTTAAAGGATAATCCTAACATTAACTACAAAGGTATCTCACTACCTCAGTTGCTTAATAAAAAGGAATCATCAACCCAGCGCAAAGAACGCCTTGAAATACTTCGTGCGGCACTTTTAAGTGAGGTAGGGTGTGTAGAGGTTGCCACAGTAGTAAAGTGGCTTAGGAAAAGCAAAAGGGCGCGCCGTACCAAGCTAATGAACACTAAGTATAGTTCATTTGGTTTGAAAACTTATGTTGAGCAAGATATGGGTATGGATATATCTAATGGGTCATTTATTGTGGGCGCGCTTATTTGTGGGTGTCGTGCGGAACAAGTTAAGACAAGTGAAAACGCACATCTTAACTTAAGGATTAAGTGATCGACTATAGTCTGTGTGAAATTTCATCTTGGATAATTGGTTCAAGCATAGCGTAAATCGCGCGATCTAATGAGGAATGGAAATGCTCTTCACCTAAGAATATTACAGACCAAGTTCTTTCCATTCTTTTAAGTGTGATGGCTAAACCATGTTCCGACACAATCGTGATTGATGTTGGTGATGTGCTTAATTTTACATTTAAAGCACTTTCAACACCACCTCTAGGGAAACTACCTAATGGGGCAGAAAAAAGAGATTTAACTATCTTTAATGCTTCTTCTAGTGTCCTCATGTTTGCTCCTCAAATACTAAAGGAAAATCATATAAAGTTTACAACAAACCCTTAAACTTCTAACGGAGAATAAATTGCAAACATTTGTACCTTCCAATGAATTTGAAATCATTTCTTGGTCTTTAGATCGTCAACGACTTGGCAAGCAAAGAGTTGAATCTTGGCAAATTCTTAACACACTCGGTCATATAGATCGTGGGGATTTATATATGACCGATAAGCGTGGCGTAAGGCGTAAGCGTGGTTGGCTTGAACATCCAGCGGTACTTATGTGGAAAGGACATGAATGGTTCTTATGTCTTTACTCAGAAGCCATTTGTGAAGAATGGATTGATCGTGGATATAAAGACACCATGCTTAATAGGTTCAAGGATTGGAGAGCAACACACCCGTATGCTAATCCTAACCCACCTCTTTGGTGGGGAAACGAATTGGTGCATGGTAGCCATAGGTCTAAACTCTTAGAGAAAGACTATATGCATTATAAGGATTATTTTCCATTTGATGAAGCGGGAATGGATTATTACTGGCCTGCTTTATAGTGGCGCTAAGTTATGACCTCTTGGTATTACAAAACTAGAATAAGGAACACCTAAAATTGGATGTATGTCAGACCCACATACTATTGGTCCTGCACTTGTTCCTTTTGCCATAATCGTTACGGCTTGACCTGAAATTGTGACGGCTGTGTTTCCAATCAAAAATACTGCGCCAGATGAAATAGATGCAATGCTTGCGGACGATGCAATTAAAGCACCATTTGGTGATATAAACTTATGACCAGATGCGTCTAAAATAGTTGATGTTCCAGAAACAATATCTGTTTTAGTTCCTGTCAAAATAGTAGTGGTATCAGTACCAGTCGTGATTATTTTTGTGTTTGTTGCAGGACCAATGTAAGTTTCTGATCTACCACCCATTGCATTTATGTATTCATCCGATGGTGTACCAGCACCACCCGTTCCAGGTGATTCTGTAATTGTGACTGATCTTGCGGGACCCGCTATAGGCAAACCACCAGATGGTCCACCACAAACTTGATTAAAACTACCTGTAGAAACTTGCTTTATATCAGCCGCAAGTATGTTAATGGATGCTCCAGAATTAAGTTCAATGGCATCATCCGCGCCAATGCGAACTTGACCTGCTTGTGTATCTACAATAGGTGCTTTAACAGCAACTGCGGTGCTTGATTGAATACTTACACGCTTATTGCCTTTGATAATGACTGAAACATTAGGTTCATCACCTGCTAGATCATCACCAGTTTCACTACCTTCAGCGGATAATTCCATTGCACCTTGTGAAGTGATAGATGCTTTGTTTGTGGTTAATAAGTTTGAAGTACTACTTCTTAAGTTTAAAGCGCCGCCTACATTTAAAGATGCACCGCCAACTATGGTTGTTTGAAATGAATCACCAGCAGGACTTGAAACTTTTGCCCTAAATTTACCACCTTTAGTAAATGAGGTAAACGAATCAGATACACCAGGAACAACAGGTGTGACTCTTAAAAGGGTTGCCGCATGATTTGCAAAGGGTGTTTTTTCAGTTGCAACACCTAATCCATTCCTATTTGGGACAATAGGAATACCATAGGCTTCTTTACCTTTTGTAGAAAAAGCGTCATTTCCAACAGGTGTTCCTAAAACCCATTCTATAAATGGTGCATTGTTTGTTTCACCTGGCTTGTCTGACGCACGATCAGAATCAAATCCATCTGTTTGTTCTGTGACTGGTAATAAACCATCTGTTGTATGATTCATTTCAATTCTATATTCAGTGAAAGCATTGCCTTTATTAAAAGCATTTTCACCAAATTTAGTACCCACTCTTAAAATTGATTTACCACCATATATGACATCTGATTCATTATTTAATTCATCATATTCATCGTCAACAAAACCTGAATTGTAAAGAAACACATAAGGATCAAGGTGTGTTGGGAAAGAACCTTCAAAGTTCTTACGATTACCTTTAATATTAACACCAAATTCTGTGAAAGATTCTCTTTCAAATACTGGGTGTGGTTGCAACTTTCCTGTTTCAATAGGATTTTTAAATAAATCACCGCCACTAATGGGATTGTATGGATTCCCCTTAGAGTCTATCTGTATGTTGGCATCCCATTTAATACCGTCTGAAAACATTTCTCTAGGTAAAGTTCGTGCATCTCTTTGAACCATACCAGCATATACACGAGCTCCAGACATTGCATGAAATTGCTGCAAAGACCGCATAATGATTGCTTGGTCTTGATCGCGAATAATAATTTCATTCGCTCTACGATTACTTAAGTGTACACTTTCATCAAGAACCATATCTGCACCTTGTGCAGAACTTGCTCCTATGTTTCCTGGTGAATAGTGCCTAAGTTTGTGTCTGATTCGATGGTAAAAGTTTTGAACAATTTGGCGCTTTTTATTGCTTTCCATGACATTATCTTCAGGAGAAAATCCTTGTGTCATGTGCCAATCATGTTTTACCCAAGGTATGCTCGGCCACCACGCAAGGATAGCAGGTGTCTTACCTGCGGTTCCTGCCCTTGTATCATGCGCAAACCAACCAACTGCACATTGATCTCCAATCTCGGGAATCCCACCCATAAAGTGTCGATTTCCCATTGATGGCATCAATAATTCGACACCCGTTAATGCTCTTGTGTCATCACCTTGACCATTCAAAATTTCAAGAGTACAGCGCATTTCTTCCCAATGAATATCGACAACTTGTGCAATACAAATTGAAAGTGCCGCCCAACCCCTTGCGGAATCTGCAGCGGTTGTCTTTATCCCTTGTTCATGCTGTCTTGTTATTGTTGATTTAATTTGTTGTGAACTCATGTTCTTTCCCGTTTCGCAATTTCAACACGGTCTTGGTCTGTCAAGTTATCCGCTTGATCTTCCAAATTTTGAAGATTTGCAGCTGCATTATTTATAGCGGGTTCAAAAGCATCACCGATTGCTTCAGTAACACCATCAACAAGACCCCTATCTACAATGGCTTGAACAAGCCTATTATTACCCCTATCGTTAAAGTCCCTCCCTGATGGTGTAGGTTGGAAATTTTCACCTCGCAATGATGCTTGATGTTCTCTCCATTCAACCGCTTTCTTTTCTGTTTGATTTCTAACAGACCGAAGAAGAGGATTTTCAATCTCTAAAAAGTTATCCAAAATTAATGATCCTTCTAATAAAATTGCATCTGTATTATGTAGTCTACATTCACAAACTTCATTTCCTTCTGTTGTGGGATAAATTTGTGATAATGTAGCGGGTATATTTGTAATGACTTGCTCATCCGATTTAGTCATCATCCTATTTGCAAAAGCATCAAAATCAGGTTCTAACTCATTCTGTTCATTTCTCTTTGCTGGTGTGGCATCTAATCTCAAACCTACTGCAAGACGATCTAAATTTGTTGGATCATTCTTATGTAATGCCTGTAGTTTTTGAATGAATAATTGCTTTAACTTTTCCCTATATTCAGTGCCTGTTTTAGACGCATCTAAAGACCTCATAATTTCATCGAGCTCTTTAGCAGTGAATATACGAGTAGGGTCTTGCTTTAAGAGTGCGTCAAATAGCGTTCCCCTTGCAGCATTTAACCCACGACCATATTGATATGCACCAAAGACTTCATACCCCTTAGAATCTGATATGGGGAATATAGGTGTTATCACTTTTTCTTCTTTTTTGACTTTAATCTTAGTTCTTTCAACTTGCTTACCTTCGGTTAGTGGTAGTATTCCACGACCACTCGCAAATAAGACCTCACCAAGATGCTTTATAACCGCACGAATCTTTTCATTCTTTTGGTCTACACTATAGTTGATCCAATCTTCTACAACATAAGCACTAGCAACAACTCTTTTAGACTCGGAACGCAACTTATAAACGAAAGCCTGCGCTAAGTGTTGAGCAGTAGAAGACTTTGTTTTTAAATCTGTGCCATCCGCCTTTTTAAGCTCTATGGCATTTACAGTTTGCGGATCATTCCCATTTCTTTTTACATCTATCCCTTCTGAAAAATACTGACTCGCTTCAGGTGTATCCCAAGTTGAAATCTTAAAATCTTGATAGGTTAAAGGTAGCTTATAACTATCTATCTTATTTTGTTCCGCTTGAAAGTTTAAAGGGCAAAATGATGATAAATTCACCTTCTTTTTTGGGTATTCTTTTAACTTTTTCTTAAAAGAATTTTTAACATTTTCCAAGACTTCACTCCAATACTCATTCCCAACAGGTGATGCGTCTTGGTGCCAAATTGTATCTAATCGAATTAAAGGACCTTTCACTTGACTGACTGAAAAATTGCCCGAGATTTGAAAAGATAGAGACAAGATGTCTTTGGTTGGTACATACTCTACGCCGTTTGAATACATAGTTCGAGTCATTAATCCACGGACAACTTGTTTTCGTGTATCTGCACTATTCCCATAAATGATCGTATTACCATCTCCATCTGGAGATGCCTTAACTACATTATCTTGTACTGCGTCAGGTGTTTGGTCATTAAAAGTAAGTATAGGTTGATCTTTTTCTGGGTCTACATTGTATGTTTCAAGATCAGGTCCTTGGTGTTCACTACTAGGGTGTGATGATGAATAATACCTAAAATAACCTTGAGCTTTAGGTGCAAAGCTCGTCTTTCGATCTTGCAATGCGGTCATTAAATTTTGAAGTGGTGAATTGTTTTCACCCCTACCTAAACCATCTTGAATTTGTTCAATTAAATCTAAGATAGTTGCTTGTGGACTTCCATTATTTTGCCCACTTGATTTCTGAACCGCTTCTTGGATTCTTTTCTGTTCACTTGCCAATCTTTGGTTTTCTGCGTCTTGCTTCTGCTTTGCTTTCTGGGCATTCTTTGCATCACCGATTGCTTTATTCGCTTTTGTTCCAGCTAATCGACCACGCGAACCTTCAATATCTAAAGTATTGATTCCCGCTATATTAAGATAACCAAGTTTTTGCCTAGTCTTTTTAATTGCGGCAGAAGCGCCAACTTTACGAACACTCGTTAATCGACCATGTTTGTCTTTTTTAACTACCGCAACAGGTGCATCATTTGGTTCTCTACCTAAAGGTATCCATTCAACTTTATCTCCTTTAGGTACCCTTAACTTCCATGGTCCGTCTTGAACGGTTGCAGTAGGTTCACGATCACGATCCGCTTCAAGAACTTTAAGTCTTAAACCTTCATTTACAATCATTCGTAAGTAGCGTTCACGCTCTATTGCACCTGCACGTCCAATATTGTGAAAGTCAGGGTCATAAAACAACATTCCTGGATTTGCATTTTGATGGTCGAAAGCCATCACAACATTTGGAAACCCTGCTACTTTTTTGTAAGAATCGTCTTCGTCAAAAGTTTCTCTAGGTTGAATGTTTATTTGTCTTCTACCTTCATCTGTTCGATCATATCTTTTATATAAGAACTTTTCAGGGAGTTCTGTCCTACCTAAATCCACAGATCGAGCAGGATTATCCGAAAATTTCACATTGTTATTACCTGGTGGCAAGAACTTTTTGCGCTGGCAAGTTAAGGTAAGTGATGTAGTACATGACCCACCATAACTGAACGAATGTTGCACCGATTCTACATAGTAATAACAATCATTCTCTTCGATATAAACTGGATAACCTGGTTTCATTTCAGGTCTAAGTGGAATCGTAACTGAACAACCTTCCGTATTTTTATTCTGCTTATCTAATTCTACCGCCGCCGCATAGTACGCTTGCTTTGCGCTATTATAATAAGATGAATCGAAATCTACACCTTTCCAACCATACTTGGCTACTAAAGCGTAATCAACATAAACACCTTTAACTCCCCATTCACCATCTATCCCATGACCTTCAAATTGCCTAAAGTGATTTCCTTTCATCGTCACATAGGTAGCTTCTGGTTCACTATGTTCATAACTTATGTCGATTAAGTCTTCTCTAAAGATATTGTAGACTCTATCTGTAGATGTGTCCATGTTATACATAGGTGGCTTGAAGACAAGATCACCATCCATATCTTGATAAAATTCATAACCCGTGACTTCACAAACTCTGGATGCAATCGCTTTCTTTGTTTCAAAGGTAGACTCAAAGAAATTTACCTGCGCAAAGCTCCCCAGATTAGGAACGAAAGGCTTCATCTGTAAAACACTTAGACCTATTTCATCGTTTTCTTCTAGCTTATTGAGTAATCGACTATCTACTGTTCTTTGAAGGCGACCACCTGTAGCATTATCAAACTCATAAGCCACCATTCCCGCTTTTATCATTCTTGATAGTTGAACACCTTGACCCTTGATTCCTGTGTATGGCTTCCTACTATTCTGAATCACTTTTTTATTATTCTCTGCGGTATTCCCACCACCTTGTCGAGATACAATCCTACTTTCAACTGCGGTATACATACGACCTGACGCACCATACATTTTTAAGCCATACATTCCGTTTTGGAATCTTTGCTGTAAGTATTGCATCATCAAAGAATAGTTTTGCTGTCCTGTAGAATTCGTTGCTTTAATGTTTGACTGCTTAGATAAAGCAAAACTTGTTCCTTCCGCGGAACCTCCAGCATCAAGGAATAAATCATAAATGATTTGGTGTGGGGTCATGCCTGTATAGACATGACCTTTCATGTTTATAGACCCACGAGACATTGTAGGATCAGCCGCAAAATAACCTGCATTGGTATTTATTTGTTGGTTATCCCAAAAAGAAAGCATATTCCGTGTGCTAATCGAAACACTATATGCACCATCTTGAAGTGATACAGACACACTCGAAATCACACCATGAAATACTGGATAATAAGGACGGGCTTCTACATCTGGCGCGGATAAAGTTTCACCATTATCTAAGTCAATATTATCTGCCTTTAATGCGAGCTCTTTAACTTGAAAGAATCCACGATAATATACAAAGACTTCAATTCCCGTTGTGAGTATAAAGCGCCCGTCTTTATAAACAGAATCACCATAAGACCATGGAATCTTTAATTGTATATCACAGCTATTAGAACCATCTAAGCCACCACTTGCATTAACACTATTAATGAATCTTGAAAAATCAATCTGGTTATTACAAGTTGGACATCCAGGTAAAGTTGTTTCACCATTAAAAGTCACAATGGCATCTGGTGTCCATGATCTTGTTGTGCGGTATTTGTTCAGAAAATCTTCTGACCAATTTCCAGCATAGGGTCTATTTTCTACTTTCATTTAACACCTACCTTAATGCTCTTGCAATACCACGCGCTTCTCCTACAAGGTCTGCACTAGATTCATTTGTAGATGGTGGCGTCATTGGGAATAATTGATGTTTGTATTCAAAAAATTGAAAGTGCTTGAACACCGTAAATGACAAACTAAATTCAATACCACCATGTTGCTTATCTTCACTTAAATTGTAGCTCATTGCCGTAATACGACCATCCCATCTTTGACCATCATAATAAATACTTTGTGTACCCACAGCATGAAATGCCTTAGATCGACCAAGTGTATCTACCAAAGCGGCACTGTTTCTATATGCTGCTAAAATTGTAGTTAAGTTTCTAAATGCGGTACTGTCTCTACGAGATACATATTGCAAACCAGAAATGCCCGAAAGGTTCCCATCAAAATCAGGTGTTTCTGGTCTTTCACGAGCCGCAATGAAAGACCCAATTGTGCAAGATATTTCAATTGTTACTTGATCCACACCCCAACGATGAAAAATAAATCCATATCTTGTCGGATCTGCAAAACTCTGTCTACTTTGATATGTGAAAGCCATTGATGTTGGATTGATTCCAAAAACAATAGGTGGCAACTCCAACATATACCTATGTTGCAACATCATGTCTTGAATTTGATCTCGATCTGTGATGCCCGCATCTTGAACTTGCTGGTTAGCTGAATTTAAACGCGCACCATTTATGGGTCTTTCCGCATAACTCGCTAAGTTTGGTTTATACATTGTAGTTTCTTTACTAGGTCTAATAGACATAGCTGGTGCTTTAGTAGAAACACCCCTAAAAGGCCTACCAAACGCATTGGCGTTTTTTATGTAATTACCTATCTCTGGTGGATTTAACTTTAAGACAAAAGGCGACATTGATCGTAAATGTGTAAGCCTTCCATTTTCTAATGGAATCGTGCCTGGATTGTCTTCAGGGAATAAAATAAACTCTTCTGTTGTAGGTAAGTTAATAAACTTACCCGTATCTATTGTAGCTTTAGCCATGATTAAAACCCTTTTATTGGCATTTGTGTTCTTACGCCATGATATTCCCTTTCAATCTGCATTGATAAGCTCACATTAAAGCTATAAGGGGAATTGGCATCATCCGTCACATTAAATGACTGAAACCACCCAAACCAAACACCACCATCAAATATCATCTTAATCTTACCTTGAAGGATTGTTCTACCTGTTTGATCATACACTGCACCGTTATTATGGAAAAGCGCCAAGAGATCGAGATACTTGTCATAGGTGATTGTGTCTCGTCTTGTCCCACCAACGCTTGTACCTATAGAGACATCATTGAAACCACTATCTTTGTATGTCCTATTTACAGAAACAGGACCCGTTATAGCACTCAATCCCGTATGTGGTCGAATAAATGCGCCACTTGATGTTTCTAGTGAGAGTGTTTGTGGACCATCCCCCCAATAGTATTCAACCCAACCACTTAAAGTAGGTGAAATTTCATGTTGCTTGGTATATGAAAACTCAATGTTCTTCGGATTTACATGAAGAGTCATCTTAATGTCGTCTGGAAGTAAAGATGTGATTCCATCAGGCGCTACGATGTCAAAAACAAAAGGCCGAATACCAACTTTAGCGTTTTCAATTTCTTTATTTGGAATTGGTGACTTAATCATTTATTATCGCCCCATGTATTCTCTCATTGCTTCTTTAATCTTTAAAGCAATGATTCGACCAGTTTCATCGTTAGTGGCTGCGCCATTAACTACAATGTCAATGTCAAATGTATTTCCACCCCCACCTGTGGACATTCTTCGGCCAACATATTCATCTATTTCACCACCTGACTTACTAAAAGCATAACCACCACCCATAGGTGTATATCTATCTTGTCGGTTTAATCTCCATACCTCACCATTTGCTGTAATCAATAAGTCGTTCGCTGGTTTAGGTTCTATTGGTTCTGAATTATCTGGCAGCTCTACTTCCGTTAACCCAGCTGCCACTTCTTCATCATTTTCCGCACTATCATAATTACCACCACCACCTCCACGGTTTTCACCAAAAGCATCACTACCCGCCATATATTGGGCTACTTTATTACCACCAGCACCCAACGCGGTTAAAGCCGCTCTATTTTCATCTGTAAGGTATTCATTACCTACTAGCTTTGCTAGTTCTGCTTTAGACTTACCTTCTGAATTTATACCTATTGCCTTTGCAACAGCTTGTAGTTGGGCTAGTTGCTGTTCTTCTTCGTGCTTTTTTAAAGCTGCCAACACACCTTGTTCGGTAGTTGTTTTTTGTATAGATTGAGCTGCTTTAGCGTCTTCTTGAGCTCTTCGTTTAAGTTGAGCCTCTGTAAGTGGTTCTACATTCTGGGATAATTCTTTTAGTCCAGAAGCTAGTTCTGCTGACTCTATAACCCCGCTTTTATCTGTTCGTTCTCCTGCCACAAGGGTTCTAAAAGCACCCCCAACAGTATTAAATCCCTCTTGTCTTCGCCGAGTTTTTTTACCCATTGCGTCAACACGCAAATCTTGAGTCAAAGCCTGCGATACAAGATTATTTCGTTGTGTAAATCCACTCAGGACAGTATTATTTAGCAACCCTTGCTCCCCTCGACCTATAGAACCTTTTATCGGTTTACCATCTGGACCAAGTATATTAATTCCAGCGCCACTTGCGTATATAGCGTTGGGGTTAGCATCCGAGAACCCTTGTGCTGCTTTTAGAATCAGTGCTTGTCTTCTTTTAAATGTTTTTTGGTCGCTTTCTCCAGGCTTATGAGCATATCTTGGATCCGCTTGTACTTTTTCCATGTGGGCACTTAGTTTTTTTCTTGTAGCCACTTTTTCCTGCGTACCATCTACAGCAGCTAGAACTTTTTCTCCTTTCGTTACAATGAAACCTTTGCTTGCTAACGCTTTCCTTTGGTCTGGGGAGAATCCATTTTCAGCTGCCGCTATAAGTTCCTCATAAGTTTTAAATCCCGTTCCCTCTAAGGTTTTCTTTTGTTCGGCTAGTCTCTTTTTTGTTTCCTCAGATAATAAACTGGTATCGCCTCTCTTAGCCATAGAGACCCCAGCCCGTCTTTCTGCCTCTTTTAAAGTTTGTTTAGCATCCAGTTGTCCATACCCAGTGTAGTCAATATTTACATCAGCAAGGTTTCTTTTTGCTTCTGCTAAAATCTTCAATCTGTCTTTTGACTTTTGTTGTTGGGTTTCTATTTTCCCTCGTCCTTTTTTCCTTTGGTTATCGAACTCCTCTAACATTGCTCTTTTTTGTCTACGATTAGCTTTTTTATAGTCATCTGAACCCATTAATTGTATTCTACTGAGCTTAGTTTGCTTATCAAAAGCTGTTAGGTTTCTACCCGATGTTCGTAAGTTTTCCCTTTCTTTTATCGACTCATCACTGATCGTATTATATACCTTTTGTCTTGTACCCCTCGCTTCTTTATCATCTTGAGTCCAGTTGAGAATACCAAATAGATAATCACTCATGGTCTGTAAGATACCACCAATGTGGTTGTTGATCCTTTCGGATATGGCTTGGGTTTCTGTGACTTGTTGCGCTAGGTAATCCTCTGTGGTCATTTGATGTTCTTCAATGCCATCCATACTATCATCTTGTTCGACTGCACCACTCGCTAAGATCATATCGGACACAGAATCAACCACTTGATTTTGTTGATCCAGTAACACCAATTTCCCACCTTTAACAGCTAATCCCATTTGCTTTAAGAATTGGGTATTTTCATCTGAACTCATCCTAGCCGCATACGCACCTTCGCTTTCACCCTTGCCTCTTTTTACCCTTTCCTGAGCAATCGCAAGTTGACCTTTCATTGTTTCTTGAAGCTGTTTAAATTGATCTAATTCTTCTTGATTTGTAAGTCCAAATGCCTTTGCTGCTTCAAGTGTTAAATCACTAGCATCTGAAATGTTTGCTTTTCTTAACGCTTTTTGAACGGTAGAAAACTTTAGTGCCATTGCAGAAGCACCACCAGCTCTCCGCATTGCCCTAGATTTATCGGTACGAGTCGCACCTTTCCTTGCACCCCTTGAAGCATCAAACAAATCATCTAATGCTCTACCTGCACCAGCACCTTTAGGGTCTAAACTCAATGCACCTAAAAGTTTTTGTCTGTCTTTACTCGACATTTTACCGAGTATCTGCACCAGTTTTTGTGGTGTCATATCCGCTGCGGTAATACCCATTGCTTGTAGTTGTTTACCTGCATCACTATCCTTATCAATCTGTTTTAGCTGCCCCATGTATGTATCCATAAAGGCTTTTGCTGTACGATTGGCTTCTACTTGTAGTGCATCAGAAATGTCTTTACCTTTAGTGAGCATTTGTCTCTTGATTAAATCAAGATAAGATTCACTTCTAAACCCAGATGCCAATCCTTGTAAAAGCGCACCTACACCTTTGGGACCAACAATCTTTGCAAAACGGTTAAATAAGTTACCCGCTTCTTCACTTCTATTGTTCATACTTTGTAGTGACTCGGTTAAGTCTTTCACCTGATTAAAGAAGTTCTTGGTCGAGTAAGATGATTGCAAAGCCATATCACGAATGGCTGCAAATTCTTGTTCCATCTTTGAAATGATTCCAGCTTCACCAGCGGCTACTCCCATATCTACCGCAAACTTTTCCATGTATTCCGCGGCACCTTCAAACCCAATACCTAAACCTTCACCAAAACCTTTTAATTGTCTCATCGAACCCTTTAACGAATCAAAATTCCCACCAAAATATTTAAGATTCATATTCATGCCCGCAAGGTTATTTACCAAGCCCATGACTTCATCCCTAGCAATACCTAAGTCATTCGCTAATTTACCACCTTTCATTCCACCTAGTTCTTTTCGAGCTTGGTCTAAAGACTCCGCCATTCCCCGACCACTCATTGCCATGAGTTCAATTCCAGTATGTCCTTGAAGTATTTCTTTATTTAATTCTTTAACCTGGCCTTCAACGAAATTAAATAACTTAACTAAAGCCATTACAGAACCAGCTACGACTGCGGTTGTGGCGGCAACCTTTGAAAAGGTACCCAACATCTTAGCCATACCCGTGCTACCCTTACCCTGTTTAGCTAAATCTGCTGCTTTACCTGCTCGTTGTTGTAAGTAGCCACCAAACTTTTCTAACCCTTTCCCAAAACTATCTCCAATAGACTCAAGGTCTCCAATACCGCTAGT
>Ga0163109_10001227_pt1 | contig 20422 bp, 32 predicted proteins | sample CRUFie1St13metaG_FD_108704 | JGI IMG/M metagenome (GOLD analysis project Ga0163109, IMG submission 108704) | Marine microbial communities from the Costa Rica Dome - CRUD Field 142mm St13 metaG | ecosystem: Environmental > Aquatic > Marine > Oceanic > Photic zone | place: Costa Rica: the Eastern... | reverse complement strand
GAATAATACCTGTTGACGTAATTGAATAAAACAATAGATTCCATTGTGTAAATCCACTGTTTGCTTTTGGAATAACAGTTTTTACTACAGTTAAAGGGATTAGTCCCAAATTTTTCATATTTTGTTTTTTATTTTTTGGTATTTTAATTTACAATTTGTCTTTATTTCAATATGTTTATTTAAATATTCTAGGGTATATTAAGCATTCACCGGGTGGTGCCAGATGGACTCATACTCGGAGCTTGGGGGGGGTGATTAGCCGTCGCTTGGATCACGCGCGGCGGCGTAGCGGGAGGCAGCTTCTTTTCATACCCCATACGGAGGCGCTTTTTGGCGGGACGGAGGTTGCTGAGGTCGATGTCGAAGTTGGGGTGCCTCCCCTTCCTCGGCGGTGGAGGCGGTGGCGGCGGTGGCGGCGGTGGTAGTCCCGCCCCACCTCTATGTTTACGCCTCTTATATTTTTTTATGTGTTTCATTGTTTTCTTGTAATTTGTCTTTTTCTTATTGTATTTTGTTTTCCTATAATTTGTCTTTTTCGTTTGTTTTGTTTTTGTTTTTGTTTTTGTTTTTGTTTTTGTTTTTGTTTTTGTCACCATTATACATTATACAAATATTATAAAAAAACAGAGGGTATTATATATCAGATTTACAAAAAAAAATATTACACACAAATTTATTACACGACAATTCTCTAACCTAACACATCTTTTCAATAATACTTTGGTAAATTTTTTGAAAGTCCTCTTCTGAAATTGTTTTTAGCAAATTCTCTTTTCTGTTTCGCAACATTGCAAGGGTTGTCCAACCCAACGCAAATTTATCTTGTTTATTGGTAGTTTCTTTCAAAAAACAATCCATCATCAAACCAATATTCATGGTTTTTACTTTTTCTTTACTTTTTACATAATTAAACGCATCTTCAAAAAGCTTGGTCTGATCCAGTTTTTTGAGACTCTCAGATAGAGAGTCAAATTCGTCCATATTTCATTAGCTTTCGGTGTGTGTGTGATTGAGATGCTGCTCCTATTTCAATTTTAATTTTATCATGAACTCTTCAATTAAAATCTTTGACTTTGAAGTTCCCTACTCAATCTGTAAATTTCTACATCCAAGTGGTGGTCCGCCATCTTGGTTTTTAGCTCTTTCAGTTTATTTTTCGCTCGGCGTACTTTGTCACGTGCTGACGAGGTTCTATCTGTTCCAAACACCATTTCCGCCGTTACTAGTTCATTCATCACTGCCGCCATCTCCATCCGTAGTTTTCTGCCTTCTTCCTTCAACTCACTCTCTCTTGATGCCGGCGCCGGCAGCGGCGCCGGCGGCGGCTCTATTGGGAACGCAAGATTATTATTTCGGTACGCTTGGGCTATATCTATATTTACAGAGGGTCTCCTGCGGGAATTTGCCTCCACCGCTTTCCTATGATTATTTCGTCTCATATTCGCAGGAACTACTTGTTGTATACTAATAGCAAGAGGAAGACCTTCATTATTGGACTGCTCTGCCGCCGCACCACCTCTATGTTTACGACTCTTATATTTTTTCAGATGTTTTTTTGTTTTTCTATAGTTTGTCTTTTTCATTTGTTTTGTTTTATTATTTTCTTTTGCTTTTGCTTTTGCTTTTGCTTTTTCTTTTTTACCCATTATAAATAGTAAAAATATTATAAGAATCAGAACAGATTTATAACAACATACTTAAAATATTTAAACGGATTTTTTTTCAATGTAAAAACGTTTGTATAAATCTGCATATTCTAAATCGCTGCAATCTTCGTTTTCAACAAATGCACCAACAATTGCAAACTTATCCAATCCATATTTTCTATTTACGTGATAATCTTTTATAACATAATCATCTATTTCAATATTTTGTCTTTTTTTGAAATATTCATTCAAATTTATTTGGGTTGGAACAAATACAAAACTTTCATTCCAATCATAATTATCATAATTCACAATAAACAATGATACCCAAATTGCATAATATGGACGCTCTTTTAATGACTTTTTGTAAAAGATTTCTCTGCTGTAATTAATTATTTTCGTAAGTTTACTATTATTTTTGAAAATATCTCCAACAATTTCCCAAAACAAATAAACTCCATCTCTTCTTCTATACCTTTTACCCATTTTATCTTTTATTTTGTACATTTTGTTGAAAACATCAACCATTTTCATATCACGTTCTTTTATAAATATAATTAACAATTCACCCAATTTCAATAACTCATCACTGTCTCCATCTTTTTTGTATTTGTTTACTTCGTCAACACTTATTTCATCCAAATTATAAACTTCTTCATTAAATCTCCACCAAGTATTGACATAACTGCAAATACGACCTCTTTTACATGTTTTACTCAATTCAATAAATTCTAACACATATTTTGTCTTTTTTTCCCAATTATTTTCCAATTCTATTTTGTCAATAATTTCAATAAGCTTTACAACTTTATTAAATTCATTTACAGGAATCTCTTCAAAAACTAATATTTTCAATCTATTCAAAATATTAGTCATTAATGCCTTATTTTTTATTCCAAATATCATCATTTCAATCACACACCATTCATATTTATCATTTATATTTCTTCTATAATATTTACAAACTCCACTTTTTAACACAGAACTTCTTTTTCCCCAATAACTACTGTTATTAAACATCCCACATTTCATGTTATCAATCTTGGATTTGTCCATTTTTCGTTTTTGTATATTTTATCTTGTACAAACAATAAACCATTTCAATTTTAAATTGGCAAATTAAAGGTATACAAAAAGTATAAAGTATTTTAAACACAAAAAAAATATGCAGCAAAACGCCAGTGCGACCAATGATGCCGACAAGAAACTGATCAAGTGGGTCAAAAAGAATCCGCTCGCATGGTTAAAAAATATTACTTGGAATAAAACAAAATAAATAAAATGTAATTGTAAAACATATAACCCATAATGCTGCAAATGTAAAAAAAATAACGTTTAGCCGAGAATACGTAGGAAAAAAATAATGTAATTGATGGCGCCGGGTATCTTGAACAAGATTTTTTTTTTCATATCTCAAATCATTTAATATTTTCAGATTATTACATCCTTTTAAATACTTATTTTCGTCAATGTGTGGGACAACGTCTTCTATCAATTCCATTAGTTCGTTCAGAGCTTTTATTACTTGTTTATCGTCAACTTTATATATAAATTCGTCAGCAAACATATCATCGGTGACTACGAATTCATATTCGTATTCGCGTTCGTGAGCAAACATATATCTTTGAAAATACATATACATTAATTTAATTATATCTTATTATACCCTATTGCGAAGGTATTTTATTTGCATCAGTTATTAGTTTCTTTTGACAAATTCTCAAACAAATACTAAAAGAAGCACCGGAATGTCCATCGGCAATAGTGGCATTGTTGATTTTTTCAATGATTGGGTGTTGTGTGAATGCAAATCCTTTTGACCCATTAAAGTTTTTAACATAATTCACCATTTCTTGGTCGGTTTTGATAAAAGTAAGTGCATTGTTTACGCAACTTTCCATGTAAGTATCCAGTTCAGTTGTCATTGACATAATGATGTGGTATATGAACTGAGGATGTTATTCATTAAGAAAGATGTTATCAGATGATTTCAATTTTTATACAGATACATTTTCAAAATATTTTTCAACCATTTTGGTAACTTTATCGTTTTTTCCATATAATTTTTTTAATTCAAGATAATTGTAGTAGAATTCTCGTATATAGATATCTTGATGTACAATGCTGAATGTTTTATTTATTTTTTCTTGAACTGTTTTTTTTGGATAAAAATTCAGATTTGCATTATTTTTTATAATATGTAAAATACTGCAACTTGATGACAAGAAATAATTATAACAATAATTCAAATATTTTTTTTTATAATGATTAGATACAAGACATAACCTAATTATATCAGTCATTTTCAAATATTTCAAAAACTCTCTGTGTATATGAAACCTTTTACCTAATTTTAACCACTCCATCAATTGAATTAAGTTTTCTGCACGAGGAGATTTTGGCATTATAATTTAACTTGAAATTGTTTCATATTATAGAATAAAGATCAATTTTAATTAATACTATTACAGCGATTTGTTCCAAAAATAAACTTTATCCAATTCCATTTTTTTTTGTGATCTACAATTTGTTTTTTATAATAAAAATATACACCCGATATAACACTCAAACATAAAAATATAAATGTTGCAAATAAAGAATTATGATAAAAAACGGTATTATATAAAATATTATCTGGAGGAACATTTTTATTATTTTTATTGTTTTTTATAAATAATTCTTTTACAAAATCTACATCTATCACATTTTTATTTATAATATAATTTATATTCAAATACGTTAACTCTATTTTATAGCATATAAACAATATAATAATAAAACAAATCAAAAATAAGAAAATGTTCATAAATAATGGCGTCTGTTTTGTAGAAAATAAAAATATAATATAAATCAAAATGGAATAATATACTGATTCAATAATATATTTATAACGATTATTATATTCACTCACGTCAAACGCTTCAACTGTAATCAACGAACCTGGTGTATACCAATTTAAAATAAATGTAAACATGATGATACTTAAAAAGACAATAAAGTGTTTTATGAAAATATTTGAAAGTAAAAATCTTTGTAAACTACAATTTAACAAACTTGTTATACTCCCTCCAACCATCACTAAGTATAAAAAAAATATTCCAATAATACATTTACTATTGGTTTCAACACTCATTTTGTATTTTATAAATATAAAAATATTTTATAAAATATAACTTCATCATTTAAAAACTTGGGGGTATACTATTTATTGAAAAATGAAACTACCATTTCTCAAATTCATTCACAGCGGACTTCTCACTGGAATGCCTTCTTTGGTGTATAATCCTTACACTAAATTATCCTTAAACGTTCCATTAACGATTCAACCTAATAGTTTGTATATTAATTTCAAATTATCAGAAAAAGAATCCAGTTATATAAACGAATACATAAAAAGACAAAGCTCGTTGGAGTTAGTACCTATTAGCTTGTTTCCAAATGAAGCGCCTGCAAATTATTTGAGTATTAATATTTACAATTGCACAAGTCCAGTATTCTTGAATGACAATGTAAAGACAACACGATGTGAAATAAACACATATGTAAAAGACTGCGAAGGGAATCACGGAACGGTTATTTTGGATTATTTAAGCAACGGTCTTTCAATGGATCCTGTCAACATATTCAAACAAAAAGACAAGACAAATTATGTGGAATTTTTTAAAAAAAATTTTTTCATAAACTGTCAATCATCTTCTGAAAACATATTTTTGAATTTACATTTTTCTACTATTAATGCTACCGAATTTGAATTGAATCAACAATTAACCAAGTTCAGTGATTATATTTACTATAAAAATGGTATCTATGATAAGTTGTATTATGATAATACGCTTGTTGACGCAACTACGCTGACTCCATTTTATTATGATAAATTTAAATTTGAATTTTTTGATTTGTCTTTTGAACGCTTTGATAGTATGTTTTATTTTAACGAATCTATAATGTTTGTTGGATCTATGTGGAATAATCTATATAAATTGTAAATATCATTTACAAGTTAAAAAATTGAACTTATATTTTTTAGGGAATGCACTAGATTAGATTAGATAAAATGGACGAATTCTTAGAACTTTTCAACTGTATTCCTTGTATGTGGACTTATGATAAAATAGATTATATATTCGACGAATTTCAAAAAGAACTATCTATTTGGAGTATTATGATAGAATTTTATGACCTAAAAATTACTGGTTACGAACTTCCAGACTTGAAGAGTAAAGATTTTAAAAATATAAGACTTGGATTGAAATCTATTAATTTAAATAATACAGAAGATAATACAGAAGATAATACAGAAGATAATTCAATAATAAATATAAAAAATATTCATATTCATTATTTTGCTGAATGCTATAATTATGATTTTACTTTTACGGATACTGACGCACTAGGTAAAGATGCTATTCCACATTGTAATATAATAATCAAAATTTTATCCAATTCACCACAATATTATAAGCTACTTCAAAAGTCTTTTTATGGTAGAGAAAAACTAAACTTATTGAAATCACTTATTTCTAAAAAGGTTGAAGATAAATTAAATATCTTGGTACCCAAAGGCTTTCTCATAAAAACTGAAGGAGTATACAATATTTTAAATGCTAATCTCTATTAACTAACTTTATCTTGGAGACATAGATTTTACAAACATCTTTCTACCAAATCGTAGTATTGTTGTAATATGTGAGAACCCATATCATCACCCATCTGGGCCAATTTTATTGAAGCCAAGATAATATTTTTTTTCATTTGATGGGAAAGTATTTCATTATGTAAAACTTTCTCAATAAAATCATGATTTGCACTCAATATTTTGTGACCTACTGTATCAAATTTGGGTAGACCAGACGAAACCGACAACACAATATTTTTTCCCAATACTTCATTCAGGTGATTTGCTTTTTCAGAAAAATGATTCATACTTTCGTGATGAGATAAGTCATAGAATGGGAAAAATGATTTGGGGGGGGGAACTGCTGCGGGAGGAGGAGACGAAGGCTGAACCGGTTTTGCTATACGAGTTAGATATGTTTCCTTAACCATTGGAACAAAAGACAAAACAGGAGTTATATTGTTAAATGAAGTAAGGAAAAAAAGCGTCATTAAAGACTTTAACGTTTTGATCATTATTTGGGGCAAGTATATAAATATATAATATAAACTCTTTTATATTACAAATTTAATTTTTAATTAAGATTTTATTATTTTGCCATTGTCTAATAATATAAAAGTATTTAGAGATTAATGTAACATTAATGTATTTACAAAAACAATGCTTAATAAAATATTTAATGCCTTCTTTTTGGTTTCGTTGGGTTGGACTGAAGTTAATTCTTTTTCACAGTCAATCAAGCCGATGCAAAAACAGCACGTTGTTTTTTTCCCCGCACGGTTTCAACAGCCATTACCAAGTGAATTGTATGGGAATTTTATTTCTGTCTTAAAAGACAACTATGAATTACACGTTGCGAGTAAAAACAAACAAGATAACGATGAACTTCTACAGAGGTTACAGGAGAGTGGTTCTGAATTTGACAATATTGCTTTTATTTCACATTCAAGTGGGGCTGCCGACTTGTGGGATGTTTATTATTCTAATCCAGATATTAATGTTGAAAAGGTTGTATTAATCGAACCCTTGGATTTTAAAAAAGGCGGGTTTTCTATACTATCACTCAATAAACTTATTCCATTCAATATTTTTGATATGGATATGACTATGGACTTGGCACAAGTTGGAGAGCTTAACGACAAGATTGAACAAATGGTGGAAACTGACTACGTAGAACTATTCAAATCAAATATGTTTGGAATGTTTGAAATGTTTGAAATGTTTGGAGAATTATTTTCTGATAAAAAGACAAATTATAATAATGAAGAAGATGACTATTGTGAAATTGAAGAACCTAACATTATTAAAAGCAAGTTATTGGTAGTCAAACACACAAAATCACATAAGTGGAGATTTATACCCACAATACCTCCTCTTTCCAGATTAAACTCTGACCTAACACAATTTGAGAAAACAATGGACATGTCTGAAATTATGGTTGACAAGTTCAGTCATTTTGATATTTTGGATCAACCATGGGCAAACCTCATGAACAGAGCCTCGCTTGGAGACAACAAAGAACAAGAAGAACTTAACGACTATTTGGAAACACTTGGGGACATTGTTACCAATTTTTATGATACAATTTAATTAAAGATGCTATTTGGAATTATGAGATGGCGTAATATAATTAATTTTTTTACTATATATAGTCACTTTCTATATATAGTATTATATATGACTAAAAGTCTTGCGTTTTTGGGAAAAATTAATTCTATACATAAAAATACTTTATCTACAATAAGGGGAGGAAAACGAAATCTTATTACCACAATGAACATTCCACCTTTGAATGGTCTTGATATTGGGATTCCATTAAATATTATTGATAACGTATTTACAAATTTACATTATGGAGAAGATATTACAACACCCAAAGTAATATTATTGCAATTTTTAATTGGTTATTATACTTACGGAAAAGACAGATATAAAGATGCACTGGAATATTATGATAACATTAATTCAGATGCTCGTGACCCCGACGGGAAAGATCCTGATTCTCTTGTTAATTTTGTCTTTGAAATAAAAGACAAAAAAAGGGAATTGTATAAAAACTTGTATGATAATGCGGACTTTTATGACAAATCGTATTCTATTGTCTTTTATTGCATTATGTTTATCTTGTTAAATGATCATTATTGGTATTTGAATTTACCAACCGTTGGACTGCTTTACAGTACCGAATATTACAAAGAATTAAAAGGTAAAATTGTTGGATTTAAACCTGTATTTGTTGCGAGTATGTGGACATTTTCGGCAATTATTTTACCGGCTGTTTTGCACGATCACGACTATTCGATTTTGAGCGACGTTGGGGATTATTTGCCTTGCTTTTTACTATTATTTGCATGCACTAATTTGGCTGATATTAAAGACATTGACGAAGATATTGCTAACGATGTTAATACTATACCAGTTGTTTTTGGTAAAATTAATACTCAAATACTTGTCTTGTTTTCTCTGGCATTGTCCTCTTACTTGTTTGGCACACACCCACATTATTATGATAGACTCTTTATTAATTCCGGTATTGAAATACAAAATGCACTGATTTCAGTTATTACCTATTTACTATAAAATTGAATATTCAATTATACATCAACTTGTCTTTATTATCAACACCAAGATGTCTAACGTTTCCAATATTGATGATTTTCATGATAAAAATGATTGCGAAGTTCTATGCATCATGTTGCTTGGAGTTTTTATAGGAATGATTTTACTTTATATGCTTTTTTGTTTTCAAGCAACTTGTAACAAATTTAATAAGACTCGTGAACACGAAATAGACATTATAGAAGATTTGTTACACAATTAATGCTTATTATAATATATTATTTGGTAATTTTGTTACAATCTAAATAATACTTCAACATTTTGGTTTGAGACTCGCTTTCTACATTTATACTTTCAATCAAATACTTGTAACTTACACCAATATTTGTTTGTTCTATTTTGTCTTTTGATATTTTCCTTTGATGCCTTTCAAGTTCTCGTAAACATTTTACAAAGTATGATAATCGCATTATGTTTCTCAATGAATTATTGATTATTTTTTTATTGGAGGGGAGAGCTGACTTTTGGATATCGGCGAGCCAACGATTTTCTATCAAATATTTTTCAAAATTTGGATTTTTATCCAGAATTAACAAATGTTTGTGAGATAAAAAATAATCCAAAAACAAATAACTTTCTGATAATAAATTTGTCGCGGTGTTGTCGGGATAATAATACATCTTTATATAATCAATTGTTAATGAATTTTCATATTTTAAGATGGTTCTACAACGACCATAAAAGACAAAACTTGGAGAAAATGAAAAAATATGTAATAATACCGAATCGGGGAATCTCATTTTATTATGTGTTTACCTTTTATTTTTTACCTTTTATTTAGAAATATTATAATAATGTTCTTTTGTTCTAATATATCCTCTCCCATCTGGAGAATAATTGTGTTCTTGCCATTTTGGCACTATTTTTGTTTGCAAAATGTATGGCGCCCATATTTCGCGAATTACACGAACAATAAATGCTTCACGTAGGGGACCTATTACAAATGTACTGAAACCACGCCACGAACCATAAGGTTTATGGGCAATGACCTCTTCACGCAAAATATTGTCCGAAAGATTCTTCCAATCGGGGTGACGCCGGATTGATTCGTATGTAATTTTTTTAAAACTAACGCCATCATCATAATAGTTCTTCAAAGGCTCAGATCTCTCGCGCTGTTCTTTTATAACGTTTGACACAACTTGACAAAGATAGGAGTTTTCCCTATCGGTGTTAGAATCTTTATTAAGACAAAGGTAAACGTCGGAACGATTTATGGTGTTTTCTACGTCGATTTCTGAAGGACCAGTTGTTTCGTACCAAGCATCCATCTTGAATGACTCTTAATGTTATAAAACAAGTTACGGGGACTTTTATTCAATTTTCTTTCATATATTATTCTGCACTTTTGTTAATATAATAACAGACAAACAAGACTACCGCCACAACAAGTGATAAACCTATTAATTTACCTGAATTTTCCATTCTTTAAATATATAAATATATTATATAGCAAGTCATTATATGAAACAATTTATAAAAACAATAGACAATTTTCTCTCTGGTGAATTTGTAAGAATCTTGTTATTTGCATCAATTCTAATTATTGCTGCTAATTTATTCATTATTTACAAAAGCTGTCCATGCAGGGAAGGTATGACTGACCCAGTGGAAGAACAAACGGCTTGGGCTGATTTAGACCCCAGACGCCGCGATTTATGGAGTCAACTTGGTTGGACGGAGGAATCTTGGAATAATGATCCAGGATGCAATGTTAAAATGTCTAAAAAACAAAAGAAAAAACAAAAGAAACAAAAGAAAAAAGAAAAGAAAAAGAAGAAAAAACAAAAGAAAAAAGAAAAGAAAAAAAAGAAAAAACAAAAGAAAAAACAAAAGAAAACTAAGAAAAAAGAAAAGAAAAAGAAGAAAAAACAAAAGAAAAAAAAGAAAAAAACAGAAAAGGCCAGAAATAAAGCCGGTAGAAACGCTGCGAGAGGAGATGCTAGTACTGAGGCACCTGCTGGATCACAATGTAGAGGGAAGAATGGTTGGAAGAAGAAGAGGGGGAGAACGGCTTGCGATCAATCTGTTAGAGATTATGAAAATAAGAAGAAACAATTGCTAAAGAAGTATCCTCTTACAAAGACAGACAGAAAACAACGAAAGAAGTTCGAAAATCAAAGAGATAAATGGGTAGGAGATAAGATCAAACAAGCTCAAGCTAAGGGTGGTGGATATGTTAGGGGGAAATGGTTTAGATAGAACAGTAGGTATTCAAAATATTTATATTTTTTTTTCATTTTTGCAAGACACAATGCAACATGTTAAACACAATCCACCAAAAATAAACAGAAATATTGTTACAGCTGTAACAGAGTCTGAGGAAACGATTGAGTCATCATTATTTGTTATATTATTTAATATATTTTCGTCGTCTTGACACATAATATATATTAAATAATTAACTTATCAAAAGTTTAAATCATTCACAAACTATATAAATATAACATAAATAATAAAATATTTATATGTTTTACTACAGCAAAAATAGCAAATTTATAAAACAATATTTTGATAAAGTTACTAAAAATGACTTTATAAATAAAGAACTTCTCTTAAAAACTCTCCTAGAAAATAGTTTGACTTTAAGAATGACAAGATATGTATATGAACCTGAATTCAAATACCACGCAATTTTTCGTATTCGGAATAACTTTAAGTTAAATACAATTGGATATTTTGATTAATTTACTTTAAAAAATGAAATACTTTTTTAACAGAATTGAAAAAAGACTTCGCATTGTTATGAGAAAAAATAAAAAATTTGAAAAAGTAAAAGGTATACGAGGCTTGTTTTTGGTTTTAAATCGTGAAAAATACAAGCATTTTTCCTTTTCAAAAGAAGATATAAAATTTTGGAGAATTGCATCTATAAAAAATAGTGAGTTTGAGACAAATCTAAATAAAGAAATTTTTTTAATTAAAACTAAAAATATATTAACTCAAAAAGACAATGAAGAGATTCAATATTATAATCTTGTTTTGAAAACATTGAACAAATATGACAAAAATTATGGCAAATTTATTGGTCTTGTTCTTAATCGCCTTTTTTGTAGTAATATTTCTCTTTACATACGAGATTTTATTTGATATTTAATTCACGCATTAATTTTTCTTCATATGTTTCTGGTTGATATTCACAAGCAGCTTTTAACAATTCAAAACGCACATTTTCTTTAAAATTATTAGTAGACGATGGTCTTACGTAAAATTCCTTTTTTGTGTGTTTGTTTTTACAATGAACCCAGGTACTCGCAATTAACTCTTGTACTGACCCGCTGATCTTGTACAAATCTTCTGCATCAATATATCCTTTTTTGAAAAAAACACTATCATTCATGTTTGACTTTGTGTACTCTGTATCTCTATGTGGCTTTATAATAATTAAAATTATGTTTCAATTTTTTTATTTATTCAATTTTTTTATTTATTCATTTATTAAAATTGAATAAAACATAAAGCAGTAAATATTTGTAAATTCACTGTTTTAACATGAATCCATTTCTTTTTAGTCACAGATTTGACCAGGCATCGTGGCGTACAATCTTGGAGTTTTGGGGAATTTATAGAGTGAGCTTAGATTATTCAAAAATTTCTAAACTTTATACAACTGATATTGAAGACGCAATAAGGTGGTCTCAAGTTATGAATCCCCTTTTTTTGGTAACATATAAAAGACACCATCACCACTACTATCAAAGTTTAACATTGTGGAAAACCATTCTATTGAAAAAGATTGCAAATGGATACAAAAATGTTCAACTTTATCAAGAACTCCAAATGAAAATCCAGATCTATGATAAACGCATTGAAGATGAACAAAAAAATATGAAGCGTTATTTGAGAGAGATCGGCTCAGTTGAAGGATGGAGATAATAAACTACAAAGGTCAATATAAATAAAAATATGGGCTATATTGCCCGGCCTTTTGTATATTTTGTCTTTTATTAATTTACTCATCCATGAAAATTCCGTCATCTATTACAAAATCATCTTCAATTTCATATTCAAAGCAATGTTTCTCGTCTTTTTCAATTGGATATACATATTTGTTATTTAGTTTGTCGTGACATATTAAATAAGCTTCGGGGTCGTTTACGCACAAATATGGGTGTTCTGGTTCTTCACCTAAGAATCCGTTTATGTGGTTTTGGATGTCGTTGCTCAATGAAACGCTGGTTAACAGCAAATCCAACGCCGTTTCCTCACCAGTATACAGGTCCTCTTTGACCTCAAAGAAAAAGCTCGGCTGAATCTTGGACATGATTTATTTTGGTTTGCCGAGGTTTTATCCTGGGCAATTATACAGATGAGTTTGTGGTGCAAAAACATTTCAATTTTTTATTTTATGTTTACTGTAAAATTGAAATAAAATGTAACTGAATAATGAACCTAACAGCAAACAAAATCAAAGATGAATAAAAGGTCTTACGTAATGATCACTGAGGGCGGATCCGAGCCAGGTAGGGTCGCACAAGTAATTGATTATTTGTATGACAAATCTGTATATGCAATCAGAATAAACTACAATGGATACGTTCGTTTTGAAAAAAAGCAGTTCTTGCGTAAAGCAACCCAAGAAGAGAAAAATAAAGACAAAAAAGAACACAATAAGGAACTTCAATTAAACCGGCACGAGCGGGCACATTTAAACACTCTGCGGTATCCAAGTCTTTGAATGGGATTGGGAATAAAAGATAAAAAACATAAAAACATTTGGATTTTACATTTTTTTTGCAAATATTTATAATAATTTTATATATTTATAATAATGACTACAAAGCATAATTTCCAAGTTGGAAGAAAAAGACACAATACTAAAAAAAAGTTAAGACGCGTAAAAAATAAAACAAAATCAAAAAAGAAAATATTTAAAAAAACAAAATCAAAAAAGAAAATATTTAAAAAAACAAGAAAATCTATGAAAGGGGGGATGGAATTACCGTTCTATGTCGCATCGGGCGCGGCGGAGTTGGGAGTAAGGGGAGCGGCGGCGGGAGCAAGGGGAGCGGCGGCGTTGGGCAAAGGGGTATACAGGAAAGGAAAAAAAATGATTTTGGAAAAAAAAAAACAAGCGCGGTTGGAGGCGGAGAGGGAAGCCGAGCGGCAGGCGGCGGAGAACCGGCTTGAAATTGAAAAAATGCGCGCCGAGTTAAAGGCGAAGGAGAATGAGATTGAAAATGTAACTCGCCAGCTGAAGAAGTGCCAGGATCAAGTTAAGGCCGAGGCGGAGCAAGAGTTCACGCCGGTCTCCGCGCCCAACGTTCCCTTCGCGCCATGGGCGGCGGACCCGTTTGGCGCGCCGCTCGACCCAACCACCTTCGTGCCTGCGGCGTCGGAGGCACCGCAGCCGTTGGAGAGCGATAAAAGCGCGTCCAACTCCGACGATTTTGCGATTTTTAATAAAAAATAGGTTAATACCTTGCCTTATGCTGCCTAATTCTACCTACTTTTTATTTATTTTATGTGTTTTTTAATTTAACCTAAAGGTCTTCCCACGAATCTGGAACTTCTTCATCTTCCTCCGGTAAACAACCGCCAATGTGTGCTTCCTGATTGGCCTGATTGGTGGCGCACCCCGAACATTCCGCATTTCTGCGAATAAGTTCTGGGGGCGAATCTGGTATCGGACCCAATTTGTCAGGTTCTGATGCGCTGTTCGAGGTTGGTGGTGCTGGTAGTGCAAGTTTGGCATTTGCTGCCTCAACCTTACGGATTTTGCCCAACGTTTTATTGATTTTCTCTGTCAGTTTAGTGTAGTCGTTGTAGCGATTTTGTAGTTTTTTTGTTTGTTTGATGGAGAGTTCGGTGCCTCCGGTCAGGCACTCAGAGACCAACAAATGTACACGCAACGGATCGTCCCATTCGATTGAAGCCGAAGTATAATTGGCGATAAGGTCTTGGATATCTTGGCGAAGCTGAGCTTGCTGACTCTGCTGCTTGGGAAGCAACGGGTCCGTTGTGGTAGCCAGTTTCACATCCTTCTTGGGAACCGATTGAACTGACTCTTTCTTGGGCTTTTTGTCCAAGATGAGAGGTGTCCAGATACGCTGAATTCCGTTTCGGGTTGTTTGCTTGACGACGTTGTCTTTATAGAACAGATCTGGAGTGGTAAAATACCACACAAAGAAGCAAGTCGTGATGTGGCTGTGTTCCAACAAGTAGTTTGCCTCATCGCGGGCGAACCACTTTGTCACCAAAACACGAACAAAGTCATAAAGCCGCTGAGAGTCGGCAGTAGACTTGGGCAGCGAATCGCTTTGGCGATGTTCGTAAATCCACATTTGCCCTGTTTCCGAGTTGAAGATGACTTCGCTTGAAAGATTGCACATCTGTTCGGCGATGTTTTCGGTTGACGCAAACATCCCCGCCATCATATACGCAATCTTGTAAATCGGTTCCTTTGACGACCAGTTCTTGTTGAGAGCGAGTTCGCGCGAACCGAGGTCACATACCTTGCAAGCCCACTTGGGGGCAAGCTTGTAGAAGGTTCTGGGAAGGTTCTGCGAGATAGTAGCGGCCATTTTGTAGAGTTTGGAGTTGAGTTATGAGAGTTGAGTTATGAGAGTTGCCAAAAGGCGTTGCATATACTGTGGAGAATATACCAAGAATCAATTTTTTTCTCAAAATAATAAAAAATAGTATAAATTCCTTGTCTAATATTAGCCATTTTGGCTATACTATTACCATGATCCATCTTCCCATCTTATTTTAAGTCTTTTTGTCTTGATTCGCGCAGGCATCCAATTTGGGCAAGCAGGTTTCAGCCTTCGCAACCTGGAGTTCCTTGACGGTTTTTAAAAATGTCCTTTTAGACAAGCGATTCCCAAAGGACACCCAGAGACGGGTCTGTTTGTCCCTCCAACGTTTCCATCCACTTCTCGCACCACGGGCACGAATAGTCACATTGTTGTTGTTCATTATATTATATCTAAGCTCTCTGTGTTTTCGGTGTAAAGAACTTGAAAATATTCAATTTCAATTTTTTGAATTTAAAGCAAAAATATCCAAAACCATTTTTGTATGCATTTTGTGAACAAATAACTTCTCATTTTGTAGTGTCTTTGTTGTCTTTGATTTGAAGCGAGTTTTGGTGCTTTGGGCAGCACTTCTATACATATCGTTATTCCACACTTCTACAAAGTCGCTTGGCGCAGTAGTTTCCGATATAATAACCAGGTTCGTTTTAGACCATTTTCGCATAATATCCCAAAATTCGTCACTATCAAAAATGTCATACTCTTTTGTGCTTGTCCTGTATTTAATAGGATACTTTGTTACTCTATAAGGAGGGTCACAGTATATAAGTTTGTCTTTTGGTCTCAAATCTTGATATCTTGAATTTTGAAACTTCACTTTTGGTAACCTTATTTTGGGCGCAATCCGACTTAGGCTATTTTTCATTTCTTTGCAGAAATCTTCCTTTTTGTTTCCAAGATATTTGGGAGCGTAAGCACCAAAATAACGACCACCAAAACTCATACCAAAACCTATAAAAGCTTTCATAGAATTTGGTGATTTTAGTAGCTTTGCTTCGTTGTATTCCTTTTCAGATACTGAATCCGGAGATTGAAATACACCTTTTTGCAAATCATTCCACAATGCTATTAAATCTGGATGATAGTCGTTTGCAACAATACTTTTTGCATTTGATAATGTAGTCATATGCTGAAATACGCCCAATGAACCACAAAATGGCTCAATATATCCGTTGTATTTTCCCCTTTCCCACAATGTATGGAGTATTGGAGAAATTCGTTTTCCTAGTCTTTGTTTCCCACCTAAATATTTCATTTACTATATAATAGTAAGTAATAATTAAAAATATATATAACAAACTATAACCCGCTCTCTTATCCCCTTTCTCAGCTCTCTTTAAATAGGCGATGGTGTAGCCCGATGCACCTTGCGTAATGATTTTTGTGTCCCGTCCTGGTAAGTTTCTCGCCACAGGCGATGCAGCAGCCATTTTCGTCGGTGCAGTCCGCTTCTTTCATATTGAGGTGCTTGGACACGTGATGAATCAGTAGCGCACTCTTGTTTGGGCAACTTTTTCCACAACCTTCTTCAGCACACCGGAACTTCCAGCTGCCGTGTGCACGTTCTTGGTGGTTGTTCATGATAGACCGCGACGAAAAGGTCCTAAAACAAGTATCACAAGTGTATGTAAGCACCGAGTTTCCCGTAATAAACTGATGCTTTCTGGTGACATGCATTGCAAATGTGGAATTTTTTCTGCTCTTGCAAGTGTAGTCACAGCCTTCAATCGGACAGGTCCCATCTTGATTCATCTTGATGCCGTGCTTCTTCAACTGTTTTCTTGGATCTGACTTGTTCATCACGGAACGGGAACGGACGAAGCCATCGTAAAGCTCATTCTTCGTCACGCATTCGGTTAGGGCCAAGGAAGCCATACTTCGGTTAAACGCTAATCTCTTCTTTGTAGTAGTCAGTCAAAGCCAGGTTGGTGTGCCAAAAGGCGGTTGATTTAACAATAGTCGGCGTTTTTATTTCAATTTTTATCCCCTCGCATCTCCAACCAGGCCCATTTTCTTTTTGAGAGCGACTGAGATCTGTGCGATTTTAGCAATATTAAAGTGTTCCAGAAATGAGTGGGAAAAAAAAGAAATGAGTTAGAAAAATAAATACGGTAAAATGCGATAAAAAATATTACATATTATCTACGCACACCCCCACATTCTCTCAAGCATTTATAAACTCGCTGGGGAGTTATTCGTCGCCCACCCACGCTCCCACTGGCTTTGCCAAACAGACTCCCTTTTCATTGCGAGGCCCACAGCGCCAGACGGTTTTTCCTTCGTTTTTGTAGTAGTTGTACCTGTGAGAATTCCCTGCTTTGTCGACAATATAAATCTTGAACTCGTCGTTTCCAATGTAGTCCCAGTCGCAAAGATTTGTAAACAGGATATCATGGTCCAATTTCTTGACTGCTTCCTGAGCAATTTGGGCTTTTTTCTTCTCTTCCTCTTTCTTGTTGAACTCAGAATTCAGCGTTTCCTTCAGTTTCATCGTGTTATACACGAGTTGTGATGCCAGAACCGCATCAGCCTTAGAAGTGAAACGTCCTACAAAACGGCAAGTCCTGTCGCTTTTTCCCTTATTTTTGTGAGCCACTCTCAGCTTCTTCGTCAGATACACCGCCTGCACGATGTACTTGTTGCTAGCGGTAGACTTAGAAACGGTCATGTTATAGGAGAAATGTAAAACGGAACTCTGATAACGCGATTGGTAGCCCCAGTGCTTGTTGTTACGAATCGCTAAATGCTAAACCCGAATTCAATTTTTTTGATCGCTAAATGCTAAACTCTAATTTATTTTTTTTTGAAAAATAAAAAATATGGTTAGTACCTTGCCATTTTGCTGCCATCCTAATTACCTATTTTGTGCTACGATTTTTGGATTTACCAGCCTACGGTCCACCCCCCCGCCAGAAGATTATCCATCGTGTATTCTTCATAACCCCATTTTTTTTTTAGGTCTTTTTTCATTTTTTCTGTTACTTTGATGGGTTTGAGCTCGTCCACTATATATTTATCTATTTTCTCTCTATGTTCCATATAAGGACGATAGTCAATCTGCTTTACCAAATACTGGCTGCCTCTGTCGTACCATTTTCGCACAACCAGTGTATGCGAGTTTCCCATTCGGTCCCAAACAGGAACTTTTGAGTCCGCAACTTTACTCAACGGAACGCATTTCAGCATACGATTGACGTGGTGGCGCGTGCGGTAGTGAGCGTTTTGCTGATGGATATTGGACCCAATCTTCAACCCACATATGCAGGTGATTTTTGGAGGAGGATTCACCATTTTTGCGAGTTCCTCGTAAAACTGCCTATTTTTGTAGCCTTGGGCTGCCTTTTTTAGAATAAGATCCTTCCACTCTTTCATACCTTTATCAAAAGGTTGCGTCCCGGAAGGGGTATCCGGTGCAAGCGAAATAATCTTTCCGTTTTGGTTGTATTTCGCACGGTAAACGATTGAGACCTCAAACGACTCAATAGGCAGTTTAGCGTCCTGAAAGTAGGCCTTGGAGATCTTGTCCTTGGAGAGCTTGGCGATCTTGGTGTAGTCCATCTTGACGCCGTAGATGCCGGTGAACTCCTTGATGATTCGCCACGAACGTGCGTCGAACGTATGGGAGACAGAGGAGGCCATTGCTTGAAAACGCTGGAGAGTATTGAATAGATTGGTGTGCCAAAAGGCGGTTGATTTAGAGATACTCGGTAGTTTGTAATTCAAATTTATAAACAAAGCTCGCACTTTAGTCTAATAGTCGAGTATTAACTCGCATTTTACGAAAAGTGCGAGTTTATGTTAGATGGCAAAACTCGCACTTTAACCCAATAGTTGAGTATTAACTCACACTTTTCGTAAAAGTCGAGTTTTAGGTTTTGGCGCCGAATCTGTGTAATTAAAAATTGAACTGAGATTTGCACCACAATATGGAGGTAGCATTAGCCTTTGGCTACATAACAACATCTACTTCTACTACTCCGTTCACGCTACGACTACTATGTCTACTACTCTGAACCTTAATGTTTTCGCCGAGCAGGCCCTCGCGATGCACGCTAAGATGGGCTGCGAGGTTATGCAGGAACTGGGATTGGTTGATGCACCGACTGAGACTGACTACTACAAGCTTCTTCTTGCCAAGATGTACCAGATGGAACCGGCTATTCCTGAAAAGGAGTGTGTGCCTAATGGTATTCTTGATAATACCATTTGCACTCGCATTAAGGAGGAGGTGGTTGCACAAGATACTGTTAGCAGCAGTATTCCTGTCGCGCAGGCTGCCCCAGTCAAGCTGTCATCTGACTTCATCAAGAAGAATCCGTTGAAGTTCAAGAAGAAGCAAGTGGGAGCCGATGGCACCGAAGAAGAGGTTGAAGTATCCGTTGACTTCCCGTATCTTGCGGCCGTTGACTATTCTGGCACGTGCCAGTCTCTCAAGATTTCTGGTGGTCTCTTGGCGCCGTGCCTGACCCGTCGCCCAAAGGGCCAGAACTTTTGCAAGGCATGCACCAAGCTCGGAAATCCCCACGGCACGATTCAGGACCGCGAAAATGTGTCAATGTTGTGCTACAAGTCGCCCAAAGGTAAGTCAGAGCTGAGTTTCGGTACCTACGTAACAAAGCGCGGCCTGGACATCGACGAGGTGAAGGCCAAGATCTTGGAACTGTATGGCACTGAACTTCCCAACGAGTACTGGTCCGTTGACAAGGTCAAGGCCTCTCGCGTGGTCAAGACTGTCTCCACTTCCAGCGATGATGAAGCCAGTGTGGAGAACGGCTCTGACGCCAAGGTCGTGGCCACTGGGTGGAAAAAGCGCGGACGTCCTAAGAAGTCAGCTGAAGTCGTTTCGGCCGAGGAGCCAGCTAAAGTCGTTTCGGCCGAGGAGCCAGCTGAAGTCGTTTCAGCCGAGGAGCCAGCTAAAGTCGTTTCGGCCGAGGAGCCAGCTGAAGTCGTTTCAGCCGAGGAGCCAGCTAAAGTCGTTTCGGCCGAGGAGCCAGCTAAAGTCG
>Ga0163109_10001226_pt1 | contig 20435 bp, 15 predicted proteins | sample CRUFie1St13metaG_FD_108704 | JGI IMG/M metagenome (GOLD analysis project Ga0163109, IMG submission 108704) | Marine microbial communities from the Costa Rica Dome - CRUD Field 142mm St13 metaG | ecosystem: Environmental > Aquatic > Marine > Oceanic > Photic zone | place: Costa Rica: the Eastern... | reverse complement strand
CCCATTTCGAGCGGCGTGCGGGTACGCCCGGGACGCACGGCAATTTCCGCAGGTACGAAATCGACCTTGGCCTGCAGGAAACCTGCTTCAATCCGCGCCATGTGCAGCGCATGCGAACCAATGGGTTTAATCAGGTAATCACGGCCTTTGTCGAATAACTGGTCCCAGAGCGCTTCGGCTTTACTGGGGTCGATCCAGACTTCATAGCCCAAATCGCCGGTAAACCCAGTACGGCTCACCGTCATCTCAACGCCTTCGAAGTCAAATCGAGCAATGCCAAAGGGCTTAAGCTCGTTTAAGCCTTCACAACCGATCAACGTCAGAATGGTGCAGGACACAGGGCCCTGGATGGCAAGCGCCGCAATGTCATCGGACTCGTTGTTGATCGTCACGTCTAAACCGAGTGCATTCCATTCGAGCCACTCGTCGGCACGCATGTAGGAGCAGAGCCGGTAATCGTTCTCGGCCAAATGGAATATCGTTCCATCGTCCATCAGCTCACCCGCGTCATTACACCAGACGGCATAGCCGACCCGATTAACACCGATCTTACTGACATCACGTGTGACCAAACGATTGAGGAAGGCTTCTGCATCAGGCCCCGAGATGCGGTACTTGTTCATTGGCGACAGGTCCAGCACGCCCGCCGTGCTGCGAATGGCGAAATACTCGAGCTCCACATCGAAGTAGGAATTTGGGGTGGTATACCCCTGCCACGCGCCCCAATCATTGATCTCACAATACTGCTCCACCCGAGAGTGAAACGGTGTGGTCAGCAACATTGTCTTGCGTTCAGCGGCACTCATGACAAGACCCCCTGCTTAAGTATTTCTTCCGCCGCATTTTTTCCAGCGAGGCCCATGAGACTGCCACCCGGATGCGAGCCTGCACCGCAGAGATAGAGCCCTTGGACGCTCCCTGTATACTGCGTCGATCCGGGCCACGGCCGCATCATAAGAGCCTGATCGATCGAGAGCTCCCCATGGTGCCAGCTACCGCCTGTCACACCGTGTGATGCCTCAAAGTCCTCCGGGATACGCACTTCGCTCGCAATTATGAGGTCGCGAATACCCGGAGCATATGTCTCAAGCTGCACGATGAGTGACTCAAGCAGTGCTTCACGGGCGTTTTCCCAACCTGTTTTCAGTTCATAAGGTATGTAATGCACCAACGCCGTCAGGACGTGCTGACCTGCCGGTGCTAACGTCGGGTCCTCGATGCTTGGAATGCTGATGTCGAACACGTGCTGCGAGGTCGGCTCCCCGTATTTGATGGGGTTCAAGCCGGTTTCCATAGCATCCATAGATGGCGCAATGATCAAGCGCTGAGTGTGATCCTCGGCGGAAATGCCGGTAAACGATGGTAGTCCGGACAAGGCCAAGTGCAACTTGCCGGTGCCGGAGCGTGTCCGGTATTGCTCGACACGACGCGCTTGTCCCGCCTCAATATGGCGATAGCCCAGTAGATCTCGGTAGGTCGTTGTGGGGTCAGCACTCGACACCACCGCCGTCGCCTCAACAACGTCACCCGAGCTCAATTCAACGCCGGTAACACGGTCATCGGTCTTGACAATGCGAGTAACAGCCTCTCCCAAGCGAACGTCAACACCCCGTGTTTTTGCTGAACTCAGCAATGCGCCGCCAAGACTCCCCATGCCACCCATCACCTGACTGACGCCGCGATTACCCAGCGCCTCACCGACCATTCGGTGGATGTAGGTAAACACGGTATTGGGAGAACGCGGCCCCATGTTGGTTCCTGTTATGGCATCAAGTGCCACCGCGGCTTTGAGCGAATCGTGCTCAAAGTGCTCATTCATTACGTCGTAGATATTGATCAGCACGAGCCGCATCATGTCTTGCATGTTCTTGCGGCCCATCATCTTTAAGCCGAGCCCTAATGAGAGCAGTGTCATGCGGTCACCCCAATCGGCGTCGACTATTTTGGGCGCGCGGGTCCGATAGAGCTTGAGCATCAGCTTGGCGAAGGCGCGCATTTGCGACCGAAACGCTTTGTAAGCCTTCTTGTCGGATGCGCTGATGCCGGCGCCGCTGAGACTGTCGCCATCGAGGGTTAGGTGATCACCGCTTGCCTGGAGCGCAATCGTTCGCTTGGTCTTACCCAGCCGCAAACCATGCATTTTAAGATTGAGCTCTTTGACAATCTTGTCATCGAGTTGATGCACCCACTGGGCGCAGTCCGAGATGTGAAAGCCATTGGCAAAGGCTTTGGTACTGGCACAGCCGCCCGCTTGGCTGCGAGCATCAACGACCAAAACTTTTTTCCCCGCCTTTGCGAGGTAACTCGAGGTAATGAGCCCGTTGTGCCCCGCCCCGATCACGATGGCATCGTACTTAGTCATCGGCGTAGCTCCCTGGGACGGTATTGGGTCGTTGCAAATCAGAGAGAATCTCGCGTGCCGCATTCGCGCCGGGCGCCGCCATAACACCACCACCCGGGTGCGTGCCAGAGCTGCACATGTACATACCTTTAATGGGCATCCGGTACTGCGCATAGCCCGGGAAGGGCCGATTGAATAGCAACTGATCGAAGGTCAGCTCACCCTGGAAGATATTGCCCTCAGTGAGCCCCACTTCAGCCTCGATCTCGCGCGGCGTTCGCGTCTCAGTATGGAGAATCAGATCGCGGAAATTCGGGCTGTATTTTGAAATTTGATCGATGACCGACTTTTCAAACCCGTCCTTGTCCTCGTCTGTCCACTCGCGGCCATCAACTTTGGGGGGCGCGTACTGAACAAAAACCGACATCATGTGTTTGCCCGGTGGCGCCATGGTGGGATCCGTCAAAGAGGGGATCATCATGTCCAGGTATGGATCTTTAGACCAGGTGCCGGCCTTCCAATCATCGTAGGCACGCTCCATGCGCTCGAGTGAGTCACTGAAATGCAGGTCGCCCGCCATAAGCGGATTCTTCGGATCGAGGCCATCGAACATTGGCAAACCATCCAAGGCAATATTCAGCTTCCCTGAGGAACCTCGAATTTTGAAATTCTTAGCTTTCCGAGCCACGTCTGTGGGAAGGTCCCGCTCGTCTGTTATATCGAGCAGTGTCCGCTTGGGATCGAGATTCGAAACCACGATATCGGCGTGGTATTCATCACCGTTCTTTAGCGCGACGCCCTTAGCACGGCCACCCTTAACAATGATACGATCCACGTTCGCGTCGCAGATGATTTCGCCGCCGAATGACTGAAGCGATTTTGAAAGCGCGTTGGCAATGGCGCCCATGCCACCACGAGCAAAACCCCACGCACCCACATTCCCATCGACATCACCCATGTAGTGATGAAGAAGAACATAGGCCGTGCCCGGCGAGTACACACCGAGCGCTGTGCCAATGATGCCACTGCCCGCGTGCTGCGCCTTGATAACATCCGTCTCAAAGTATTCGTTGAGGTAATCCCCTACCGAGGTCGTCCAGAACTTAATCGTATCCAGCAGCCCTTCTTCGCCCATGTTGATGAAGGGTTTTGCAAAATCCACAAGGTCCTTGAGGTCTCTCAATTTAAGCGATGTGGGATCAGGCGGCGTTTTAAGCAGGAAGGGTCGAATGAGGCGTGTCTGTCGGCTGGTATCGGCCTTGTAACGCTCGTAGGCATTGGCATCACGCTTCGAATGCCGTGAGATCTCACGATACTTGCGCGCATAGTCACTGTAGTTACCGAAGTGATCACCGTTTTGCATGAAGGTGGCACCGCCACCAAAAGGCACGACTTGCAGACCGTGACGAGGTAACTCAAGGTCTCGGGTGATCTCTGGACGAAGCAAGCTAGATACGTAGGAGCAATTGGAGTAGTACCAGCCCTCATAGAGCTCTCGACTCACTGTCGCTCCGCCAATGTGGGGATTCCGCTCTAGCACGGCAACCTTCAGCCCCGCTTTAGCGAGATAAGCTGCGTTGGTCAGCCCGTTATGACCGGCACCGATAACGATGGCGTCGTATTTATTCACGTGTTTCTCCGCCAGATTTTGGGCGAACCAACATTAAAGACTCACCGGCAAACATAAGTTCCTAAGGGTCACTCAATAGACACTGAGAGACAAGCGTTTTGAGCGCAGACAGGCCACAAAAAAATAACCCGGCCGCAGTATGCGCCGGGTCACTTCCAATTTGCTTTGAGTGGACTTCGGTCTGTAATTACGAACTCCAACGTCAATGAACGATGGTCCAGGCCCTAAATAGTAAGCACCTTTTCACCACGAGCCATGCCGGCAACGCCTGATCGCACAACCTCGAGTATTTCTGCTTCACCCAGAGCTGAAAGGAACGAATCGAGTTTGTCGATCGGGCCTGTGAGCTGCACGATATAGGTCGCTGGACCCACATCAATAATTTGGCCGCGGAAGATGTCCGTGGTTCGCTTGACCTCATCACGCTGGGCGCCTTCAGCACGCACCTTTACCAATAACATGTCACGCTCGACATGCGCGCCTTCCGTGAGGTCAACCACCTTAACCACATCAACAATTTTATTAAGATGCTTGGTAATCTGCTCAATCTTTAGGTCATCGCCCGTTGTCGTCAGCGTTAGTCTGGACAGCGTCTGATCCGTCGTTGGTGCGACGTTTAGGCTCTCGATGTTGTAGCCACGTTGCGAGAACAAACCGACAACGCGAGACAATGCTCCAGGCTCGTTTTCCATCAACACGGAAAGTATGCGTCTCATAATCAAGTCCTCTCCGTTTTGCTTAGCCACATATCTTTCATGGCACCGTTAGGGGCTACCTGCATCGGATAAACGTGCTCATGCGGCTCAACGAAAATATCGAGGAACACCAGCTTGTCTTTCATGGCAAACGCCTCACGCATCGCCGGTTCAAGATCCGCCTTGTCTTTTATTTCCATACCCACATGGCCGTAGGCCTCTGCGAGCTTCACAAAATCAGGTAACGAGCTCGCATAGTGGCTCTCCGAGTAGCGGCTGTCGTACTGCATGTCTTGCCACTGTTTCACCATGCCCAAATAGTTATTGCGCAAGTTCACAATTTTCACCGGCACATCGTATTGCGCACAGGTGGAGAGCTCCTGAATATTCATCTGGATGCTGCCCTCACCGGTCACACAGGCGACCTCGGCATCAGGCATTGCCAGTTTGATACCCATGGCCGCAGGTAGACCGAAACCCATGGTTCCCAAGCCACCGGAATTAATCCATCGGCGGGGGTAATCGAACTTGTAATACTGAGCCGCAAACATCTGGTGTTGGCCCACGTCAGAAGTTACGTAGGCCTCGCCGTTGGTCGCCTCGTACAGCGCGGTAATGGCGTCTTGCGGCATGATGAAATCAGACTCACCGTAGCGGCGGCCAAACCACAGTCCATGCGCTGCGCGCCAGTTATCAATCTGACGCCACCAGTCAGCGATTGCCTCCGTATCAGGCATAGTTCGCTCTGAGGAAGCCTGCTGTTGATCAATCTGCGCATCAAGATCTTTCAGCACCGTGGTCACAGGACCCACAATCGGCACGTCAACAGGAATGATCTTAGCGATCGACGCCGGATCGACATCGATATGAATAATTTTTGCGCCAGGACAGAATTTACTCACTGTGTTAGTCACACGGTCATCAAAACGCGCGCCCACGGCAAGAATCACGTCGCTATGATGCATCGCCATATTGGCTTCATAGAAGCCGTGCATGCCCAGCATGCCAAGGAATTGACGGTCAGTGGCTGGATAAGCGCCCAAGCCCATTAGCGTATTGGTAACAGGGTAATTCAGCTTTCGCGCCAGCTGCGTTAGGAGCTCGCTGCCCTCACCCTGAATCACACCACCACCAGCATAGATAACGGGACGCTTCGCATTCAGTAATAGTCGCGCTGCCTTACGTACCTGGCCGGAGTGACCTTTGGTGGATGGTTGATAAGACCGCATTGACACCGATTCGGGATATTCGTAATCGAACTTGTGCTCCGGGTGAGTCAAATCTTTAGGCACGTCGACAACAACGGGACCGGGACGACCTGTTGTAGCAATGTAAAACGCCTTTTTAATGATGCTCGGAATATCTTCAGTCCGCTGCACCATGAAGGAGTGCTTAACGATGGGCCGTGAGATACCGACCATGTCGGTTTCCTGGAACGCGTCCTCACCAATTAAGTGGCTCTGCACCTGACCTGAGATAACTACCATGGGAATGGAGTCCATGTAGGCCGTCGCGATGCCTGTAATAGCATTAGTCGCACCTGGACCCGATGTCACCAACACCACACCCGGCTTGCCGGTCGCGCGCGCATAGCCGTCGGCCGCATGCGTCGCCGCCTGCTCATGGCGCACCAAAATGTGGGGTACTGAATTTGCTTTGAAGATGGAATCGTAGATGTGCAGCGCTGCACCACCCGGATACCCAAAGATGTACTCAACGCCCTCGTCTTCGAGTGCGCGGACGATCATGTCACCGCCTGAAAATTGTTCCATTGTGTCGCTCCCTCCGTGTTAATACCTAACGGTGAGAACGCAATATGAATAGGCTCCTAGCGTGCGCACCGAGGTCTGTCGCACGAACCACTGGCCGGACCGATCCGGAAACCTACCAGAACATCGATCACGAAACCCGTGTTCGGCCGCCCTGCGAGGTAGCGCAGTGTCGAGCCCGAGCGTGAATCACATAACCCTGCGAGACACTGACGGAACCCGCAAACAGCCTAGATAACTATCCCGTTATAGAGGTAGGCCAGAGGATGAGGGTACTCACCAATAACCGTTGCCGTTCGCGTGACGGACCGTAGTTTCTTGATCGACCCCAATGAAGTCAAGAAATGATCGAAAATCGTGATTATTGACGTTCAAAACACCCTAAATCGGCCCAAAAATGGCTCTATATCGCATCTTTCGCCATCTCGCAGCCTTAACTTCAGTTCTTTCGCTATCGTGCTGATGGCACCGCAATTTGCTGTCAGTGAGACGATTTTTTCCTAACAGGCTGCCGGTGGATCCACGACCTTCAGCGGCCGCCCGCCGCTCGACACGACCGATGTAACGATCATAAAACCCTCCAAGCCCACACTCTCACCAGGAGGATCCGAACTAATTGAAGAGTGGCTTTCAGACATCAGGCATACCAAACCACTGCCTAAAGGCGCTCGCCGGGACCTCCCACTCGCTTGCGAGGGTTAGTGAAGACTTTTTGTCGTCGGTGGTTCTGGACCTCTATCGATCATGGCCTCGCTCGCAAACTTCAGCGACGAACCATCAAGCGCCGCGAACACCTTATCTCCCGGACTGAACTCGCCCTCGAGGATGGCTTGGGCCAACGGGTTCTCAACCAGCTGCTGAATAGCTCGCTTTAGCGGTCGAGCCCCATAAACCGGATCGAAACCAACCCGTGACAACTGATCGAATACCGCATCGGAAATCTCGAGCTTCAGTTCGCGCTCTTCCAAACGCTCCGACAAGGCTTGCAACTGAATTTCCGCGATTGAGCGAATCTCTTCAGCACCCAAGGGGTGGAATACCACGGACTCATCGATACGGTTGATGAACTCAGGACGGAAATGATCTGCTACTGCACCCATCACCTCGCGCTTCATATCGTCATAGTCCCCGTCTGCCATATCCTGAATGATGCCCGAACCCAGGTTCGAGGTCATCACAATAACCGTGTTACGAAAATCCACGGTCCGACCTTGCCCGTCCGTCAGTCGACCGTCATCCAATACCTGAAGCAGGATATTGAAGACATCCGAGTGTGCCTTTTCGATTTCGTCCAGGAGCAAAAGCGAATAGGGACGGCGGCGCACTGCCTCAGTGAGATAGCCGCCCTCTTCATAGCCCACGTAACCCGGAGGCGCACCAATTAGCCGCGCAACCGAGTGCTTTTCCATGAACTCCGACATGTCGATACGGATCATCGACTGCTCTGAGTCAAACAAAAACTCGGCGAGCGACTTACACAGCTCTGTCTTACCCACACCTGTTGGGCCAAGGAACAAAAACGATCCATTCGGGCGTTTGGGATCTGAAAGTCCAGCACGCGAGCGGCGCACTGCATTGGAGACCACCTTCACAGCTTCATCCTGCCCTACCACTCGTTCTTTGAGCGACGTCTCCATCCGCAGCAAACGACTACGGTCTTCCTCAAGCATTTTCGAAACGGGGATGCCGGTCCAACGCGATACAACCTCCGCCACTTCATCCTCAGTCACTCTGGATCGCAAGAGTGTCGGCTCAGGTGTATCCGCTCCTTCAGCCGCCTCTAACCGCTTCTCGAGCTCGGGAATCACGCCGTACTGAATTTCGGACATGCGCGCGAGGTCGCCCGCGCGATGCGCCGCTTCCAAGTCGAGTTTAACTTGCTCAAGCTCACTCTTTATCTGAGCAGATCCTTGCACGACAGCCTTTTCAGCTGTCCAAACCTCTTCCAAATCAGCGAACTCCTTTTGAACGGCATCAATCTGCTCGTCGAGGAGCTCAACTTGCTTTATCGCCGCATCAGTAGTGTCTTTCTTGACCGCTTCGCGCTCGATCTTGAGCTGAATGAGCCGACGTTCGAGTCGATCCATCGACTCTGGCTTGGAGTCAATCTCCATGCGAATTCGGCTGGCCGCCTCGTCGATAAGATCGATTGCCTTGTCGGGTAGCTGACGATCAGTGATGTAACGCTGACTTAAGCGCGCAGCGGCGATGATGGCGCTGTCCGTAATAGCCACGGAGTGGTGCACTTCATAGCGCTCCTTGAGGCCACGCAGAATGGCAATCGTGTCTTCCTCGTTGGGCTCATCGACCAAGACACGCTGAAAGCGCCTCTCAAGGGCCGCATCCTTCTCCACATACTGTCGATATTCATTGAGTGTGGTGGCACCCACGCAATGTAGCTCCCCACGCGCAAGCGCAGGTTTGAGCATATTGCCGGCGTCCATCGACCCCTCAGCTTTACCCGCGCCCACCATGGTATGAAGCTCGTCGATGAAGAGAATGACACGGCCATCTTCTTTACCTAGCTCGTTGAGGACCGCTTTGAGACGTTCCTCGAAGTCACCTCGGAACTTGGCACCGGCTAACAGTGAGCCCAGATCAAGCGCCAGTATGCGCTTACCTTTGAGCCCCTCGGGCACTTCGCCATTAACTACGCGTTGAGCCAGCCCCTCAATAATTGCGGTCTTACCTACACCAGGCTCACCAATCAGAACAGGGTTGTTCTTCGTTCGACGCTGCAGCACCTGAATCGTGCGACGAATTTCATCATCGCGACCAATTACGGGGTCGAGTTTGCCTGCTTCAGCTCGTGCCGTGAGATCAACGGTATATTTTTCGAGCGCCTGACGTTGCTCCTCAGCATCAGCTGACTGCACGCCATCGCCGCCGCGAACATCATCAATCACCTTTTTCAGCATCGACTCGCTCAAGCCTGCTTCAGACATTAAAGACGCCAACGGTGAGCTTTTCTCCATCATGGCGAGCAAGACTACATCGCTTGCGATGTAGGCATCCGTGCGCTCTTGAGCCAGTTTGTCGGCTCGATTGAGCAATCGGCCTAACGCTTGTGACCCTTGCACGTCGCCCGTGCTATCGGCCAAGGTAGGCACCCTGCTCAATGTATGCTCAATACCCGATTTTAGGGTCGCCAAATTTGCATCCGCTTTTTGCAGTAACGGGGTAATCGCACCACCCGACTGATTCAAAAACGCGCTCAGTAAGTGAGCGGGCTCGATCATCGAATGATCACGACCCACTGCTAGCGACTGCGCATCACCTAGCGCCTGCTGTAGCGGATTGGTCAGTTTGTCCATTCGCATATCTATCTCCTGTAAAACACCGAATCAGGTGTTTTCACTCTTTCGTTACCAATAGACATGGGATTTGTAAGGGTATTTTTCAAGTCCCCGGCGCATGCACCTCACAGAGACAGGAAAAGATCCTATTTTTTGAGGATTAGCGTGACCATTCGACCCGTTTCGCCGTCACGTCGATACGAGTAAAAGCGCTGCGGATCACTATACGTACACGTGTCTCCACCTGAAACGTGGCTGGGATCAAGACCCAATGCCAGGAGCTGTCGCCCTGCGAGTATGTTGAGGTCAAGAAAATACTTGTTGTCAGTTTCAGGGATGGAATGGACCGCTAGATCCTCTTCAGCGAGATAAAACGCCGCGAGCACATCGCCACCCACCTCAAATGCACTGGGGCCGATAGCGGGACCTAGCCACGCAACAAGACGTCTGGGGTCCACCGGCATCGCCTCAATCGTGCGTCTCAAGACACCTCCCGCAAGACCGCGCCACCCGCAGTGAGCGGCGGCAACACACTGACCATCAACGTCAGCGAGTATTATGGGCAAGCAATCGGCCGTCATAACGGCGCAGGCAAACCCCGGCACATCGCTCCAAACCGCATCTGCCTCCACACCTTTCGAATACTCGGACGGCGCATGAATCACGCGAGTGCCGTGGACCTGATTCAACCAGGTAATCGTGCTTCCCGGTGGGAGTTGCTCACAAAGCATCTGCCGGTTCGCTTGCACGATCTCATCGCTGTCGCCCACTTGACCGCCCACGTTGAAACCTGCAACGCTCCCAGTGCTGGCACCTCCTGCGCGGGTGGTACTGATCACCTGAATACCGCGAGCGCCAATATCGGGTCGCAGCCAGTCATTGAAAGCATCAGCTGCCAAACCGATCCTCACTCTCGAGCACCTCTAACAGATTGACAAGATCATCGGGAAGATCAGTCTCAAACTCCATCCAGTCCCTACTTGCTGGATGCTCGAATTCGAGTGCTTGGGCATGAAGTGCCTGACGAGGGAAACCGCGTAATGTCGACATCAGAAGGTCCGATGCACCAGCGGGGACTCGTTGGCGACCGCCGTAAACAGGGTCGCCAATCAATGGCCATTTCCGGTGCGCCATATGAACCCGTATCTGATGCGTTCGCCCCGTCTCTAAATTAACCTGTAGCTGAGTGTAGTGCTTAAAGCGCTGCGCAATGCGGTAGTGCGTCACCGCTGGCTTGCCATCGGCTACCACCGCCATTTTGGTCCTGGCCATGGGATGACGGTCAATTGGCGCATCGATTTTCCCACCCCCTATGAGTGTGCCAGTGCAGACCGCGCAGTAAGTGCGGGATACGGTTCGCTCCGACAATTGCGCTACCAGCGACTTGTGAGCCAGTGCCGAGCGAGCCACAAACATGATGCCCGAAGTCTCTTTGTCGAGCCGGTGAACGATGCCACCTCGGGGTAATGCGTCGAGCTCGGGCGAGTGTGCCAGCAGCGCGTTGACGAGAGTGCCATCGGCGTGACCTGCGGCCGGATGGACAACAACGCCAGCGGGCTTATTCACCACCAGGATATGCTCATCCTCAAAAATAATATCAAGCGGCAAACTCTGTGGCTGCCAATCGATGACCGGCTCATCCGTCACCATGAGCGTCACCAGTGCACTAGCCGTCGCCTTATCCCGCGGCTTTACCGTTCGACCATCAACCGTCAATCGTCCCTCTTTAATCCAGGTCGCCAGGCGATTTCTGGAGTAATCGGGGAACAACTCAGCTGCAACCTGGTCCAAACGCATGCCATGGCACTGGATAGGGACGCGCGCCTCCAGGCAATCTTCTTTAGGTGCGTCAGTGGCCATGTCGACAACCAAATTGAATGAGAGGTGTGATCAAAGTGAAACCGCAGGTTAGAATATCGGATTATGATGCTATCAGATGGAAGCACCCGCAGTGACAAAGCCCGTATTTTTTCAATTGAAGTGGAGCATACTGCTCCTGGTTGTCAGTCTCGGTTTGTCCGGGTGTTCGCTGTTTGACGATGACGACGAGCTCCAAGTTGACGCCAACTCTGGTGAGCAGCAAATGTATCGTCAGGCGCAGCGTTACATTGATAGCTCGAACTTCGATCTGGCGATCAGGGCCTTGCAGCAACTCGAGAGCCGCTATCCCTTTGGGAAATACGCTGAACAGGCGCAACTCGAGCTAATTTATGCGCACCACGGCGCTTTCCAGAATGAAGCCGCCATCGAAGCCGCTGACCGGTTTATCCGACTGCACCCGCAACACCCTAGTGTCGATTACGCGTTTTACATGAAGGGCGTTGCAGCCTATGACCTCAATAAGGGGTTTTTCTCCTCTCTAGTGCCGACGGATGATTCAAAACGAGATGTTTCCGGGGTTCGAGAGGCGTTTGGCGAATTTTCCACCTTGCTCAACCGCTACCCCAACAGTCGTTACGCGCAAGACGCGCGAGCCCGTATGGTCTACATCCGCAACATGCTGGCGCGACATGAAATCCATGTCGCCAACTACTACTTCAAACGCGGCGCTTACATGGCAGCCCTGAAGCGCGGTCAAAATGTTGTGGAGACCATGCAGGAAACAACGGCAGTCGCAGACGGCCTAGCGGTCATGGCGCAGGCTTACATTCTGCTGGAAATGAATGATCTCGCTGAAGACACTATACGGGTACTGTGCGTTAACTACCCCGCACACCCCAACCTCGATGGCGACTGCAACTTTGATGGTGGCTACGACATCGATGGCCTGGAGCGCTCTTGGTTAAACCAAGCGTCGTTTGGTCTGCTCGACCCACCCGAAGCGCCACAGTTCGATTACCGTCCAGGCTTCGAATCTTAACAGGCGTAGGGGCTTTATGAGCTTCATCGCCTGGGTCAGGCCTAGCTTTTCCGCCAAGCCCACGAGATGGGGTAACGCCGATCTCGACCAAATCCGCGTGTTGTGATGCGAACGCCAACCGGTGCCTGACGACGCTTGTACTCATTTAGGTCGATCAATCGAATGACGCGTTTTACATCGGACTCCGCAAACCCCGCAGCGACAATTTGCTCGGAGCTTTGGTCTTCTTCCACGTATCGCTCAATGATCTCGTCGAGCTCCTCGTAGGGCGGCAGGTTATCCTGATCTGTCTGATCGGGAGCCAATTCAGCCGAGGGTGGGCGATCAATAACACGCTGGGGAATGCAGTGACCCAAGGTGTTACGGTAGCGAGCTAGCGCATACACCAGAAGCTTCGGACAATCCTTGAGTGCGTCGAAACCACCGGCCATGTCGCCGTAAAGGGTGGAGTAACCCACGGCTAGCTCACTCTTGTTCCCCGTCGTTAACACCAGGCGGTGTTTTTTATTAGAAATCGACATCAAAAGAACCCCCCGGCACCGTGCCTGAAGATTCTCTTCGGTGGTGTCGACCGACAGTCCATCAAACTGATCGGTGAGCCCCTCCATAAAGGCCTCGAAAATGGGCTCAATGGAGATGACATCGTACTCAACCCCCATAATGGATGCCTGCTCCCCCGCATCCTCGACACTCATATCCGCCGTGTATTTAAAGGGCATCATCACAGCCTGTACGCGGTCCGCGCCCAACGCATCAACGGCTACCGCTAATGTCACCGCCGAATCGATGCCGCCCGACAGCCCCAATACAACGCCAGGAAATCCGTTCTTCTCGACGTAATCACGAACGCCAAGCACTAATGCCTGCCAAACGGCAGCGACGTCAGACAGTGCCGTTGCAGCGACTCCTTGCACGATTTCAACACCACGGACCGTGCGCTCCACCGAAAGATCAAAACATCCCTCCTCGAAATCCGGTGCAACCACTGCCAGATCGCCGTCGGCGTTTACCGCGAATGAACCACCATCGAATACCAGCTCGTCCTGACCGCCCACCTGATTCACATAAATCATCGGAATAGACTGCTCGGTCGCTCTGTCGGCTAATACTTGCCAGCGCTCTTTATGCTTGCCGCGATGGAATGGGCTCGCATTGAGGTTGATCAATAGCTCGGCACCCACGCGTCTCGCCGCATCTGCAGGCTCTTTGTGCCAGATATCCTCACAAATCGTGATGCCGACTTTCATACCCGCCACATCAACAACACAGGGGGTATCGCCCTCACTGAAATAGCGCTTCTCATCGAAAACTTGGTAGTTGGGCAGCCGCTGCTTGGAGTACTCGGCAACCATCTGACCGCCATGCAAAACACCGGCCGCGTTGTACAGTCTGCCGTCGCATCGCCTCGGGTATCCGACAACCACGTAAAGGTGAGTGGGGAGCACGCTTGCAAGTCGGGTCAGCGCATCTTCGATCTGCGCCTGCAAGCTGTCGCGCATCAGAAGGTCTTCAGGGGGATAACCGGTCAGTGTCAGCTCAGGAAACACGACAAGGGTGTCCTGACCTACGGTGTCAGACTCGCGCGACACCTGAATTACTTTCTCAGTATTACCCTTGATGTCACCAACAAAGGTATTGAGCTGCCCCATGACAACTTTCATGCACATACTCTCCTAACTAAGAGTCTCTTGCTCGATGATTAGTGACTGATATAGTGCATTCATCAGCCGCAAATCTGTGTACAAACGATGTCTGAAGACACGTCCATGAGCGCTAAGGATAACATTGACCGCGCACAGGTCTTTGCTGTTTACAACCTTTACCGGCTCGTCATTGGCTCGGTTCTCTTTGCCTTAACGCTTTCCCCGACAGAATCTGCACTGGTGGCAGATGAAATACCCGTGCAAATGCTAGTGGCGGGCATCCTGATCGTTACCAGCCTTATTATCGCGAGCTTGGGTCCGCGTTCCAAGCTCACCTCAGACAGCGGCATTTTTGGTGCATCATGAAAGGACAGTGCGAGCCCAAGAATTAAAGGCTCGTTAAAAGGTATGGAAGTGAGCATCCAAAACGTTCTAAAGAATATGTGGCAAGACTATTTGGTATTGAACCCTGAAGCCCAACGGGTCGTTGATACGTTACTTGCTGAAGGGGAGAGCATTGTTAACGATCATATTGCGCTCAGAACGTTTAATGTCGGGGTGGTCGCTCTGGATGAGTGTGCGAAGTCCTTTCTTTCGATGGGTTACGAAGAAAAGAAATCGTATTTTTTTGAGACTAAAAAGCTTCGTGCTAAACACTATGAACACAAGGCGGACCCAAGCATCCCTAAAATCTTTATCAGTGAATTATTGGTCGACGAGTTCTCTACTGAGTTTCAAGATATTGTGAACTCGCTTGTCTCTCATATCTCTGCAGATCAAGTCCAACGAACGAATTTCTTTTTCTCGGGCCGCCCCTGGAATGTGAGCTTGTCGCAACACGAAACATTGCTAAAAGAGAGTGACTACGGTGCTTGGATGGCAGCTATCGGATATCGCCCTAATCACTTCACTGTCGCTATTAACAAGCTAAAAAAGTACTCGGACATCCACACGCTGAATGACTTTTTAAAATCCAAGGGTTTTAAACTGAATTCGAGCGGCGGAGAGGTTAAAGGGACCCCACACGTTTTTCTGGAGCAGTCTTCTACCCTCGCCAACAGAGTAGAGGTTGAATTTACTGACGGTAAGAAGGAAATTCCAAGTTGCTACTTCGAGTTCGCCAAACGCTATCCATTAGCTTCGGGTGAGCTGTACCAAGGCTTTATTGCCAAATCTGCTGACAAAATTTTTGAATCGACAAATACCGGCCACGCGTCTCACTAACCGGGCGTGAAGGTCTAGCGATCGTACTACCGGACAAACTGAGGCTGCGGCCTTAATTCACTTCCACTGTTGGAATGCGGAGCTCTTTGGGCAGTGAGAACGTAATGTTCTCCGGTCGTCCGTCCAAGGATTCGACATTCGCATGCCCCTGACTTTGCAGCCACTGAACCACGCCCTCGACCAAATGCTCGGGCGCCGATGCCCCGGCGGTAACGCCAACGGTATCGCCTTCATCCACCCAACTGGGATCGATCATGTCAGCCGAGTCGATCAGGTATGCACTGGAACCACAGCGCTCCGCCAATTCTTTAAGGCGGTTGGAATTTGAGCTGTTGGGAGAACCGACAACAAGGACAACATTCGCTTTTTCAGCCAGAGTTCTAACTGCATCCTGACGATTTTGAGTCGCATAGCAGATATCGTCTTTACGAGGACCCTGGATATTAGGGAAACGCTCGCGCAAGGCTTCAATCACCTTCGCCGTATCGTCGACGGACAACGTCGTCTGCGTCACATACGCGAGATTATCTGGATCCCGAACCTCCAGAGAAGCGGCCTGCTCCTCGTCTTCTACCAGATACATCACACCACCGTTGGACCTGTCGTACTGGCCCATCGTGCCCTCTACCTCGGGGTGTCCATCGTGACCAATCAGAATGCATTCGCGCCCCGATCGACTAAACGCCGTTACCTCAACGTGTACCTTGGTCACTAGTGGGCAAGTCGCATCAAAGACCTGAAGACCGCGATCGGCCGCTTCATCCTTAACCGCCTTCGAGACGCCGTGGGCACTGAAAATAACAATCGCATCATCGGGAACTTCATGAAGCTCCTCGACGAAGACAGCACCTCGGTCTCTGAGGTCATCCACCACCGTTTTGTTATGAACAACTTCATGGCGAACGTAAACAGGACGTCCGAAAACTTCGAGTGCGCGGTTGACGATATCGATCGCGCGATCAACACCGGCACAAAACCCGCGCGGGTTGGCAAGCATCACTGTCATCAGTGCAACTCCGCTGGTTCCACGCGGTCGATTTTCACCTCAAACCTGAGGGTGCGTCCCGCGAGTGGGTGGTTGAAGTTAACACGGACTGTGTCCTCATCAAAAGCATCAACCACGCCAGGTAACTCTCCCCCAGCCGCATCGGCAAACGAGAACACCATTCCAATCGCTAATTCAGCATCATTACTAAAGGTATGTCTCGGAATATCTTGAAAGTTCGCTTCTTGTGGTTCACCAAATCCGTCTTCAGGCGAAATGGTGAAAGCTGCCTCATCGCCAGCCTTTAGACCTAGCAGGCAAGTCTCAAAGCCGGGAAGTAGTGAACCATCACCCATGACAAAGCTGACCGGCGCGCGATCGAAATTTGTATCAACCACCTCGCCCGTCTCGAGCGTAATAGAAAAGTTGAGGCTGACTTTTGTATTCGGCGTGATGTTGAGCTCGTTACTCATGCAGACTTCCCTGACTCGCTGGAAAAGCTATCCCAAAGCAGCAAGATTGCTCCGCAGAAAATGGCCGAGTCAGCAATATTAAACGCTGGCCAATACCAGTTTTGGTAGTGCCAGGAGATGAAATCAATCACGTAACCCAAGGTCACTCGATCGATAAGGTTGCCAAGACCCCCACCCAATATGAGACCCAGCGAAAAGCCCAATATCCGTTGCTGAGGCTCCAGACGAGCCAGCCATACAGCCACAAACACACTGACCAGCATTGCCACTGCCGCTAAAAACCAACGCTGCCAGCCACCGGCACTTGCCAAAAAACTGAAGGCCGCGCCGGTGTTATGAGCAAGCATCAAATCAAACCAGGAGGTAATTTCGATAGGAACCCGATAGACCAGCTCATTGCTGGCCCACATTTTCGTGTATTGATCTAGGACGATCACCAACAACGCCAGAATGAAACCCACCCAAGGGTTACCTAGCGCTCTGAAGGCCATGGATACTACCGGGGCCGAGTTGTTATCAGGCATAGTGCCTGACCTCACCCTCACCTACGACGTTCGTTACGCATCGACCGCACAATGTGGGATGTTCCTCAAACGAGCCGATATCGTCGCGACGATGCCAGCATCGCTCGCATTTCTCTGCGTCACTGGCGCTTACCAACACTTTCAGACCCTCGACTTCACCCACCAGAGCTCCGGCAGGCGCGTCCGTGATATCAGCAAGCTCAGCGCCCGACGTAATCAGCACAAAACGAAGTTCATCGCCCAGCGTCTCCAGCATCTGACGTAGCTCGGGTGTAGCGTACAAGACAACATTTGCGTCTAGTGAACCGCGAATATTTCCCTGGGCGCGCTCGGCTTCCATGGCTTTGTTTACGTCTTGTCGCACCGCCAGGCAGCAAGACCAGAAGGCGCCTCCCAAACCATCGGAAGCGTCGGGAGCAGGCAACTCGTACCACTCGGACAGGAACACAGACGCCGCATGCTCACCCGGAAGGTTCTCCCAGATTTCCTCAGCGGTGAAACTCAAGATGGGAGCGATCCAGCGGCTTAATGCCTCCGCCATATGGTAGAGCGCTGTTTGACAGGAACGGCGCGCTATTGAATTAGTTTGCGTGGTGTACTGCCGATCTTTGATGACATCGAGATAAAAACCGCCTAGTTCGCCGCTACAGAAGTTATGTACCTTGTGATAGACATGATGGAACTGGTAGGTCTCATACGCCTCAACCAACTCCGACTGAAGTTCCTGCGCTTTGGACACAATCCAACGATCTAAAGGAAGCATATCGTCACCCGACACGGCATCTCGTGCAGGCTCGAAACCAGCAAGATTAGCCAATAAGAATCGCGCGGTATTGCGGATCCGCCGGTAAGTATCGGACGTTCGCTTAAAGATTTCATCACTGGCAGCTATTTCATTTCGGTAATCGGCAGACGCAACCCACAGGCGCAAAATATCCGCGCCCATATCATTCATCGCCTTTTTCGCAGGGATGATATTGCCAATCGACTTGGACATCTTTCGGCCATCGCCATCGACGGTGAAGCCATGGGTTAAAACCTGTCGATAGGGAGACTCATCGTAAGCACCGATACCCGTCAACAAGGAAGACTGGAACCAACCACGATGCTGATCGGACCCCTCAAGGTAAAGGTCAGCAGGAGCTGAAAGACCATCTCGCTCGCGTAATACGCAGGCATGGGTCACACCGGAGTCAAACCAGACATCCAGCGTATCGGTCACCTTTTCGTACGCATCGGCTTCATCACCCAGGATGTCAGCAACATTTAGGTCAAACCAGGCATCGATGCCCTTTTTCTCGATACGCAGAGCTACCTGCTCGATAAGGTCAACCGAATTAGGGTGCAATGACCCATCAAGCTTGTTCACAAACAGTGTGATGGGAGCTCCCCAGGTTCGCTGACGAGAGATACACCAGTCCGGACGGCTCTCGAGCATGGCATCAATGCGCGCACGCCCCCAATCTGGCACCCAGGAAACGGCATCAACGGCCGTCTGAGCCTGAGTCAACAAGCCTTGCTTATCCATCGAAACAAACCACTGTGGCGTGGCCCGATAAATAATCGGCGTCTTATGGCGCCAGCAATGTGGGTAGGAGTGGGTGAAGGGTCGATGACACAGTAACCGGTTGCGCGCCGCCAATTCCTCGATGATCTCGTCGTTCGCTTTGAAGATATGCTTGCCTTCGAACACGGGCGTCCCTTCCACATAGACGCCATTGCCACCAACAGGGTTGTAAACCTCTAGGGAGTAGGACTTACCGATCTGGAAATCTTCCAGACCGTGTGCAGGCGCTGTGTGAACACAGCCTGTTCCAGCATCAGTGGTCACGTGATCACCGAGCATTAGCGGCACTGACTCATCAGCAAAGGGTGGGACTACGCGGACACGATCAAGTACCGAGCCTTTAACGCGAGCAAAGATCTCAGGCGAATCAACCCCAAAGCGGTCAGCACACTCTTTGAACAATGCCTCTGCGACCAAGACGGCTCTCTCTCCAACACGCATAAGTACATAATCTAAATCTGCGGCCACACTGACGCCGCGGTTCGCAGCCAATGTCCACGGTGTCGTCGTCCAAATGGCGACACATAATTCGCCCACACCACTCACGCCTATGAGCGCCTCTGCGGTCTGCTGGTCAGCAAACGGGAAGGCCACATCTATGGCGGACGATACCTTGTCCTGGTATTCCACCTCGGCCTCTGCAAGGGCTGAGCCACAATCCAAACACCAGTGCACAGGTTTGAATCCCTGTTGGAGGTGGCCGTTATCGATAATCTTGCCAAGGGTCCGAACAATATTCGCCTCGAACGCGAAATTCATGGTCAGGTAAGGGTCATCCCAGTCACCGACAACGCCCATGCGTTTGAAGTCCTCGCACTGGTTATTCACTTGTTTTGCCGCATATTCCCGACATTTCTGCCGAAACTCGCTGGCGCTCACCTTGTGTCCGGGCTTTCCAACCTTTTTCTCGACGTTTAGCTCAATCGGGAGCCCATGACAGTCCCAACCGGGGACGTAAGGCGAATCGAACCCTGAGAGCGTTTTTGACTTAATGATGATGTCTTTGAGGATTTTATTAACCGCGTGGCCAACGTGTAGCTCACCATTCGCGTAGGGAGGGCCATCATGCAGGATGAAGGTAGGCTTACCCTTGCCCGCCTTACGCATCTTTTGGTAAAGGCCCATCTCCTCCCACTGCTTGAGCCGCTGAGGCTCTCGCTGGGTGAGATTCGCTTTCATCGGAAAACCTGTCTCGGGCAGGTTCAAGGTGTTCTTATAATCGCTCATCGTACGTCTGAGTTCTCACACTACTAGGCTGGATTTGCTACGTGCCAGTCGCGCGCTGATGCTTGATCGCACGCGATTGCTGCCTTGAGCGAGTCCAACGAATCGAATTTCTTTTCATCTCGGAGCTTGGTCATAAACTCCACTTCCAAGCGCTCGCCATAAATATCCCGGGTGAAGTCGAACAAGTGCACCTCGAGATTT
>Ga0163109_10001225_pt1 | contig 20437 bp, 18 predicted proteins | sample CRUFie1St13metaG_FD_108704 | JGI IMG/M metagenome (GOLD analysis project Ga0163109, IMG submission 108704) | Marine microbial communities from the Costa Rica Dome - CRUD Field 142mm St13 metaG | ecosystem: Environmental > Aquatic > Marine > Oceanic > Photic zone | place: Costa Rica: the Eastern... | reverse complement strand
TACCTCATTAATCCCGGTTCTTTCAGTTCTATGGTGATCAAATTCAAAAAAGTTTACCATTAATAGCTACCTCTAAATGCACTACCATTAACATATGGTTTATAACTGACTTTACTTTTATAGCCATATTTTGAAATAGTTTGTATTATCTGCATTTCTAATTTTTTATTGTGAGTAACTTTTGAAATAATTTCCTTGTCTACTTCTAAAGTGATACCATCTGATGTAACTCTGCAACGAATGTTACCTAACGCTGTTCTTTCTGTTTTTCTGATCAAAGTTTCAACTGAATCGATCATATTGTGTAAATCATGAGTTATTTCAATACCTGTTTGAATTCTACTGGATAAGCAAGGACTGGAGTGAAGTTTTGCGTAAAAACTTAATTTCAATTCTTTTGCTAATTCACGAACCATTTCTTTTTTAAGTCCAAGCTCAACAAATGGATGCCTGGCCCTAAATTCACCAGCAGCTTTTAATCCAGGCCGATATTCTTTTAAATCATCTAAATTAGTGCCTGAAATTATTTGTGATGATGTAATTTTACTAATTAAAGAATAAAGATTTTTCTTACAATAGAAACATCTATTAACAGGGTTTTTTCTGTAGTCATCAATATCAATTTCATTCAAGTTAAACTCTTTATAATTCCAGTTATACCTAGTAACTGTTGATTGCAGATTTTTTGTCAATTTAGATGGTACAGCAGATGATATGCCATGATATACAGTAAAATTATTTTTACCAAAAGATAAATCAAAAAGCCGTGCTAAAGTAACGCTGTCTAAACCTCCACTGACAGCAATTGCAAAGGAAGCATCCTTAGAAAATATTTTTTTTAAATTTTGAATCCAATTTTTTTTCATAAAAACTGCAAACGCTTATTATTTGATTTTACTTCTTAAGCTGTCTCTCTCTTGTTGATTAGATGTTATTTTTTTTAAATCATCCGATTCTATTTTTATTCTTTTCCCAATGCTTTTTTTTATTCTTAATTTTTTATCATCAATATTTATTTTGTTTATTTTTCTAGGGAGAATTAATCTTTTTGTGATCTCATATCTAATGCCTAGTGTGTTAAATTGATTAAAGCACTCTTCAATTATTTGTTGCTGCTCATCTAACTTGCATAAAATTCTTAGAGAAGTGGCTATTCTCTGTTTTTTTGAATATACAGGGTACTGAACTATATCTAAAACACTTTCAAAATTGAAAATCTTTTCTATACCAATTGATATGTCTTCAGAGGTTTGGTCATCTAATTCAAAAGTCAAAACAATAACTTGATCATTAATCATATTTTTTTCAGAAATATTTTTTTTATATGCGTTTAAGCGCAAAAAATTGCTGTATTCATTTTTTTTTCTAGAACCTAACCCATATCCGATCGATATTAAAGTTGTTGGCTTAAAAGATGTTTTTAAATGGTCATTTAAATATCTTATAATCGCTGCCCCAGTAGGTGTAACACGTTCACCTTCAAAACCATCATCATAAAACTCAAATCTTTCCTTTAAAATTTCACATGCTGCGGGAACAGGAATTGGAAGTAAACCGTGTCTAGTTAGAACAGTGCCATTTCCAAGTGGTACTTTACCAATGATCCAGTTCGAATTTAACTTATCTATTAAAAAAGCGCTTGATAAGATATCAATCAGCGAATCCCATTCACCAACCTCATGAAATTTAATAGAATTAATTCGTTTTCCATGCACCTTTGCTTCAGCAACGGCAATTAATTTATAAATTTCTTGTGCAATATCTCTAACATTTTCGTCAGATATTTTTTTAGTAATCCAATTTTTTATTTCTAAATAGCTCTTATGAGTATGATGTTCATCTAGGTTAAGATCAAAAGTCTTGCCTTTAATGCCATTTCTTTTTTGGTTTTTTATTTTAAGTGGTATCTCTTTTTTGAAAGTTTTGCGTAAAAAATTTTTTAACTGAGATTCTAAATTAGGAAAGGCATCAATTACAGCAGCAATAAACATATCTCCAGCTATTCCACCAATTAAGTCAAGTTTTACAATCACCTTAAATTTAAAATTTCCAAGAATATGGTTTACCTATAACCTCAAAGTTATCATCTGAAGAGGATACAAAACTTAACATATTTTCTGAAATCTCTATATGAATCAATTCTAAAGTGTTTTTTATTCTTACAATTTTTAAATCCTCCAACTTAACTCTATTAACTGTTTTTGCGGCAAGTTTAATAGCCTCTTCAGAGGTATTCATAATTAAAGGAATTGCAGCACCATCTAAGTATGTTGATGTTATAACATTTGCATAAGTTTTTGAGATATCAAGATCTTTATAGGCCTGGTAAGTGATTACATCTGCCATTCCAATTCCAGTAGCATTTCCATGTGTTTCAGGTGTCAATCCTAAAACCACTATCTTTTTAACATCTGGTTTCACGTCCCACTTGACCTCACCAGAATTTCTTCCAGTAATATTTGGATCCATACCAGCACCTGAGATATTCTTTCCAATTTGATCAATAACAAGCACATCAATCTCATCAAAAAGTAACCGTGGCATATAATTTTTTGCAATTTTTTGAAGCTCAATCTCTCTAGAAAAAAGATTTTCAATGTGAACAACTTCAGCTATGGCAGTTTCATCAGCAGCGTTTTCAACTAAACCAACTCCAAAAAGAATATTTTTTTTGCTAATAATCTCTTCGCAAGCTTTAGGTAACAAATCAATGAAAGTATCCATTCCATATGAGTGTAATACTGTGGCACCGGCAATTTTTCCCATGCCGATAGTAAGCATTTTTACAATGCCTGACTCAATGGGCGCTCTAAAATTAGTGTGTGGTTTGATTCTAGAAATTACAACAATTCCATCTGCTTCTGATGCAAATTTGTCGATATAAACAGGCATTCCATCGGATAATTTAGAAAGTTCTACAACTTCCATACTTGATTTAATCGGGCATCCCATTGAATCTTCAGTAATTCCATAGTCGGCTAATACTTTAATCTGACCTTCAGCTGTAGCTCCGCCATGTGAACCCATTGCTGGAAAAATAAACGGTTTTGCTTTACAGCCTAGTAAGAGATCAACTACAGCTTTAGTTGCTTCTGAAATATTTGCTATTCCTCGGGAACCACAGCCTATGGCAATTTTCATTCCTGGTTTTATTCTCGAACTTGTTTTTTTATTTTCAAAATCTTTAGAAATCTCATCATAAACGTTACTTAATTTTGGCAAATTAAATTTTTGCCTTACTTTGACCATATTTGGGAGCTGAAAGTCAAGGCCGCCTGAAATATTTACTTTTATTTTTTCTTCAATCATATTATTAATTTCTAGATTTCATTGTTTACTATATTAGTATAGAAAATTATTTTGATTTTAAAATTATTTTAAGGGTTATCTTTTTTATTAAAAATAGATTCTAAAACCGTATCAGAAACTTTGGCTTTAAACAATCTATCTTTAACAGCTATCCATTCTGAATTATCTGGCACAGCCTCTACAACAATTAAATCACAACCTGATTTATCCAGACGAGCAAGGAAATTATACATATTAGCGCCATATTCTCTGGGTTTATGTGGTGCTATTTGCCAAACGGTAGCATAACTATGTATCGGTCTGGAAATTCTAGATAGAACTGCAATTTTTTTCTGTTTTGCTTTAACAATAAATCTATTGATATCATCCCTAAGAAGAATGGTCAGTGGAGTTAATGGCGAGTAATGAAAAGAGACCCCTCCGGGATGTCGAATATCACTATTTATCTTTTTATATACATTTTTTGGTTTTCCTATAACTGATTCAACTTGTTGAAGAGTTATATTACCCTCTCTCAATATTGAATAAGAGTTGTGAGTTGAAAAATCTATTATTGTAGATTCAATGCCAACCTCACAATCTCCTCCATCAACAACTAAATCAACAGCATCTTTTAAGCCTTCAGGAATGTCAGATACTCTAGTAGAGGATAATCTTGAATAATAATTTGCGGAAGGGCCTACAATGGCAGAACCTAACTTATTAATAATATTTAGTGTTACAGGATGATTTGGCATTCTAATACCAACTGTTTCCTGCCCACCAGTAACAATGCTCTTAACAATCTTGTTTTTTTTTAATATCAAAGTCAAAGGTCCAGGCCAAAATTTATCAGCCAAAGTTAACGCATCTTTAGGAATATCAACAGCATATTTTTCTAATAAACTCTTTGAACCAATATGAAGTATTAAAGGATGGCTCGGTGGACGGTTTTTTATCTTAAAAATTTTATTTATTGCTTCTTCATTATCAAATTTACAGCCGATTCCATATACAGTTTCGGTCGGAAAAATTATTAAGCCGCCATCTAAAAGAGTATTTTGATAATTTTTGTTCATCATTTAACTTTTGATTAATAAATCATGTATTTTTTGATAACTATTAATTACAATTTTTGATAAATTTGGATCGATTTCGGGCAAATCTTCCTTATCGCTCCATTTAATTGATATCAACCAATCTCTTATTAATTGTTTATCAAAGTGATTTTTTTTCTGGCCATCTAACCAAAATCGCGATGAATCTGGGGTAAAAAGTTCATCAATTATTATTAAATTTGAATCATTTAAAGCAAATTCAAATTTTGTATCAGCAATAATAACTCCTTTTTTTTTTGCATATTCGGAGGCTTGAGTGAAAATTTTAATTGATAATTCACTAATCATTTTTTTTAGTTTTTCACCAAATATAACAGCTAATGATTCATCAGAAATGTTAATGTCTTTTTCACCTGGTTCCGCTTTGGTTGATGGTGTAAAAATAGGTTTTGGTAGTTTTTGATTTTTTTTTAAGTTTTTTTCATAAACTTTCCCGTTTATTTTACCTGATTGTTTATAGCTTTTCCAAGCACTCCCGCTCAAGTACCCTCTAACAATTGATTCTAGTTGAAGTGGTTTGTATTTTTTTGCTATGAAACTCCTTTCTTTTACCTTCAAATAATCTGATTTAGTTAAATACCTTTTAGGACTTTCATCTACGTAGTGTGTACTATAACTATTAAAAAATCTAAACCAAAAAGATGAAATTTTTGTAAGAAAAATTCCCTTATTTGCAATCCCATTTGGGAAAACTTTGTCAAACGCAGATACACGATCAGTTTGAACAATTAAAATTCTATTCTGATCAATTTCATATAGATCTCTTACTTTTCCCCTTTTAATTAACTTAAGAGAATCTAAATCGCTTTCAATTAAAGCTCTATCAATATTCATAATTTAAGATTTTTTTTAATGATTTTATTTTTTCGAGCACATCTTCATGATTTTGACCGATAACGTTAATGTGGCCCATTTTCCTATTTTCGCGTGAAGATAATTTTCCATATAAATATTTTTTTATCCCAGCAATACCTAATAATTTACCCCAATTTTTTTCAACACTTAAATAATGTTGGCCTAAAATATTTAACATTCCTGCATTACAAAAGCTAAAGTTTTTCTTTGACACACCTACTAAATTAAATAGTTGAAAATCAAATTGAGAGTAAAAAGAAGAGTCTAGAGTATGGTGTCCGCTGTTGTGTGGACGAGGTGCCATTTCGTTTGCAATTATCTTCTCTTCATTTGTAATAAAAAATTCTACACATAAAACACCAGAGTAATTTAATTTCTTTGTTATCTTTTTTGTTAACTCTATCAGCTTAGTATAAATTTTATTTTCACTAACTTGTAAAGAATAAGTTTCACAAAGGATGCCATTTCTATGGAAATTTAAATTTAAAGAAACAAGGTTCACAATTCCATCGCTTACAGAAACGATAACAGATACCTCTTGATCTAAATCATCGACATATTTTTCAACTATATAATTGTCAAGGTCTATCTTTTCTAAAACTTGATTATATTCATTATAGGAGTTACACCTAATCTGCCCTTTCCCATCATAACCTTGGGATTTAGTTTTTAAAATTAATGGTTTGAAGTTGGTTTCATTAAAACCTTTAGTTTCATTGATTAATGTGGTTTCAATTCCAAGGTTTTCAAAAAATTTTTTTTCCAAAAGTCGATTTTGACAAATTTTTAATGCTTTTAAATCTGGGACACACTTGACATTTTGATTTTCAATTAATTCTATTGTTTCTAAAGGAACATTTTCAAATTCTAATGTTACCCTATCGGAATTATTAATTAATCGGTTAACTCCTTTTTCATCGGTAAAATCTGTTGTAATGTGTAAATCTGAATACTTTGAAGCTGGACAACTTTTGTTAGGATCAAGAAGGTTTATTTTATATCCCATACTTTTTGCTGCAATGCAAAAATACATTCCAAGTTGGCCACCTCCTAACAGACCAAGTCGTTTATTGGATATTTTCATTTCTATGTGGTTTTCATTCTAAGAACAGAATTAGATAAGTCCTCTCGATATTTAGTTAAACTTTTTTTTAAAGTAGCGTCGTTTAAAGCAAGAATTGAAATTGCTTTTAATGCGGCATTTATTGCACCACTTTTACCAACAGCAAAAGTAGAAACAGGAATACCTTTAGGCATTTGGACTATAGATAGAAGTGAATCAAGTCCAGAATTAAAAGAAGTAGGAATTGGTACTCCTAAAACCGGAAGAATCGTAATAGATGCCACCATTCCAGGAAGGTGCGCCGATCCACCAGCTCCCGCAATAATTATTTTCATTTCTTTTTTTTCGGCACTTTTTGCGAAGTCAAACATCATTTGCGGAGTTCTGTGAGCAGATATTATTTTAGTCATAAAATTTACATTGAATTTTTTTAATATCAATGTAGCTTCTTTCATAATAATCCAATCGCTCTTGCTTCCCATAATAACTGCAACTTCTGGATTTACCTTTACTCTTTTTAAAATAGCTGCGCCAGTACTTTGTTTTTTTTTATTGCTCATCATTCTTGCTTTCCTTTCTCTGATGTTCTGGATAAGGAAATTTGATATGCCCATATCGAATGACTAAAGTTGCAAAAGATATTAGCAATATTGCTATAGAAATATAAATAAGCTCTTCCTTTTCAAGGCTTTTCATGTCAATAATTATATACCTTGCAAGCGCAACAATTGAAATGTATAAGGGGAATCTAATCGGTAGTTTACCTGAAGAATAGTATAGGCTAACCATTGCTAAAACCTCAAGATAAAGAAACAATAATAACAGGTCTGCGAGTGTTACAGCCTTGTTAGAAATCATAAACAAAATCTCTTGATATAATGCAAAGACAGTTGCAAGAGAAATAATAATCAACCCAAGATTTTCAAAAACTTCTAGAATAGTAAGAGCATTTTTTGCATTTTTAGATTTAGTAAGCATAAGATTTAATTATATTTTTGTGCGATTTTTTCCAGAGATATACTTTTGATTTTATCTGCATTTCCAGAAGTTCCAAATTCATTAAATCTGTCAACACAAATTTCTTTTGCTGAAGTTCTTGCTTCCTTCAAGTATTTTCTAGGGTCAAATTCACTTGGTTTTTTTGAGAAGTAACGTCTGATAGCGCCTGTCATGGCAAGCCTAATATCTGTATCAATATTAATTTTTCTCACACCATTTTTTATGCCTTCTTGAATTTCACTCACTGGCACTCCATATGTTTCAGGAATATCACCTCCATGGTCTCTAATAATTTTTAGCCACTCTTGTGGAACACTTGATGATCCATGCATCACCAAATGAGTATTTGGAATTTTTTCATTTATCTGTTTGATTCTCTCAATTGAGAGAATATCACCGGTTGGCTTTCTAGAAAATTTATATGCTCCATGGGACGTTCCAATTGCAATTGCTAAGGCATCTACACCAGTCATTTCAACAAATTCTTTAGCTTGAATAGGGTCTGTTAAAAGCATTTCTTTTGATAAAACTCCTTCCGCTCCAGATCCGTCTTCCTTGCCAGCCGACATGGTTTCAAGAGACCCTAGACAACCTAATTCACCTTCCACAGAAACGCCGACTGAATGTGCCATTTTACAAACTAGTTTCGTTGTTTCAACGTTATAATCAAAATCAGCTGGTGTTTTCATATCAGGCATAAGAGAGCCATCCATCATAACACTTGAAAAGCCAGATCTTATTGATCTCTGACATACATCAGGACTCGCCCCGTGATCCTGATGCATAACAATAGGTATATTTGGGTACATTTCAATGGCCGCTAAAATTAAATGTCTTAAGAATGGTTCTCCTGCGTAATCTCTGGCTCCTGCGGAGGCCTGCATAATAACAGGACTATTGGTTTCACTTGCTGCATTCATAATTGAGTGAACTTGCTCTAAGTTATTGACATTAAATGCTGGAACACCGTAATTGTTCTCTGCGGCATGATCAAGTAATTGCCTTAATGAAATTAAAGCCATATCTTCTCCTTAAAATAGTAACCTTGTTTTAAAAATCCTCCAGTGCAGGTAGCTTTTTCCCTGAGATATAATCTAAAAATGCACCTCCTGCAGTAGATATATAATTAATTCTTTCTAAAATATTAAATTTGTTTATTGCCATAATTGTATCGCCACCTCCAGCAACCTTAAATGCATCTGATTTAGATAGACTAAGGGATAAATTTTTTGTTGACTCAGAAAACTGTTCCTTTTCAAATACACCTAATGGGCCATTCCAAAGGACTGTTTCGGCTTTTTCAACAACTTCATTTATAAGTCTACTTGTTTTGGGTCCAAAATCAAATATCATCTCAGTAGGTTTTAGAGAATCAAAAGAATCTTTTGATTGTGGCAACCCTTCGATGGAGTCCGATACAATACAATCAATAGGAAAAATTATTTTTGTGTTTTTAGACTCGGCAAGTTTAATAAGTTTTTTCGTTTCATCTATCAAGTTTTTTTCTGACAAAGAGGAACCAATAAAACAATTTTGAGCAAGCAAAAAGTTATTAGCAATACCTCCTCCGGGAATGAAATAATCAGATATTTGAATCATGTTTTCCAATAATGGTAACTTTGTTGAAACTTTAGATCCACCAACTATTGATAGTATTGGTTTTTTTGGATTATTAATGATTTTATTGAGATTCGTGATTTCATTTTTAACCAATAAACCGAAATATTTTTCTTTAATAAACGTAGATACACCGCAAGTTGTAACCTCAGCCCTGTGAGCACTTGCAAAAGCATCAAATACAAAAACATCAAATAATTCTGCAATTTTTTTACTTAAAGCCTGGTCATTATCTATTTCTCCATCAACTAACCTGGAATTTTCAAACAATCCTAACTTAGTTTTCGAAAAATCGTTATTGAAATAACTGCTAAAAAAGTCCACTTTCAAATTTAAAAGTTTTGATAATTTCTCAGAGACCTTATATAAGGAATACTTTTTTTGTTGCGATCTAATTTTTGGTCTACCCAAATGAGATACTAAAAAAACTTTTGCTTTCTTTTCAAGACATAACTTTATTGTTGGTAAACTTTTTAAGATTCTAGTGTCGTCCAAAATATCTCCACTCTCATCAACTGGGATATTAAAGTCCACCCTTATTAAAACTGATTTAAATGCCAGATCAGCAGACTCAAGATATTTTTTTTCCATTTATTAAATCGATGAAAAGTAATTCGCCACATCAAGCATTCTATTTGAAAAGCCCCATTCATTGTCATACCAAGAACAAACCTTTACCTGATTACCATTAATCACTTTTGTAAGTGTAGAATCAAAGATTGATGAGTGAACAGTATGATTAAAATCTATAGAAACTAAAGGTAATTCATTGTATCCCAAAACACCTTTTAAATTTGTATCAGATGCATGTTTAATTGTTTGATTAATCTCATTTAATGATGTTTTTCTTTTAGTGGAAAACGTAAAGTCAACAAAAGAAACATTTATAGTGGGAACTCTAATCGCAAATCCATCTAATAATCCCTGTAATTCAGGCAAAACTAAACCAACAGCTGCTGCTGCACCAGTTTTTGTAGGAATCATTGATTGTGTAGCTGATCGCGCTCTTCTTAAGTCAGAATGATAAACGTCAGTTAATACCTGATCATTAGTATATGAATGAACAGTAGTCATTATTCCACCTTCTATACCAATTTCATCATTTAATACTTTAGCAATTGGAGCAAGGCAATTTGTGGTACAAGATGCATTTGATATTACCTTGTGGGAGGCGTCAAGCGTTTTATGATTTACCCCAAAAACAATGGTTGCATCAACATCACTTTTTCCAGGAGCAGAAATTATGACCTTTTTTGCTCCCCCTTGAATGTGTTTTGAGCATAGTGCTTTTGAAGTAAAAATACCGGTGCATTCAAGTACAATATCAACACCACAATCTTTCCATGGAATATTTTCAGGAATTCTTTCTGAAAATGCATGAATTTTTTTACCATCAACAATAAGGTTTTTTTCGTCAAATTCAACAGCCATATTAAATTTGCCATGCGCAGTATCGTATTTCAATAAGTGAGCATTTGTGCTCGCGTCGCCTAAATCATTAATTGCAACAATATCTATGTCACTAAGGTCTTTGCGTTCATGTAAAGCCCTAAATATGTTTCTACCTATTCGGCCAAATCCATTTATACCAATTTTTACAGACATATTAAAAACCTCAAAAACTCTAAATTTTAACTCAATAAAAAATTATTTGTTAAGTATTTTAAGGCAATTTTTAATTAGATCTTTCTCTGTAATTTTAAAATGCTCAAACAAATCTTTTCCCGGGCCTGATTCTCCAAAACTATCAACACCTAATACTAAGTCATTTTCACCTCCAGCATACTTGTACCAAAAATCTGTTACGCCAGCTTCAATTGCTATCTTAGGCACTGTATTTGGCAATAAGTTAATCTTATATTCAGGTAATTGTTTATCGAAAACATTGGAACACGGCATTGAAACAACTCTTATTTTATGATTTTTAGTACTAAGATATTTGGCGGCATTAACAGCTAGTGAAACTTCCGAACCAGAGGATATAATTATTAAATCTGGATTCTCATTCTCGAAAATTGCATAAGCGCCTTTTTGAATTTTTTTCGAGGTAGAGTTTTTTTTATCAGAAACGAAAGGCAATGTTTGTCTTGAAAGTAGAAGGCAACTTGGTCCATCATTTTTTGTTAAGGCATTATTCCATGCAACAACTGTTTCATATGTGTCACATGGTCTCCAGACGTTTAAATTAGGAATTAATCTAAGGGATGAGGCATGTTCAATGGGTTGGTGAGTTGGCCCATCTTCACCTAATCCAATTGAATCGTGAGTAAAAACATAAATGACTCGAATCTTCATTAATGCGGAGAGTCTAATAGCATTTCTGGAATAATCAGAGAACACAAGAAATGTTGCACCGTATGGAATATTCAATCCATATAAAGTTATTCCATTCATAATTGCGGACATTCCAAATTCTCTAACGCCATAATGAATATAATTTCCAGATCCATTAATTACAGATTTAGAACTTGAAGTAAAAGTAAGATTAGAAGGCGTTAAATCAGCAGAACCTCCTAAAATTTCAGGTAATTTTTTTACTGCATATTCAAGAAAAACTTGAGATGATTTTCTGGAGGCTAAATCTTTTTTTTCTTCAGCTATTTCTTTAAAAAAAACTTCAATTTCATCATCCCAATTGTCTGGCAATTTTTTTCCAATAACTCTCTGTAATATTTCAAATTTCTCTTTGTTTTCAATTTTATATTGAGCAAATAACTGATCCCATGAATCATTTATATCATTACCTTTTTTTCGTGCATCAAAAAAATTGTAAATTTCTTGTGGGATGCTATCTAAATCATATTCAATCTTAAGATTCTGTAGTAAAAGTTTTAACTCTTCATCGCCCAAAGGAGCACCATGAATAGAGCCAGTATTTTCTTTATTTGGTGACCCTTTTCCAATAATAGTTTTACATTGAATTAAAGTTGGTTTAGAGGATTTTAAAGATGTTTTTATTGCAGAGTCAATTTTCGAAAAATCGTGACCATCAATATTTTCAATTATATTCCACCCGTAAGCTTTAAATCTAGAGAGAACATCTTCAGAAAACCAATTTTTAATGTTGCCTTTTTCCGAATCGATAGAAATAGAATTATCATCCCAAAAAGCAATTAGCTTTTTTAATTTGTGTAGCCCAGCAAAAGATGCTGCCTCATGTGTAATTCCCTCCATCAAACATCCGTCTCCAAGGAAAACATATGTATTGTTATCAATTATTTGATGATTATTGGAATTATACAAATTTGAATTTATCTGTTCAGATAAGGCCATACCTACTGCATTTGCAAAACCTTGCCCGAGAGGGCCGGTGGTCGTTTCTACACCAGGAGTTAACATATATTCTGGATGTCCAGGAGTCAAAGAGCTAATTTGTCGAAACTTTTTTAACTGATTTAAAGAGAGGCTATATCCAGTTAAATGCAATAATGAATATAAAAGCATTGATCCATGGCCATTAGAAAGAACAAATCTATCTCTGTTAATCCATTTAGGGTTTGAGGGGTTATGTTTAATATATTTGGTCCATAAAACTGTGGCGATATCAGCCATGCCAAGTGGCATTCCAGGGTGACCTGAATTTGCTAATTGTATACACTTTGCGGATATCATTCTTATAGCGTTAGAGGCGTGAGTCAAGTCAATCACTATTTTTATTTCCTTTTTTAAATTTAATTCCTAATGACTTTAGTTTTCTGTATAAATGTGTTCTGTCCATGCCACTAATTTGAGAGATTTTTGTCATGTTACCATTAAAATAGTTAGATAATTTTTTAAAATAGTTAATCTCAAATTGTCTTTTTTCAATTTTATAGCTATTAATTTCATATTCCAAATTTTGATTTGTTTTTTTTAAATTATTAAAAAGGCTCTCTTTATTTTCTTTTTTCTCTTGAATTGTTAGTAGATGTTTTTTTTCGCATTCCTTTATCATTGCAAGTAATTTGTTTACTGAAAAGGGTTTTTCCAAAAAAGCTGAAGCACCTATTTTTGTGGCTTCAATTGCTGAATCTATTGAAGCATGTCCTGACATAACAATTACCGGCATTATAATTTGTCCAGCGTCAACCCACTCTCTAAGCAATGTTAATCCGTCAACATCTGGCATCCATATATCAAGTAGAATTAGATCAGGTTTGCGCTTTGATATTTCTGCCCTAGCATCTTGACCATTAGCTGCATGTCTAGGCTGGAAAGAATTACTTTTAAGGATTTCATGCAGCAATTCTCTAATTCCCACTTCATCATCAATTATTAAAATATCTTTTATCATTTAAACCAATGGGAATTTAATTAAAACTTCTGAACCAACTTTGCGATTTTTTAGAATAATTTTTCCATTATGTTCATCAATTATCTTTTTCACTATTGCTAGGCCCAATCCAGTACCTTGCTGTTTAGTTGTAACATAAGGATCAAAAATTTTATCACCCATTTCCTCAGGAAAACCCACCCCATTATCAACCACGGAAATGCTTACAAATCCCTCTTCGCTAATTAATTCCACTAACACTTGTGAAGATCGCTTAATGTCATTTGATGATTCTTCTGCATTTTTAATTAAATTATGAAGCAGTTGTTTTATTTTTATAGAATCGCCTAAAATAAAAATAGGATAATTTTGTTTATTATTGAATGTTATATTTTTTGATGAAACATATAAACTTGAAATATTGTTTATTTCTTTAACTAAATCAATTTTTTGTAATATTGTTTGGGGAGATCTAGCGAAATCATTAAAGGCGTCAAGCATTTTTTTCATTGCATTAACCTGTGTTCCAATATTATCAGTAAACTTTTCTAAGAAAATAAAATCCTCTTTTTTTAATTTTCCTTGTAACTTTGATTTAATAAATTCAGCAGATAATTGAATTGGTGTAAGTGGATTTTTTATTTCATGTGCCAGTCGTCTTGCAATTTCTCCCCAAGCAGCATATTTTTCATTTTTTAACACATCTGTAATATCATCAAACACTATTAGAAAGCTTTTGTTTGGAAAACTAAGTTTTTTTCCTTTAATTAAAATTACTTGATTATTTTTAGGATCAATACTTATTTTTTTTTCAAAATCAGTTTGGTTCTTTAAATTAAAAAAATCATTGCTGATTTTTATTATAGGTTGTAACCATAATGGATTTATTTTTAAATCCGTTATTTTTTCAGAAATACTAAAATCAGGTGATTCTCCAAGAATTTTTCCAGCACTTTTATTGGCAACCTTTAAATTATAATCCTCATCTAACCAAATTACTCCTGTTGAGATATTTGATAAAACGTTTTCGAGATTTGAGTTGGCATCAATTAAAGCATTCTGCTTATTCTTTACATCTTCTTGCGTATTAAATAATTTGACAGTCATATCATTAAAGGATTTAATCAAATATCCAAGCTCGTTATTAATAGACAAAATGTCTCTTTTGGTAAAATCGCCTTTTCCGACCGCTTCAGTTCCATGCATTAAATACTCTAAGGGTTGGGAAATTTGTTTGCTAAAAATTACAGCAAGAAAAACAGCTGTTAATAAACCTATTGTTAAAGCCATAACGAGTGCTAAAAAATAAATACTTTTTAAACTTTCTTTTGAAAGAATCAAAGATTTATAGTCTTGAAAGGCAAAATATATATTATTTAAAATAGAATGAAAAGATTCCGTAGATTTAACAACCAAGTGTAATATTTGGTCTGCCCCCTTTTCACCTATGACTGGAACCAGAACCCTTATCGAATAGTTTTTTTCGTCTTCTTCTATTTTTGAATATGTCCCATTAGCTTTATATTGAAATAAAATGTCATCAGATATTTTATTAGGAATCAAATAATCCGGGTCTTTAGAAATAAAGATTTGAGGCTCGCCATTTTGTGAAAGTAGGCTAATTTCATCTAGATCTTTTTTTTCTCTAAATTCTGAAAGAAGTTTTGGGGTTTTATCTTTTGACTCAACTGACAACTCATAGGAAATTTCGTTCGCTAATTCGAACAAGTTTTTCAATGATGTATCTAGGTCATCTTTCCCAAGATTTATACCGCTTTCTAAAGCTTTTTCCACCCTTTCGTCAAACCATGAGTCAAATGAATTTGTTATATATTTATTAGATACAATAAATACCATTACTCCTGGTATTATGGCCACAAAAGAAAAAAGAAGAACTATTTTTATTGCTAATTTTGAACCAAAAACTTTTTTATTTCTCTTTTTTGCCAATCTGTAGAACTGAAAAACTATCAATATAATAAGCAATATTAAGATAAGCAAGTATGGCAAAATTTCACTAGCTAGACTTGTAGAGGAATCAAAAGTAAGTATGTTCGAAGAATAATGAAAAACATAAACTATGGCAAAAAGAATAATTGCAAGATTAATCATCATCCTTAAAAAAATAAATAATTTTTTTTTGTTTTTGTCTTTAATCATTTTGATATCTGCCAATAATATTCAAATTCATTAAAATATTGATCTTGGTCAGTCAAAAAATTAAGTTGAAAGGGTTTAGGTAGTCTGTTAGTTGCTAAACGAAAATAGGTTTTGAATTTTAACTTTTTTGTTTCAGCGTTTTGTGGAGCAACAATTTGGTTGTAAGTTATTTTTTTAATTACATTAACGGCCATCGGTAGGCTATTAAATGTTTGACTAAGCATCCCTGAGCTGACTTTATAAGCATTTGTTATTGGGCTATATATAATTCTATATTGCTTTTGTTCATTGTAAATTTTCTTTCTATACAAACCAAGAGTATATTTTACTGGATAAGTCACAATTAACTCAGATTCAAAATAAACAGGGATGCCTATAGAAATTAAATCCTTCAGCTTTTCGTTAAGCGAAAACAAATAATTAATCTTTAAGGCATATGTGCTATCTTCTTCAAGAATGAGGGAAAAATTATTTACTTTAATTTCGTTAGCATTAAGGGAGCAAGATACTAATATAAAAAAGCTAAGATTTAGTAATGTGCGCAAAATAAAAAGCATCGGTATATTTACTTATTTTCACTAGATGGTGTTTTTTGTCAACAAGTTTTGCATTTTTATGTTTAAAAAGAAACTTATCAATTTGAGCTTCATTTTCAGAGAAAAAAACAGAACAGGTCGAATAAATCAATGTGCCATTAACCTTCAGAATTTTCCAGGCACATTTTAGTATATCATTTTGTAAATTTAACAAATCTAATAAATCATTCTTTTTTCTAGAAAACCTTATGTCAGGATTTCTCTTAAGAACCCCTGAGCTAGAGCAAGGAACATCTAATAAAATAAAGTCATATTTTTTGCCATCCCACCAAGTGTCAAGTTTTCTAAGGTCGGCCTTTATTACTTTTGCATTTTTCCCTACCCTTTTTAAGTTTTCTTTAATAAGGTTTACTCTTTTTTTGCTTATATCTATGGCTGTTAAAAAAACATCATTTTCTAGAATTTGGATGGTTTTTCCACCAGGAGCAGCACATGCATCTAGAACTTTACTTCCTTTTTGAAACTTTATTGATTCTAAAATTTGTTGAGCACCAAAATCTTGAACAGAAACAACGCCTTCATTAAATAGTGGTATTTGATTTATTGGTACCGCTTTGTCGAAACTAATTGCTTTATTTGAAAGTAATGTGTATCCAATTCTTTTTTTACCCAAAAAATTTATGTATGAATTTTTATCTATAAAATTTAACCTTATTGTTAGAGGTGGTTTATCTTTTGCAAAGACTACATACTCATCATAGTTAAATTTTTTGTTTTTTAATATCTCGAACTTCCACCACTTTGGTAAAAAAAATTTGTTTTTTTTAAAAACTTGAATAAGCTCATCTTTGTTTCTTAAAAAACTTCTTAATACAGCATTTACAAAATGTTGTTTGTTCAATTTCTTGACTGAATCAACTGAGTTATTTACAACATTATGGTCTTTATGATTTGAGTAAATTAGTTGGTAAAACGAAATTAATAAAATAATGCTTTCAAGGTTTCTATTTTTATTTTTTACTAATTTAGAATAGTAAAAAAAACACTCATCATAGTTTCGCAAAACTGAATAAGACAATGCTTTCAAAATATTCAAATTATCATTATTTTCAAATTCTCGAAAAATATCTGATAATTTTCTGCCGTTGAAAACTTTTTTGATTATGTTAGCGGTTTGGTATAGATTATTACTCAAGAAGTTGCTTCATGTCTTTATTTTTCAACATTGATCTAAAAAAATCATAGGCTTTAACTATTTTTCCAGATGGGTTCTGAATTTTTTTTAACAATAAGGTTCCATCAGCACAATTTATGTATGCTCCATACTTGTTGATATCAATAATTTTACCTGGCTCAATCTTAATATGAATTTTTTCATTATCAATTTCTGAATCAATAATTTTTATTTTTTTCCCATTAAAAAAGGTCCATGCTCCTGGGTTTAAATTTAATCCTTGTATCTTTCTCTGTATTTTAAAAACCGAATTATTCCATGAAATCATTTTTTCATTTTTTTCTAATTTACTTGCATATGTTACATACTTTTCATTTTGTTCTTGCGGATTTAAAACCCCAGAGTAAATATCTGCTAAATTGTTTATCAACAGGCTTGACCCTAAAATAGCAAGTTCTTCAAAAAGTTCAGAACTGTTTTTTGAATTAATGGGTATTTCTTTTGTTATATAAACTGGCCCCTTGTCTAACTCTTTTACTATTTTCATTAATGAAATACCAGTATTTTTGTCTCCTTCCATTATTGCTCTTTGAATTGGTGCAGCTCCTCTCCATCGTGGTAATATTGATGTATGAACATTTATGCATAATTGGTCGTAGTACTGCAGTATCTCTTCAGAAATTATTTGGCCGTATGCTGCAACCACAAGAATAGTGTTTTTTTTACTTTGATTTATTAAAAAATTAATATCAAGTTTTGTTGGGGTCAATAACTTAATTTTTCTATTTAACGCAAATTGTGTTACTGGTGTTTGAGTAAGTTTTAACCCTCTACCAGATTTTTTTGCGGGTTGACTGATTATTAAATCAACGTCTTCTCCAGCCTCAATTAATGATTCTAAAATTTTCACAGAAAAGGCTGAAGATCCTGCAAAATGTACCTTATAATTTTTCATTTATTAAGATTCTTAAGAAATTTTTTTTCAGCCCTATTTCTTTTCAATCCTGATAATCTATCCAAAAAAACAATTCCTTCTAGGTGGTCGACTTCGTGTTGAATGCAAATGCTTAATAGACCTGTCGCTTTCATGGATAATTTTTTTCCTACAATGTTATTGTATTCCACTACGATTTCTTCATTTCTTTTAACTGATTCGTAGATTCCAGGGAAACTCAAACACCCCTCTTTGAAATCCAAATACTTACTACTCGAAGGGAAAATAACTGGGTTTACCAATATCAATGGTTTTTTTGATTCTTCTGAAATATCTATTACAATAACCCTCTTCAAAACACCAACTTGTATTGCCGAAAGGCCTATTCCTTCAGATTTATACATTGTTGTAAGCATGTCTTCAGAAAATTTCTTTAATTCCTTATCATAAGATATAACTGGTAAACATTTTTGTTTTAAGAATGGATCAGGATATTTAATTATTTTCAATTTTGTCACTGGTGTGTTATAAATACATGAATTTTTCAATTAAAAGGATATCATTTTTACATTTAATTTATAAATATTATGGAAAATTTATTAATTGTCGAGTCTCCCTCAAAGGCTAAAACGCTTACTAAATACTTAGGTAAAGACTTTAACGTCATTGCTTCTTATGGACATATAAGAGACCTTTCACCTAAAGAGGGAGCCGTTGATATTGAAGATGACTTCAAAATGAAGTATGAACTCATTCAAAAAAACAAAAAATATTTAGATTTAATACTTGATGCCGTAAAAAAAACAACTAGTAATATTTATCTTGCTACTGACCCCGATCGTGAGGGCGAAGCTATTGCATGGCATGTAGCTTCCATACTTCTCGAAAAAAAACTCGTTGAGAATAAAAAGATATCGCGAGTCATTTTTTTTGAAATCACAAAAAAAGCTATCTTATCCGCTGTAAATAAACCTCGAGATATTTCTATGCATTTAGTTAATGCTCAACAAGCAAGGAGGGCTTTAGACCATTTAGTAGGATTCAATCTTTCACCTATTTTGTGGAAAAAAATCGGTAGGAATCTTTCGGCTGGAAGAGTTCAAAGCCCCGCATTAAAGATGATTGTCGAACGTGAAATGCAAATTGAAAAATTTGAAAAAGAAGAATATTGGTCTGTTCATTTAAGGATTAATGTTCATGACTCTCTGCTATTCAATCTAAATAAGATTGATTCAAAAAAATTCGACCCTCATAGCATTAGAACCGAAAAAGAAAAGAATAGTTTACTTAAAAACATTGTAAAGGTAAAAATAGGAGAAGTAACCTCCATAAATCAAAAGCCGCGCTCTCGGAATAGCGCTCCACCTTTTACAACGTCAACCATGCAACAAGAATCTATTAAGAAACTTGGTTTTACCGCTAAACAAACTATGATTCTTGCACAACAATTATATGAAGGCATTGAAATTTCTGGTGAAAATATTGGATTAATTACTTATATGAGAACAGACAGCGTAAATATCTCTGCTGACTTTATAAAAGATTTACGAGAATTTATAAAAAAACGTTATGGTGATAATTATATTCCAAAAAATGTAAATTCATTTCAGTCTAAAATTAAAAATGCGCAAGAAGCGCATGAAGCAATTAGACCTACCTCTCTTCAATACAGCCCTGACAGTATCAAATCGTATCTTAACGAAGCACAGTTTAAAATTTATGAATTAATTTGGCGTCGAACACTTGCCTCACAAATGAGTAAGGCTGAGTTTTTGACTACTACAGTTGAAGTTTCTGTTGATAACTTTATATTTTCCGTTTCTGGTCAAGTTACAAAATTTGATGGGTTTACAAAACTTTATAACGAAAATAAAGATAGTGAAATAAATCTACCATCTTTCAATTTAAATGACTCCCTATCTATAAAAAATATTTATGGCACCCAACATTTTACACAAGCACCCCCAAGGTTTTCAGAGGCTCTTCTTGTTAAAAGATTAGAGGAGTATGGTATTGGAAGGCCCTCAACGTATGCGTCGATTATTTCTACTTTGCAAGACAGGGGCTATGCCACACTTGCAAATAAAAGGTTTGTACCGTCAGATAAAGGTCGCATGGTATGTGCTTACTTGAATGATAACTTTAATAAATATATAGACTATAATTTCACCGCTCAACTAGAAACTGAACTAGATGATATCTCGAATGGTTCTGTTGGCTGGAAAAACACTATTACTGATTTTTGGAATGAATTTTCTAAACACCTTCTAGGAAAAGAAACATCGATTAGAGGAATTCTGTTGCCAAAAACTAGTAAACCTATAAGAAAGTGGAAGGATTTTTCTTTTGCAACTCAGAAAAACGAGACTGATGAATTAACTTTTGAGAAATGCCCTGACTGTAATTCAGATTTGTGCTTGCAAAATAGTTCTAGAGGTTTA